>Ga0209640_10000401_pt1 | contig 32935 bp, 29 predicted proteins | sample RifCSP10_1_FD_184018 | JGI IMG/M metagenome (GOLD analysis project Ga0209640, IMG submission 184018) | Soil microbial communities from Rifle, Colorado - Rifle CSP2_sed 10_1 (SPAdes) (version 2) | ecosystem: Environmental > Terrestrial > Deep subsurface > Rock core/Sediment | place: Rifle... | reverse complement strand
TACGGCGTGAGAGATATAACCGATCTTGGCGCCGGCCAGTTTCTGATCAAGCTGCAGCATGATCCGGGGTTGGCCACAATCAAGCAAAAAGGTCTTGATTCGGGCAAAGTAAAATCCGTTCAACCCAATTTCAGCTACCGCCTTAATCGCCCTTAATTAGCATCTGGGCTAGTACCGCTCAATAGTTGTAATGGTATTCGATGCGTCGGGGCGTGACAGTTGGCTTGTCTTCGTCGGAATCATCTCTCAATCTGAATCCAATATAACCCGGCGAAAAAGTTCTTCGCCGGAAAATTTGACTTGCGAATCAGGACATAACATTGGAAAATAGTGACTAGATAAAATGATTGATATAACTGATAGCGAAGCCCAATTCATGCGCCGGTCAGCCCGGATCGGAGGGGTGGGGCTGGCGCTTTTTCTAGCGATGTTTGTGCTTCTGATAGCGATTCATGGGGGTTAGGCGAGGCGCTTAACTCCTGAAGTCCTAACCCGTTGCACGCTTCATAACATCATTGACAGCCATTGCCATAGTTTGTGGCAATGAAGCCGCGCGCGCAGTGATTTGAAAACCAGACGCCACGGGGATGGATTAATCTTATCTTAACGCCCCACTCAGGAAATCTTTCACTAATGGCATGCTTTCCAGAATTTTCTGATATTTCAAGCAGGTCGGTGAAAATCCTTGACACATTGGAACGTGCTAAGTTACAGAAACACGGAAAGATTTGGAAAAAAATGGCTCCCCGGGACGGACTCGAACCGCCGACCCGGTGATTAACAGTCACCTGCTCTACCGACTGAGCTACCGGGGAAATGTCAGAAGGCCGGGTATGTTAGGGCGGAAGGGCAGAAGGGTCAAGGCAACCGGTCAAATGCACTGCAGTGGCTTGCCCTCGGAAGTTTTTGTAGAAACACGCGGTCGGCCACTCCAGAAGACAATGACCGCCTTGGCTTTTTCCGCGCCGCGCCCGTCACAGAATGTGAATGTAGCGCCCGGCCAGGCCTCGCCGGTCGCGTTGTAGCGCACATAAGAGTATGTGCCAGTTTCCCCATAGCGAAGCGACATGTTTCCCTCCAGCGCCTGCTGTACGGATATTAGCGGTTCATTTGTGTTCACTTCATGATTATTGTCTTCATCCGCGAACACAATCCAGCCGGATTTCCAGGCGGCTTCATCTGAACAGGTGGCGCCATCGTTGCTCTTGCATAGTACGACCATCGCGCTTCGCTTGATGGCTTCGCTGCGCGCCAAACTCAAAGTTCCCATGAGTTGGTTCACCGCGGCGGTCATGCGCGTTTCCTGCACCAAGCCTGTTGTGCTGATGGCAAAAACGCCCAACACACTCGTGACACACAGGGTAATCATGAGATCGTGAAGGGAAAAACCCGGCTGTTTCAGGTAGTCCCTGAAACGCGCATGTATCGAAGTTGACGTGGGTTGAAAATGTAGCACCCCAATCCTTCCTTGCTTTCTTGTTATTCGCCGCGGAGAAGCAGCGCGATAGTTTTATTGATGTTATAGATTTATTGTTACAGCGATGTATTATCCTGAATATTATTCCTTATGCAATATATCACCCGGTAACCAGGCAGTTATGCCTTACCGAGCAGTTTTTCAATCCGATCAAGCGCATCGTCAAGTGCTTTCATGGACGTCGCGTAGGAAATGCGCTGATAGCCTTCCGTACCGAACGCCGATCCCGGCACCACGGCCACCCCGGATTTAACCAGCAGATATTCCGCAAACTCCACATCGTTTTTGACATCGGGGGTGGCGGCCATGGCCTGGTTGAAATCGGGGAAGGTGTAGAATGTTCCCTGAGACGGCACGCACCGCACACCGCGAATGCGATTGAGACGGCTGACCACGCGGTCATGGCGTTCCTGGAAGGCACGGACCATCGGGGCAATGCAACTCTGATCGCCATTAAGCGCCGCCTCCGCGGCGACTTGTGCAATCGATGTAGGATTTGAAGTGCTTTGCGATTGAATGTCGCGCATCGCCATGATCAGATTTGTTGGTCCGCCGGCATAACCAATTCGCCAGCCGGTCATGGCGTAAACCTTGGAGACCCCATTCAACACGATCGTGCGGTCCTTGAGATCGGGGCAGGCGGTGAGGATGTTGCAAAAGGGTTCTTTCGTCCACAAAATATGCTCGTACATGTCGTCAGTGGCAATCAGCACATGCGAATGTCGGCGCAACACTTCGCCCAGTGCCGCCAGTTCCGCAAGTGTGTAGGCCGCTCCCGTTGGGTTCGATGGACTGTTGATAACCAGCAGCCGGGTACGACGGGTGATGGCACGCTCAAGTTGTTCGGAACTTATTTTAAACGCTTGGTCGATGCCGGCGGTAATAATGACCGGTTTTGCGTCGGCCAGCAGGACGATATCAGGATAGGACACCCAATACGGGGCCGGAATGATGACTTCATCTCCCTCGCCCAGCAAGGCCAGAGCGAGATTGAAAAAACTTTGTTTGCCTCCGACAGACACCAATATCTCGTCCGGCGCATAGTCGAGATTGTTATCACGCTTGAATTTCGCAATTACCGCTTTTTTTAGTCCGGGGGTTCCGTCAACGGGCGTGTATTTGGTGAACCCGTCCCGGATGGCGCGTATGGCCGCCTCCTTGATGTGATCGGGTGTGTCAAAATCCGGTTCACCCGCCCCGAGTCCGATGACATCCTTTCCTTGCGCTTTGAGCGCCTGGGCGCGGCTGGTAACGGCAAGGGTAGGGGAAGGCTTGATACGGCCGACACGGTCTGACAGACGAATGGTGGACAAGAGATCCTCGTGCAACAAAGTTGGAATTACGCGGTAATATACCTGCAGCGACATTTAAAATCGATATCACATGAATCACAAATTTCAGTTGGCCAGCCCGTTTCTGCCTGCCGGCGATCAACCGGAGGCGATTGCCGCGATTGTTTCAGGACTGGTTCGCAGCGAGCATTTTCAGACTTTGCTCGGCGTGACCGGTTCGGGCAAAACCTTCACGATGGCCAATGTGATACAGCAGGTGCAGCGACCGACACTGGTGCTGGCACCGAACAAGACGCTTGCCGCCCAACTCTATTCCGAGTTTCGTGATTTTTTTCCGAGCAATGCAGTCGAGTATTTCGTGTCTTATTACGACTACTACCAGCCCGAAGCCTATGTTCCCTCCACGGATACCTATATAGAAAAAGATGCCTCGATAAACGAACAAATAGAGCAAATGCGATTATCGGCCACCAAGGCTTTGCTGGAACGCGAGGATGTCATCATCGTGGCGACGGTTTCCGCCATTTACGGACTGGGCGACGTGAACGCCTACCACGGCATGATTCTTCACCTGCGGCAGGGTACCGCCATGGGGCAGAGGGCCATTCTTCAGCGTCTGACCGAAATGCAATACACGCGGAATGATCTCGAATTGCACCGCGGCACGTTTCGCGTGCACGGCGATGTTATCGATATTTTCCCGGCGGAAGCGGAAAAGCTCGCTGTCCGGATCGAATTGTTCGGTGATGACATCGACGCGCTGTCCGAGTTTGATCCGTTGACGGGAGAAGTCAATGACCGGCTGGTCCGAACCACCATCTATCCGTCATCGCACTATGTTACGCCGCGTGAAACCATTCTTGACGCCATCGAGGAAATCAAAAAAGAACTCCAGGAGCGGCTGAAACAATTGCGTGCGAATGACAAGCTGGTGGAAAGCCAGCGTCTGGAACAGCGGACGCTTTACGATCTGGAAATGATGCGCGAAGTCGGATACTGCGCCGGAATCGAAAACTATTCGCGCTATCTTTCCGGGCGCAAGGCCGGTGAACCGCCGCCGACGCTGATCGACTATTTGCCGAAAAATTCCATGCTGGTAATCGATGAAAGCCACGTAACGATCCCGCAGCTCGGCGGCATGTACCGCGGCGACCGTTCACGCAAAGAAACCCTGGTCGAGTATGGATTTCGCCTGCCCTCCGCCTTGGACAATCGACCGCTGCGATTCGACGAATTTGAAAGTATGATGCCACAGACTATTTTTGTATCGGCCACCCCTGGGCCGTATGAGCAAAAACACTGTCACGGGATTGTGGTGGATCAAGTGGTACGTCCGACCGGATTGGTTGATCCGGAAATTGAGGTCCGCCCGGCGTCGTCCCAGGTCGATGACTTGTTGTCTGAAATTCGCGCCCGGGTCGCCGTGGGAGAGCGCGTATTGGTCACGACGTTGACCAAGCGGATGGCGGAAGACCTGACAGAATATTTTCATGAACATGACGTGCGCGTGCGCTATCTTCATTCCGACATTGATACTATCGAACGAGTCGAGATTATTCGCGACCTGCGCTCCGGGGTATTTGATGTTCTCGTAGGCATCAATTTGTTGCGCGAGGGCCTGGATATACCAGAAGTGTCGCTGGTTGCCATCCTTGACGCCGACAAAGAAGGATTCCTGCGGTCGACGCGATCCCTCATCCAGACAATCGGACGCGCGGCGCGGCACATCCACGGAAAGGCGATTCTTTACGCGGATCGCCTGACCGAATCAATGCGCGTGGCCATGGGCGAAACCGAACGTCGGCGACAGAAACAGTTGGTCCATAATACTGCGCGCGGAATAACACCCAAGGGCATTATCAAGGCCGTCAAGGAAATCATCGATGGTGTTTCGCCGACTCATCCGCTTTTCGGGAGCGAGAACTACGGCACGAATAAAGCCCATCCCAGCCGCGAGTATCTGCGTGCCGCCGAGGAAGGAGCCGAATATGCCGCCATGGCGCCGAATGCACTGGCGAAACTGATTAGCAAACTGGAAAAACAGATGTATGCCCATGCCCACGATCTTGAGTTTGAAAAGGCCGCGGCACTGCGCGACAAGATTCATGCCATCCGCTCACGCCGGTTCGGCCTTGTTGAAGGCGGTGGCCGCCGGCAATGAGATTAAAAAAATTTAAAGCATCGCTTATTCCGTTCATGGCGATAACCGATGTTTATTTTACGTAAGCACGCGAAAAACTTGTGACGCCATGTCAACTTGTGTTATTTTTTCGCGCCAATTTGCAGGCGCGTAGCTCAGTGGTAGAGCACCACCTTGACATGGTGGTGGTCGGTGGTTCGATCCCACTCGCGCCTACCAGAGTATACGGGAATGCGCAGAATGCGCGCCCGCGCGTCACCCGCCTCCTGTCGGGACAAGCCGTGAGGACGGGAGGGAGATCCGCTCACCAATCGCCCTCTGTTCGGGGGATAGCGGAATAAGGCGCGATCTTCCCGATCGACCGGGAAATGAGTATGCGAAATTGATGTGTTGCTCACGCGGCCATTCGTAGCGGTCGCCACTGACCATAGGATCACGCCATATGCCAAACATTACCCTGCCGGACGGCAGCCAACGCAAATATCCCAAACCCGTAACCGTCGCAGAAATTGCCGCGAGCATTGGACCGGGACTGGCACGCGCGGCACTGGCAGGCCGTGTCAATGACAAGCTCGTGGATACTTCTTTTCTCGTCGATCAGGACGCCCAGGTTGCCATCGTCACCGATCGCGATCCCGAAGGGTTGGAAATTATCCGTCATTCCTCCGCGCATTTGTTGGCACAGGCCGTCAAAGAATTGTATCCGGAAGCCCAGGTCACGATCGGCCCGGTTATTGAAAATGGGTTTTATTATGATTTTGCTTTTGAGCGTGGATTTACCGAGGATGATCTCGTCAAAATCGAGGATCGAATGCGCGAGATTGCCAAACGCGATTACCCCGTGATCCGGACCGTCATGCCGCGGGAAGAGGCGGTTAAATTTTTTCGCGACATGGGTGAAGAATACAAGGCGCGCATTATTGAAGAGATACCGGTTGGCGAACAAATATCGCTCTATCGCCAGGGTGAATTTATCGATCTCTGTCGGGGACCGCATGTGCCATCTACCGGAAAGCTGAAGGCATTTAAATTGATGAAAGTCGCCGGTGCCTATTGGCGCGGAGATTCCCGCAATGAAATGCTGGCCCGCATTTACGGAACTGCCTGGACCAGCAAAGAAGCCCTCGATGCCTATTTGCACCAAATTGAAGAAGCCGAAAAACGCGACCACCGGAAAATCGGCCGCAGCCTGGATTTTTTTCATCTGCAGGAGGAGTCACCGGGCATGGTGTTCTGGCATGAGCGGGGTTGGCGCCTCTACCAGTTGATTGTTCAATACATGGGCGCGTTGTGGCGCGAACACGGTTATCGGGAAATCCGCACGCCGGAGCTGGTTGACCGCACACTGTGGGAAAAATCCGGCCACTGGGAGCAGTTCCAGAGTGATATGTTCATTACCGAATCAGAAAAAAAACTTTATGCCATCAAACCGATGAACTGTCCTTGTCATATCCAGGTGTATAACCAAGGGCTCAAGAGTTATCGTGACCTTCCATTGAGGCTGGCGGAATTCGGCTCCTGCCATCGAAACGAACTTTCAGGTGCCTTGCACGGATTGTTGCGCCTCCGGAATTTTGTTCAGGACGATGCCCATATCTTCTGTACCGAAGATCAGGTCCAGGTCGAAGTTTCGGAATTCATCGATCTGTTGCATCGGGTTTATGCCGACTTCGGATTCCGCGATGTAGTCTACAAACTTTCCACCCGTCCGCTGAAACGGATCGGCTCTGATACGAGCTGGGACAAGGCTGAACGGGCGCTGGAACAGGCGCTGAACAGCAATAGGCTCCAATGGGGTCTGCAACCGGGGGAGGGGGCATTTTACGGTCCCAAGATCGAATTCTCCCTCAAGGACAGCCTCGGGAGGGTGTGGCAATGCGGCACCATCCAGGTGGATTTTTCCATGCCCGGACGGTTGGGAGCAGCCTACATTGACCAAAATGGGACCAAGCAGGTCCCGGTCATGCTGCATCGGGCCATCCTGGGCTCGCTGGAGCGTTTTATTGGCATATTGATCGAAGAATATGCCGGCGCATTACCGGCCTGGCTTGCCCCGGTGCAGGGCATGATCCTTACCATCACCGATCAGCAACAGGAGGCTGCCCGTAAACTGCAGCAGAAGCTTCGTCACCGGGGCTGGAGAGTGGAGTCCGACTTGAGAAACGAGAAAATAGGCTTTAAAATTCGGGAACATACCTTGCAGCGTATCCCCTACCTGCTTGTTGTCGGCAAGAAGGAGGCGCAGGAAGGCACCATAGCCGTGCGCACGCGTAAGGGTGAAGATCTGGGCGGTATGACGCCGGAAGCGTTTCACGCCTTGCTCACCCGTGAAACCGCGGGCCGCGGCGTTACTATTTTGGAGGAACAGAAAGATCGCGACGGATAAAGAGGTTCGTATCAATGGGCGCATCAACGCCCCGAAAGTCAGACTGATAAGCAGTGACGGCCAGCAGATTGGCATAGTTCCGGTGAGCGATGCCCTGCGTCGGGCCGAGGATGCAGGCCTCGACCTCGTAGAGATTTCTCCCAACGCGGCGCCACCGGTATGCCGCATCATGGACTTCGGCAAATATCAGTACGAAGAAAGCAAACGCAAGCACGCAGCGAAGCGCAAACAAAAACAGATTCAGGTAAAAGAAGTCAAATTTCGCCCTGGCACGGATATCGGTGATTACCAAACCAAGCTGCGCAATCTGATTCGCTTTCTGTCAGAAGGGAACAAAGCAAAAATTACATTACGTTTCCGGGGTCGTGAACTGGCGCATCAGGAACTTGGTGTTGAAATGCTGAAGCGTCTCGAAAACGATTTGAAAGATCATGGTCTGGTGGAACAGCACCCGCGAATGGAAGGCAAGCAGATGGTAATGGTGCTAAATCCAAAACCAGGCGCCGGGAAGTCCACCAAAAGCGAAAAATCAATGCATAAACCAGGCGCAAAAGCAGTGGCTGGAACGAAGGCTGAACCCAAAACAAAAACAGCAGTCTAGTCAATGCATCCCGTGGCATTGGTGTCGATCTTCCGGATGCGGGATGCCGTCGATGAAGCAGCAGTGATTTCTGTCAGGGCAATAGCTGTTTAAGTGAATCTACAACCAGCGACCGAAAGGGCCATGCATGTGCCCCCAGGCGTCAACGAAAGGAGTACAAAACATGCCTAAGCTGAAAACCAACCGCGCGGCGGCCAAGCGGTTTAAAAAGACCGCACGTGGCGGATTTAAACGTTCGCATTCACATTTGCGGCACATCCTCACCAAGAAAAGCTCCAAGCGCAAACGCAATCTCCGTGGAACAACCACGGTATCCGGTTCGGACGTTTCCGGCCTTCGGCGCTTGTTGCCGTACAGTTGAGGAGAATGGAACATGCCAAGAGTCAAACGAGGAGTCACAGCCGGCGCTCGCCATAAAAAGGTATTGTCCCGGGCCAAGGGATACTACAACGCGCGTCGAAAAGTATACCGAGTCGCCAAACAGGCAGTTGCTAAGGCAGGACAATACGCATATCGTGATCGGCGCGTCCGCAAACGGGAATTTCGTGCGCTTTGGATAGCGCGCATCAATGCCGCCGCAAGGGAATACGGCCTTTCTTACAGCCGATTTATGAATGGACTTAAAAAGGCTACTATCGAAATCGACCGAAAAGTCCTGGCCGATATAGCGGTTTATGACAAGAAATCCTTTTCCGTTCTGGCTGACAAGGCCAAGGCCGCCTTGTCTAATTGAAATCGCGGCGGTGTGGGCTGCCGAATGGCGTGATCATCGCAGAAAGGGAAAGGTCGGTTGACCTTTCCCTTTTTTATGACATATCTGTGTCCAAATTCGCAACGAAATTATTCGACAGCGTGTTCATATGATTGGTAGCTGAATCAAGGGCACTTTCCGGTAATTTTATTACTTCCGGGGATAACGTAGTTTAAGAATTTCAGGTCGGATCATGACCGAAATGACTGATGATATTGAGCAGCAATTGAAGCAATGGATGGCGGATGCCGATGCAGCCGTTACCGCGGCTATCAGCGCTGCGGATATTGAAAACATCCGTGTCAAATTCCTGGGTAAGAAGGGAATATTGACTGAACAATTGAAGAATCTCGGAAAACTTTCCCCGGAAGATCGACCACGTGTCGGCTTGGTCGTTAATCAGGCCAAAGAGACACTTCTGGAAAAGCTTGGCGCGAAAAAGCTGCAACTTGAATCCGCGGCAAGCATACAGCAACTCTCGCGTGAAATTGTCGACGTGACACTTCCGGGGCGTGGATTGCGCACGGGCGGCCAACACCCTATTACGCTCACTCTGGACCGGCTGGAAACTCTATTAACGCGGATGGGATTCGACATTGCCGACGGTCCGGAGGTTGAGGACGATTATCATAATTTCGAGGCACTCAACATTCCTGAGAGCCATCCATCACGGGCGATGCATGATACGTTTTATCTTGATGCGCATCGGTTGTTGCGCACTCACACGTCACCCGTCCAGGTGCGATTTATGCTGCAACACAAGCCGCCATTGCGAATCATCGCACCCGGACGGGTTTTTCGTCGTGACTCGGATGTAACGCATACCCCGATGTTTCATCAAATCGAAGGACTCATGGTCGATAAAACCGTGAGTTTCACGGACCTCAAAGGGGTGTTGTCTGATTTTCTTGTGCAGTTTTTCGAGAAGCCGCTGAACGTACGTTTTCGGTCATCTTATTTCCCCTTCACCGAACCATCCGCAGAGGTGGATATCAGTTGCGTGATTTGCGGAGGCAAAGGCTGCCGTGTATGCAAGAACAGCGGTTGGCTGGAAGTACTCGGCTGCGGGATGGTGCATCCTGAGGTCTTTCGACATGTCGGCATCAACAGCGAGCAATGGATCGGCTTTGCGTTTGGATTGGGTGTAGAGCGCCTCGCCATGCTGCGTTATGGCGTAAACGATATACGAATGTTCTATGAAAATGATTTGCGTTTTTTGCGTCAATTCAATTAATAATTCCATAACACTTCTGGTTGCACGAGTGTTCCAAGAATGTCGCGGTACCTACGGCGGAATAAATCATGAAAATAAGTGAAAAATGGGTGCGTGAGCGGGTATCGCCCAGAATGGACGTGAAAAAGTTGTCAGACCGGTTGACAATGGCCGGATTGGAAGTTGCTGCCATCCACCCTGTCGCGCCGGCGCTGGGTCGTGTGGTTGTCGGTAAAATCGTTTCCGTCACACCACATCCCTCCGCTGAGAAACTTTTTCTTTGTCGAGTGGAAATCGGCAAAGCCAAAATACTCGATATTGTCTGTGGCGCCGCGAATGCAACGGCTGGCATGAAGGTGCCTGTAGCTTTGGAAGGAGCCGTGCTTGCCAATGGAATTAAAATTATGCATACAGAAATTCGCGGCATTACTTCCTTTGGCATGTTGTGTTCCGCCAGCGAATTGGGCCTGGGCGAATCCGGCGGAGAGTTAATGAATCTCGGCAAAGAGGCCGTGGCCGGCGTGTCGTTATCTGACTATCTCGGCGTTGATGATGTCTCCCTGGAAATCGACCTTACGCCGAACCGAGGCGATTGCCTGAGCGTATTCGGTATCGCAAGAGAAATTGCCGCTTTAACCGGTGCAAAACTCAAAAGCCTGCCCAACAAGTCGCTTCCACCCAAGCATCGTCGAATACTGCCCATTATGCTCGACGCGCCCAAGGACTGCCCGCATTATGTCGGGCGGATCATTACTGACATCAATCCAATGGCCGTTACGCCTTTGTGGATGAAAGAAAAACTCCGGCGCAGCGGTATACGAAGCATTCATCCGGTTGTAGATGTCACAAATTATGTCATGCTCGAATATGGCCAGCCGATGCATGCTTTTGATTTTGAAAAACTCCACGGTACGATCTGCGTTCGCTATGCCCAAGCACGGGAAAAGCTTGTCTTGCTTGACGGAAATGAGATCACCTTGAAACAAGGCAGTCTACTGATCGCCGATGATCGGCAGCCGCTGGCACTGGCGGGCATTATGGGTGGTCTGGCTTCAGCAGTGAGCGATTCGACACGCCACTTGTTTCTGGAAAGCGCCTGGTTTCGTCCGGAAACAATTTCAACTCTTTCCCGTACCATGGTGTTGCAAACAGAATCCTCGCTAAGATTCGAGCGCGGCGTGGATCCGGCACTCCAACGACCTGCTATCGAGCGCGCCACCGAATTGTTACTTGGAATCATGGGAGGAAAACCCGGGCCGGTTATCGAAAAATCGGTACGTCGCTTTCTGCCGCGAGTCAATTCGATAACATTGCGCATGGCGCGCGCGGAACGAATTTTGGGAACGAAGGTATTGCCTCGGGATATAGAACGTATTTTAAGGCGTCTCGGAATGAAATTGAAAAAATCCGGCAGTAGCTGGACTGTCACACCGCCATCATATCGATTCGATGTTGCCCTAGAGGTGGACTTGATTGAGGAAATTGCACGTATCCATGGATATGACAAGCTTCCAAGCAGCCGTCCCCGTATCGAAATGACCACAAAACCGGTCCCCGAATCAGGAATTGCCGAAGCTCGCTGGAGAACGGTTTTGATAGATCGAGATTACCAGGAAGTCATTACATACAGTTTTATCGATCCCGGGAACCAGGCGCTTATTGATCCTCGAGTAAAACCTCTGACGCTCACTAACCCGATCAGTGTGGACATGGCGGTTATGCGTACTACACTTTGGCCAGGCCTGCTTCAGGCGATTCGGTATAACCTGAATCGGCAACAGACGCGCGTACGAATATTCGAGATTGGGCGTACATTTATTCCAATGGGGAGCAGTGTGGTTCAGAATAAAATGCTGGGGGGAGCCGTGTGCGGCGGGGCCCAGTCGAAACAATGGGGGATCCCTGATCGAGCTGTTGACTTTTTTGACGTCAAGTCAGATATCGAAGCGGTACTGGGTCTGACCGCCCGATCGGAGGGTTTTGCATTTAACGCCGGGCACCATCCGGCGCTGCACCCGGGTCAAAGTGCCGAAATTTGGCATCAAGGGCGCAAGCTTGGAATGCTGGGGGTACTGCACCCGGATATTCAATCACAACTGGAGTTAGAGCTATCGGTGGTAGTGTTTGAACTCGATCTATCTTTACTGCTGAGGCCAGGAAATACACTGATTTTCAAAGAATTTTCAAGATTTCCTTCGATCCGGCGTGATATCGCCGTGATCGTGGCTGAAAAGATTCCGGCTCAGGCTGTCATTGATTGTGTGCGAAAAGTGGCAGGAAATTTGCTCGTGAACCTTGAGCTATTTGACGAATATCGCGGGAAAGGCATTGATTCCGGAAGAAAAAGTTTGGCCGTGGGCTTGACCTTCCAGGACTCTTCGCGCACTCTTAATGAAGACGAGGCTGAACGTATGAAGGCGGAGGTAATTGCCGCCTTGGGTGCCGAGTTAGGGGCACAACCGCGACAGTAAGTATTGGAGAACAAAGAAGAAGGTATAGGCCTATGGCATTAACCAAAGCAGATCTTGCGGAAAACCTGTTTAACGAGCTGGGTCTGAATAAACGGGAAGCAAAGGAATTCGTTGAATTTTTCTTTGAAAGGATAAGAGCCGCATTGGCTGAAGGGGAACAGGTCAAGCTATCCGGTTTCGGTAATTTTTCCCTGCGTCAAAAGAACCCCCGGCCGGGACGCAATCCCAAGACGGGAGAGGAGATCCCCATCACTGCCCGGAGAGTTGTAACTTTTCGTGCCAGCCACAAGCTCAAGGAACGAGTCGAGCAGAATGCCCAGGCGAATCGCGAAAAATTCAAAGAGCAGGCAGAAATAAATGCTTGACCCCGGCGAGAATCACGAACTCCCTACAATACCCGGAAAGCGTTATTTCACCATCGGTGAAGTAAGCGAGTTGTGTGCCGTCAAACCTCATGTGTTGCGTTATTGGGAGCAAGAGTTTCCCCAATTAAAGCCGGTAAAGCGCCGCGGCAACCGGCGATACTACCAGCGGCATGATGTAATCCTCATTCGGCAGATACGCAGCCTGTTATACGTCGAGGGATTTACCATCAGCGGCGCACGCAACAAACTCGAACTGGATAGTCCTGAACCACTCGATATCAATCGACAACAGACCATCAGGACACTCATACAGGAACTGGAAGATGTCCTGGGCATGCTGAGGAAACTGTAATCCCCTTCCTGTCTCTTACACCCACCATCCTTGGTTTAGTAAAACAAGTTTGACCGGCAGTCGTCTGTTCACACATACCTTGCCATTCGGTACTACGGATAGGTAATGAGTGGATCCCTGCCATGATTATCTCGCTCTCATGCGGATTCTCCGGTATGATGGCTCCGGCACATCAGTCGTAATTCATGCAGGAATTAATCAGGCATATTGACATACGGGGCGTAGCGCAGCCTGGTAGCGCACCACCTTGGGGTGGTGGTGGTCGGAGGTTCAAATCCTCTCGCCCCGACCAATATTCCTCCAGGAGCAATAGAGATTTCCGGTTCGGGGTGCGCCCAACTCGACTAATGTACGGCCGGCGTCAAGCTCGCTGGAATTTGCGCTTCGACCTAACATTTACACCTTCACTAACGTACTTTACCGAGATTCACGTCTTACAGTCTCTTCTCCAAGTCAAACTATTGACGTTCGACAAGCAAGACTCATACTCTGATGAAGTGATGAATAGTTTCTGTATTTTCAGTACTAATCTGATTGATCCTCACAGTGGTGGTTTGTAGTCACATGCGGATACTCCTCAGCAATGACGATGGTTATCTCGCCCCGGGATTGATTTGTCTGGCCAACGCTCTCGCACCGCTGGCGCATATTGACGTGGTGGCGCCGGAACGTGACCGCAGTGGCGCCAGTAACTCACTTACACTGACGCATCCCTTGAGGGCTCACAAGGCGGAAAATGGCTTTTACTACGTTGACGGCACCCCGACGGATTGCGTTCACCTGGCGATCACCGGTTTGTTGGAAAAGGAACCTGATATCGTTATCGCCGGCATCAATCGCGGTGCCAATCTTGGCGATGATGTCATTTACTCGGGAACGGTGGCGGCGGCGATGGAAGGGCGATTCCTGGGTTTGCCGGCAATCGCTATTTCGCTGGCGCGTAAAACCGGTACGAATTTCGACACCGCGGCACAAGTAGTTTTACGGCTGCTGGATAAGCTTCAGCGCGATCCGTTACCTGCTGACACCATCTTAAATGTCAATGTACCTGACGTGCCGGAAACGCAACTCGCCGGTTACGAAGCGACTCGACTCGGTCACCGGCATAAGGCCGAACCGGTGATTCGTTCAACGGATCCGCAAGGTTCCCCGGTTTACTGGGTGGGATCACCTGGAGCGGAAGCCGATGCCGGTCCCGGCACGGATTTCTATGCTATCCGCCAGCGCTCAGTTTCCATCACTCCTTTGCATGTTGACCTGACACGGTATACTGCTCTGGATCAGGTATCTGCCTGGCTGAAGAAAATCTAGCAACCATTGATTCGGCGCAATCTCCGGTGAGAATAGGCAATCGCGGTATTGGCATGACCTCGCAACGAACTCGCGACCGGCTTATCCGGCGGTTGCGTGAGGAAGGTATTCAAGATGAACGGGTGCTTGAGGCGATTCGCAATGTTCCGCGCCACAGATTCGTGGATGAGGCGCTCTCCAGCCGTGCTTACGAAGATACTGCGCTTCCTATTGGACATGGACAAACCATTTCCCAACCCTACGTCGTTGCACTCATGACTCAGGCCCTGATCGCCGGAGGCCGTCCGAAGAAAGTTCTAGAAATCGGCACTGGCTCCGGATATCAAACGGCGGTGCTTTCAAGTCTGGCGGACGAGATTTATTCTGTGGAGCGCATTGAATCCCTGATGAAACAGGCGCGGAAACTTCTGCGCGAGATCGGTTGTCGTAATGTTCAGGTTCGTCTTTCTGATGGCACATTGGGATGGAAGGAGCACGCGCCCTATGACGGCATTATCGTTACTGCCGCTCCAGCGACACTCCCATCGGCCTTGCTCGAACAGTTGGCGCCGGGAGGGCGGCTGGTCATCCCTGTCGGAGGGCCGTCCATGCAGGAATTGATGTTGGTGCAACAGACGGAAAAAGGACCATCGATGGAGCGCCTGGAGCTCGTCAATTTCGTTCCACTGGTAAGGGATCCCGGGTGACGATGGTTTTATCGATGGTATTACGGAGGCCATGACCCATCACCTGAAGTATTGGCATGCCGGTGTGCTGACAATTTACTTGACTGCCTGCAGTGCGATGCCATTGACACCGGTCAGCGAAAAAAGCGTCGATGTGCGTCATCCGGAATCCGGTTATCGTGAAGTGCTGGCCGGGGACACGCTTTACAGTATTGCCTGGGAGTCCGGACGTGATTATCGTGAAGTGGCAAGATGGAACGATATATCTCCCCCGTATCTGATCAAACCAGGACAAAAACTGCGATTGTTTCCGCCTCCTTACATGCGCAGGGATCGCCAGACGGCGCAGATATCGCAGCCGCAGCCGTCCCGTCAAAGTGCCACCGCACCAACGAGGCAATCAGGCAAAGATACTTACACAGTTGAGAAATTGGAACCGCCGGCAATCACCCGGCCACGCAGCGGATCTGCCACTAAACTTACCTGGTCTTGGCCGGCGGAAGGAAAATTGTTGGAGACTTTCACCTTGAATGGTTCAAATAAAGGGATTGATATTTCCGGTACGAGAGGGCAGCCCGTTCTTGCCGCCAACGCGGGGAAAGTTGTTTATCAGGGAGGTGGACTTCGCGGTTATGGTCAGCTTATCATCATGCAACACGACGCCGATTTTTTGAGCGCATACGCCCACTGTGACAAGATTTACATTAAAGAAGGTGATGTGATTCAAAGGGGTCAAAAAATCGCGGACATGGGCAGCAGCGGCGCCGACAAGGTAATGCTGCATTTCGAAATAAGGTACCGCGGCGTACCCGTGGATCCACAGGATTATCTTCCCAGAAAGTAAATATGCCCCCACGCAAACCGTCCCGCGCTCGTAAAAAGGGCAAGATCAAAACCGCTGTCTCCAAGACCGCACCGGAAGCCGACGTGATCGAGGTAGAAACCGCCGCGCCTCCGGAAGAATCCGAAGAAGATGATGACGAGGTGGCTGAAGAAACACCAGCCAAACCTGCCGCCGAGGAGGAAGAAACTGAATCCAGCGGACAAGACTCTGGCGGGACATATTATTCTCATGCCGACGCGACTCGAATTTACCTGAAGGAAATCGGCTTTTCACCGCTTTTATCCGCGGAAGAGGAAGTGTATTTCTCCCGCCGTGCGCAAAAAGGCGATGGCAAGGCGCGCAAACGGATGATTGAAAGCAATTTGCGCCTTGTGGTTAAAATTTCTCGCCGCTATATGAACCGCGGGCTTTCACTGCTCGATTTGATTGAGGAAGGCAATCTCGGTCTCATCCGGGCGGTTGAAAAATTCGATCCTGAGCGCGGTTTTCGTTTTTCCACTTATGCGACATGGTGGATACGGCAAACCATCGAGCGCGGCATTATGAACCAGACACGCACCATCCGACTGCCGGTGCATGTTCTCAAAGAGATCAACATTTACCAGCGTGCCGCCCGGTATCTTTCCCAAAAACTGGAGCACGAGCCTTCACCGGAGGAAGTCGCCAACCTGCTTGATAAGCCGGTTGACGACGTGAAAGGAATGCTGGGCCTCAATGAGCGGGTAGCCTCGGTGGACGCCCCGCTCGATGACGATCCGGACCGTTCCTTGCTCGACGCCATTGCGGACGAGCGTACCCCTGATCCGGAAAAAGTACTGCAACGCGACGATCTTCAGGCGCTCATTGAGCAATGGTTGAATGAACTTAATGACAAGCAACGCGAAGTGGTCGAGCGGCGATTCGGACTCAATCACCGCGAAATTTCCACCTTGGAAGAAGTTGGCGCCGATATTGGCGTTACACGCGAGCGCGTCCGCCAAATTCAGGTAGAGGCTTTGAAACGGCTTCGTGTAATTCTGGAAAAGGCCGGTTACTCAGTCGATTCCCTGTTTTAGCGCCCAAGGCCCGAGGCGAATGTAGCGGCGCGCTCCCGAGGCGATAGCGCTTTCGGCGGTGGCGGCCAGGCGACTCAATGAACGTCGTCTCCTGTGGCGGCCCGGCGTCCTCCCTTCGAAGGAGCTTCGCCTCGGAAGGGAGTCGCCCTGCGCCTCGGGATCCGGCGGCTAGCGCCCAGGGCCCGAGGCGAACGCTCCTTCGGCCATGGGCGCAGGTAGCCGCAAAGAACGGTGTTTCCTTGGGCGCCACTGCCGCCGTCTCCGAAAGCGCTGCGCCACGGTATCCGGCGGCTACTCCTTGATCATCAGCAAGGCGGCCGCGACTCTGCGATCATCGCTCATGAGGATATTGTAGGTACGGCATGCGGCGCCGGTATCCATGACTTCCAGGCCGATCTTCGCTTCTATCAGGACACGGGTCAGACTCGGCGCTGGAAACACCAACTGCGCCCCGGTACCGAGGATGACTACTTCCGGTTTCAGGGCAACGATGGTCTGAAAATGCTCTTCCAGGAGATCGGCAAAAGACTCGGGTGGCCATTCCGCTATGATCTGTCGCGGTGTCACCACCAGACTGCGGGTATATACTTCCTCATTAACCGTTATGCGGCCGGGAGCATAGGCGCGGATCAGATTTTGACCGATTCCTGTTTCAAGATGAATTTTCATCGCTGCACTCGGCGCGAGCAGGTTTCATCCATGGCGCGAAAGTCCTATAATGCATGAGTATTCAATATCTTGGCGACAAGCCCTTACTATAACAGCACCACGAAATACATGTCACAAAACGAAGAATTTCCCCGCATAAAGCGGTTGCCGCCGTACGTTTTCAATATCGTCAATGAACTCAAGGCGCAGGCGCGTCAACGCGGGGAAGATGTCATTGATTTCGGCATGGGGAACCCCGACGGCGCCACGCCCAGGCATATCGTGGATAAACTGGTCGAGGCGGCTCAGCGTGAAGATACGCACCGTTACTCGGTGTCGCGCGGTATCCCGCGTCTGCGACGCGCCATCTGCCAGTGGTACCAGCGGCGCTACGATGTCGAACTCGACATGGACAGCGAGGCAATCGTCACCATCGGTTCGAAGGAAGGGTTGGCACATCTGGCATTGGCCACGGTAGAGAGGGGAGACGCGGTACTGGTCCCGAATCCAAGTTACCCCATCCACGCGTATGGTTTTGTTATCGCCGGAGCCGACATCCGTCACGTGCCGCTCGTGCCGGGCGTGGATTTTTTCGCCGAGCTCGAAAAAGCCATCAAGAATACCTGGCCCATTCCCAAGATGCTGGTGCTGAATTTTCCCGCCAATCCCACGACCCAGTGTGTCGAGCTCGATTTTTTCCAGAAGGTAATCGCCATCGCGAAAGAGCACAATATTTGGGTAGTCCACGATCTCGCCTACGCCGACATTGTGTTCGACGGATACCGGGCCCCGTCCATATTGCAGGTGCCCGGAGCGAAAGACATTGCGGTGGAGTTTTTCACCCTTTCCAAGAGTTACAACATGCCCGGATGGCGCGTCGGGTTCATGTGCGGCAACCCAAAACTCGTGGCAGCATTGTCGCGCCTCAAATCCTATTTCGACTACGGCACCTTTACGCCCATCCAGGTAGCGGCCATCCGCGCGCTCGAAGGGCCGCAAGAGGCCCTTGAAGCAATACGGCTTAACTATCAGAACCGGCGTGACGTGCTGTGCCACAGCCTGTTCGCCGCCGGCTGGATGGTGGAAAAACCCAAAGCGACCATGTTCGTTTGGGCCCATATTCCCGAACCTTATCGCGCCATGGGCTCGCTCGAATTTTCCAAGAAACTGCTTTCGGATGCGAAAGTGGCCGTGTCTCCCGGAATAGGCTTCGGCGAGTATGGCGACGAATATGTCCGTTTTTCACTGATCGAAAACGAGCATCGGACTCGTCAGGCCACCCGATCGATACGCGAAATGTTTCGCCGCGACAAGGTAATCAGTACAAAAAAAGAACAAGCCCTATGAAGCCCGTCAAGATCGGTATGCTCGGCCTCGGCACCGTAGGCTGTGGCACGGTCAATGTACTCGCCCGTAACGGACAGGAAATCACTCGCCGTGCCGGGCGCGAAATCAAGATCGTCCAGGCCTGTGCGCGCGATCTAAGCAAAATACGCCCCTGTTCGATGGAAGGAATTCAGCTTGTGTCGGATCCGCATCAAGTGGTGCGCAATCCCGAGATTGAAGTTATTGTCGAACTGATCGGGGGGTATGAGCTTGCGCGCACGCTGGTACTTGAGGCCATTGCAAACGGAAAACACGTCGTCACCGCCAATAAGGCTCTCATTGCCATATATGGCAATGAAATCTTTGCATTAGCGCAAAAGAAAAAAGTAATGGTCGCCTTTGAAGCCGCGGTGGCCGGGGGGATACCCATTATCAAGTCCGTACGCGAGGGACTCGCCGGGAATCGCATCGAATGGCTGGCCGGTATTATCAACGGAACGAGCAACTACATACTTACACAAATGCGCGACAAGGGAGCGGATTTCTCCGACGCGCTCAAAGAGGCGCAACGCCTCGGTTTCGCCGAAGCCGATCCCGCTTACGATGTCGAAGGCATCGATGCGACACATAAACTGGCAATACTGGCCGCCATTGCTTTCGGTATTCCGCTAAAATGCGAACAGGCCTATACCGAGGGAATTACCAAAATAACCCGAATGGACGTGCAATACGCTGAAAAGCTGGGTTATCGCTTGAAACTTCTTGGCATCGCCAGGCGCACTAATGGTGGCGTTGAATTGAGAGTGCATCCCACCCTCATTCCCGAGCGGAGACTGATTGCCAACGTGGATGGCGCCATGAATGCCGTGCTGGTCAAGGGCGATGCTGTGGGTCCGACATTGTTTTACGGCGCCGGAGCCGGCGCTGAACCTACCGCCTCAGCGATCGTGGCTGATCTGGTGGACGTTGTGCGTACGCTCACGGTTGACCCGAACAGCCGTGTTCCGCATCTGGCATTCCAGCCCGATGCGCTCGTGGATATGCCGATATTACCCATTGAGGAAGTCGAGACTTCATATTATCTCAGACTTCACGCGATTGATCGCCCGGGGGTGCTCGCCGACGTCACGCGCATACTCGCTGATTTGGGAATCAGCATCGAATCCATCCTTCAGAAGGAACCGAATGTCGGTGAAGTGGCCGTACCGGTCATCATCCTGACGCAGCGGGTCAAGGAGAAAAACATGAATGAAGCGATTGCCCGAATTGAAAAGCTGGACTCGATCAAAGACCGTGTGGCGCGCATCCGGCTTGAACATTTGAATCGTGAGTGGGTTTAACAATTATCGCTTCTGCGACTAAACCACGGAAGTTCACTTAAAAACCAGCCTTTGTGTTATTGGTTCAGCGAGAAGTTTGAGATCCATAAATCCTGATTTGGAATCGTTGCTATGAATTCGGATGACCGGTATACCGGCTTGATTGAAAAATACCGCGCGCGATTACCTGTCTCCTCTGGCAGCCGGATTATCAGCCTGGGTGAAGGTAACACACCCTTGATTCGCCTTGAAAATATTACCCAGGATTTGGGTAAGCGCGTGGACATCTATGTAAAGTTCGAAGGACTGAATCCAACTGGCTCATTCAAAGATCGCGGGATGACCATGGCCGTGACCAAGGCCATTGAAGAAGGCAGCCGCGCTATCATCTGTGCCTCCACCGGCAATACCTCGGCTTCGGCGGCGGCCTATGCGGCTCGTGCCGGTATTAAATGTTTCGTGATCATACCGGATGGTCAAATTGCACACGGGAAACTGGCGCAGGCGATGATTCATGGCGCGACAGTCATCCAAATTCAGGGCAATTTCGACACCGGCATGGAGCTTGTGAAGGAAGTGGCCAATGAAGCACCAGTAACGATCGTCAATTCGATCAATCCGTATCGCTTGCAAGGACAAAAGACAGCGGCATTTGAAATCATTGATGCACTGGGGGACGCGCCGGATTACCATTGTCTTCCCGTGGGTAACGCGGGAAATATTACCGCTTACTGGATGGGATACCGCGAATATGCCCTTGACGGCATCTCGAGTGGTTGTCCGGTCATGTTGGGATACCAGGCCGCCGGCGCCGCACCATTCATTCATGGAAAAATGGTGGATAATCCAGAAACTGTCGCGACAGCAATCCGTATTGGTCGACCGCAGTCGTGGGAAAAGGCTTGGGAGGCGCAAAAGCAATCGAAAGGCTGGTTCGATAAATTCACTGATGCGGAAATACTCTCGGCCCAAAAACTGCTGGCGCAAACAGAGGGCATTTTCTGTGAACCGGCGTCCGCTGTTTCCTTGCTTGGCGCCACGCATGATATCCGGCACGGTAAAATTCCCGAGACCAGCTGTGTGGTTTGTACTCTGACCGGACACGGGCTCAAGGACCCGGATACCGCCATTAAACAAAGCAGTGGCCCATTACTTAAAATCAAAGCCGAATTAAAGGCGGTCAAACAGGCCATCTTGAACAATATGTCTTCCCCCTGACATTCCCTGCAACATAGTGACGCATCCGGACCAACTCGCATCACCTGTCTAATCTTCATCCGGGCAATCCCTTCTATACCCGGCAACATCGAACCCAAATTTTGCTGAATATATCGGTCATTTTCAGCCCGCAGCCGGTGAATGCCTGATTTTTCAGCTAAATTTGTCCGATTAACCTGAATACCTCCCTGAAATTGGCACAGGTATTGCTATAACTATTAGAGATGACAGAAGTAACCGGATGTCCCGGATACAGGAAATGGTTGTGAGACAGAGACCCCACCTAAGGAGGGGTCGTAATGGGAAATGGCATGGACCCAGTTCACATCAAGCACTCGGCAGGTAAGGCACATGTTTCCCTGGCGCCCTCACTGGGCGTTGCAGATGTTCGTGCTATGCATGAAATGCTGGGTTCGTTACTCACAGGCAAATCACTCATTAGTCTGGACGGGGGTCAAGTCGAGCATCTCGATACCGCGGCCATGCAGGTATTGACGAGTTTTTATCGCACAGCCAGTGATCGTGGTCTCGTGTTGACCTGGAAAAAAATATCTCCGGGCCTGCAACGTGCGGCACGGCTACTTGGTCTTGAATCCACACTTGGTATGACATCATGACTGGACCACTTTCATTCAGCCAATCTTATCGGAAACATGCAGAAATGTGGCCTCGGTGGTGGCTCTGGGCTGCCACCGGTATGACCGTCTCTCTGCTGTGGACTTTACCGTTCGTGCCCTTGTGGGCGGGAATGGGAGGCGGCCTCTGCGCCATCGGGACATTAATCGTGCTTGCCGTGTACGCTCGCAAGGAAATCAATAACAGACTTCCTCTCGAAGGCGAAGAAGTCTTGGAAGGGAAGGATGCGGATCAGGCGCTCAATCAAATCGATGAAATGCTTTCAACCTCCAAGGGTATCGAACAAATACCGCAAGTAGATGAAGTCCTACAGACAATGGCGGCTGATAATCAACGCCGCCGTTTGGAGGATCTGATGCGGCGTTGGGTTGATGTCGCTCAGCGTTATGGCGAAGCCGCGCTCATCTTGCGCAAGGAAATCTACACGGTAATCAGACAAACAGAACAAGCGGCCAATACACTGGCCAGCAGCTTCGAAGCGGTGATCAACAAGGCCACGATACAAGCAAGACAGGCCATGGAACTGCTCGAAGGAACCCAGGGAGCAACGAGTGATGGAGTGCCACAATCACTGAAGGACTTCATTCAGGTTTCAGACGAGAGACTCAACAAAATGGCGGACGAAGTTGTCCGTGTTGCGGATCTCTCCGTGAATATGGTGCGTGAACTCGATGGGGTACAAAACCGCACTCAGGCGATCGACGGATTCCTGCTTGACGTGGAAAAGCTCGCGGATCAAACCAGCTTGCTCGCATTGAATGCAGACATCGAGGCAGCGCGAGTTGGCGAACACGGACGCGGGTTTTCAGTCGTTGCACAGGAGGTTCGCCGGCTCAGCAAACGTTCACACGAGTTCAGCGACCGTATCCGTGTGCACTTGAAAGAAGTACGAACCGGTTTGAGCAAGACTTATGGAAACATGCGCATGCTTTCTGCTGCAGATATGGAGCATGCCCTCAAGATCAAGGAGGACGTAATCGCACTCACGCGTTCTCTCGAGGGTAAAAATCGCGAAGTCGCTGAAACCGTGAGTCGCATCAACGATATCAGCAAGGAAATTGCCCAGGATGTTCAGAATGTCGTCGTTTCACTCCAATTTCATGATATCACCAGCCAGAAACTTCACGGTATGTTGCTACCGATGGATGACTTGCGTCGTTCGCTTTATCACCTGATGCAAGAGACGCTCAATCTCGACAAGGGATTACTGAGAAATCTACCTGGAAACGAACGCTGGTTATCACGCATGCGTGATAACCAGGCGCAAGATGCTGATACCAGGCCAGTGAAAGACGGCGCCAGAGATTTGCCCAAAATCCTCCGCGCGCAGGATGACGGGCACGCCGTTGAATTGTTTTAAAGGAGGTATGCTTATATGGCAACCATACTAACGGTAGATGACACTGCTTCAATGCGTCAGATGATCAGTTTCACGCTTAACAGTGTGGGACATGAAGTCATCCAGGCTTCTGACGGGGACGAAGCGCTGAAAGTCATTCAGGGCAAAAAAGTCGATTTGGTTATCGCGGATGTGAACATGCCTAATATGGACGGCATCACACTCGTTAAATCGTTACGCGAACTGGCGGAATTCAAATTCACACCGATTCTCATGCTTACCACGGAATCGCAGGAAACCAAGCGGCAGCAGGGAAAGGTCGCTGGCGCCACGGGCTGGATTGTCAAACCTTTCAATCCGGAACAATTGCTTTCGGTGGTAAAAAAAGTTCTCGGATAAAGCCCGGATAAAGTATGGCCATAGACATGCGTCAATTCCACCAGACCTTCTTCGAGGAAAGCCTCGAAGGCCTGGGTGACATGGAGACTGAATTGCTCCGTCTGGAGAAGACCTCGGAGGATACCGGAAATATCGTAGTAGCAGACCACGAAATTCTCAATACCATTTTTCGTGCGGCCCACTCAATCAAAGGAGGGAGCAGCACGTTTGGTTTCAGCGATGTTGCTGCTTTTGCGCATGTGCTGGAATCGCGGCTTGACGATTTGCGTGAAGGACGCTGCCAGCCAAATCGCCATATTATTGGGCTATTGCTGTTATCGGTGGATTGCCTGCGGAACCTGATCATTGCCGCAAGGACAGGGAAAGAACCCGACAAAAAGTATGTTGATGCCATGCGCCTCCAGCTTGAAAACATCCAAGGGGAAGGCGAATCCACGCCATTACCCGGAACATCGAAGACGCAAAGCGATCCGGCAAAAAAATGTCATTGGCAAATTCGATTCAGACCAAATCAACAAATGTTTCGTACCGGGAACGATCCTTTGCGGATTCTCCGTGAATTGGGCGAGCTTGGAAATTTGAATACCATGGTCGATGTTTCTGCAGTACCGTCCTGGGAACAGCTGGACCCCGAAGAATGCCATCTATCCTGGAATCTCGAGCTGGTCGGAAAAGTATCGCGTGAGACCGTCGCAGAAGTATTCAGTTGGGTTGTCGACGCCTGTGATCTGGAAATAACGGAAAAACAGGCTCAGATGCCGGCCATGTCACAGCGCGCCCTCGCGGAAACGATTGCCAGCATGGATTCACACGCCGCCACATTGCGTGTCAGTGTCCCCAAGGTTGATGCGCTCATCAATACAGTCGGTGAGCTTGTGATCACACAAACCATGCTGAGCCAGATCACGACCAATTTCTCTTTTGAAAACCTTTCGAAACTCTTTGCCGGCATTGCGCAATTGGAACGGAATACCCGCGAATTGCAGGAGAGCGTGATGCGAATTCGCATGCTTCCGCTTAGTTTCGCGTTCAACCGTCTGCCGCGACTGGTACATGACATGCGCCAGAAGTTGGGGAAAAAAGCGGATTTGGTCATACATGGCGCGCAGACGGAAATTGACAAAACAGTTATAGACAGCTTAATCGACCCGTTATTGCATCTGGTGCGTAATTGCCTGGATCACGGTATCGAATCTCCCGCTGAACGGAGTGCCGCCGGGAAACCAGAAACCGGCATCATTGAAATCAAGGCTTATCAGAAAGGCGGCAATGTCATGATTGATATTCGTGACGATGGCCGCGGCCTGCAGCATGACCTTATCCTGGCCAAAGCAGTAAACCAGGGCCTGATATCCGCCGACGCTAAGCCGAACGAGCAGGAAATATCCGAGATGATCTTCTATCCGGGATTATCGACCGTAAAAACCATCAGCGATATATCTGGACGAGGAGTGGGGATGGATGTCGTGCGCAACAATATACGCAGCCTCGGTGGCAATATAGAAATTTCATCTCAAATCAATCAGGGAACGTGTTTTTCCATTCGCCTGCCACTTACGCTGGCGATCTTGGACGGTCTCAGCGTCCAGGTCGGCGAACATGTATACATTCTACCGCTGGTAAGCATCCTGGAATCGGTATGTATTCGCATGGAGCAGGTGAGTCGCCCTGCGGGTGGCGCGGAATTATTCGGCCTTCGAGACGAATATTTACCGCTCATTCGTCTATATGATTTGTTTGGTATCGAACCACGCTCAACCGACCTCACGAAAGGCTTGCTTGTTATCGTGGAGGCCGATGGGAAAAAGGCCGGTTTGTATGTTGACGATTTGCTGGGGCAACAGCAGATAGTCATTAAGAGTCTCACGACGCATTACCGTAAAGTTGAAGGTATCTCGGCGGCTACCATTCTTGGTGATGGTACCGTGGCAATGATATTGGATGTAGCGGGACTCATTCATATGGCGCACACCGGATCACAACAGCGCAATATAAATAAACTGGCAGTTGTATCGCATCAAGTAGTCGTCCAGCCACATGAGCAGTCTTTTGATCCTCAGCAGGGTTTAGGACACTGATGCAATGAAACTATTTTTATACACTAACGATTACTACGTAATTATTCAGTCATCAATTCGAATCAATCTCTTTACTGCGATGTAATTGGGAGAATCACAATGCGGTTATTTCACAAGCTTCTTATCGGACCGACAACAGCCATCCTCTTCCTGTTGCTTTTCGGAGCCGTAACGATTGGTGCCATGTGGGCCGAAAAAGAGGCCTTAGTCGATATTTATGAGAACCGGATAAGTCATTACTCGGCAAGCACATATTCGGCGGGGAGAATCTCGTCGGTTCATTCCGGCGTCTACCGCCTGGTCATCCTGGCATCCGGTTACAACAAGGAACTGGTTGACGCGATGGCTCAAGAGCAGAAAGCGTATGTCAATGAAATCCTTACGGACTTGAATGTGCTGTTCAAATCCAGCCGTGAAAATGAGGAAAAAAGACTTCTGGAAGTGGTAATCAATAACTTGAGTGATTACAAGACACAAGTATCAGAATCAATCGACCTTTCGATCAGCGACAGAAAGAAGGGCGTGGATTCAATGGCTAAAACCGATAATGTCTACGATACGCTCATGTCCAATTTTACCGCTTTGATCGATTATGAAACCTCGCAGGCAAAGCAGAGTTACGATGGCGCCGTTGCGACGTTTAACCGGTCATTACTGATAGCAGTGATAGTTCTTGCGATTGCCTGTGTAATGTCCATTCTTATCAGCACTTTAATGGGCAGAAAAATCCTGAATCCGCTTACGCAAGCAGTGAAAATAGCCAGACAAGTTGCCAGTGGCGATCTGACCAGCCGAGTAGAGGTCAAATCAAGCGATGAGACAGGGCAATTGTCGCAATCCCTGAAAGAGATGAATAACAGTCTGGTCAGCATCGTCACCGAAGTGCGCAACAGCGCTAACTCAATTGCTGTTGCCGCGGCAGAAATCGCTGTTGGTAACGATGAGCTTTCACAACGCACTTCAGAACAGGCTTCGAGCCTTGAAGAAACCGCTGCCAGTCTCGAGGAATTAACGGCCACGGTTATGCAAAATGCCGAACACACCAAACAAGCCAATCATCTGGCAAGTAACGCCAGTGAAGTGGCTGTTAAAGGCGGCGAGATCGTGGGCGAAGCTGTTGCGACGATGGATACAATTACGGAAAGTTCCAAGAAAATTGTCGAAATCATTTCCGTAATCGAAGGAATCTCCTATCAGACCAATCTCCTGGCGCTTAACGCAGCTGTAGAAGCGGCACGTGCCGGAGAGCAGGGTCGGGGATTCGCCGTTGTGGCCAGCGAGGTCCGGAACCTCGCCAAGCGTTCTGCGGATGCGGCTAAGCAAATAAAGGTATTGATCGATGACTCGGTTAGCAAGGTCCAGACCGGATCAACACTGGTGAATAATGCGGGAAAAACGATGGACGAGATCGTATCTAGCATAAAAAAGGTAAGCAATCTGATTGCAGAGATTGCGGCAGCATCCAATGAACAGAGTTCAGGTATTGCACAAGTAAACACGGCTGTTACACAGATGGACGGCGTCACACAGCAAAACGCCGCCATGGTTGAAGAAGCATCAGCCGCCGCCAGCGCGCTCGAGGAGCAAGCCAGAAAACTGAATGAAGCAGTTAATGTATTTAAATTGTCTGGATCCGAGCAAATCAGTCAAATGACCCAAGAAACTCGCATACGTGCGACGAGCGAACCTCGCGTGCAAAATGTGCGTAGCGTAGCTGACATATCTGAACAGGCAGCGCCAGTTGAGCAGTCAACGCGAACGGAGCCGGCAAAAAAACGCGTGCTTAAAGTGGTGGACGCAAATTCTAACTGGAATGAATTCTGATTGGCTATCCGTAAGTTCGAATAAGGAGTTAAGTTATGAATACGGCTCGAAATATGAGTGAACAGCAAGAAATTGAGATTGATGAAGACCAATACCTAACATTCAGGCTGGATGGCCAGGAGTATGGCGTATCGGCGCTAAAGGTTCAGGAAATAAAGAGATGGGACAAGGTTACACCGATACCGAATAGTCCACATTATGTGCGTGGGGTACTGAACTTACGTGGATTGATTGTTCCCATCATCGATTTGCGCCTGTTCTTCAATTTAAAAGAAACAGAATACACGCCCGTCACGGCTATTATTGTCATGAATTTGGGAGGAAGCCTCGCAGGGATTGTGGTGGACTCCGTTAGCGATGTAATTAATGTGAAAGCGGAGCAAAAGCGCGCGGCACCAGAATATGAAGGTCAGAAAAACCGGGAATTTATCAGTGGTTTGGCGCAATCTGATGGAAAACTGCTCATTCTTCTGGACATGGACCGGATGATCAAGTCGGAAACACTGGATCAGGTGGAAACAGCGGCTGTCTCTGCAACGGCAAAGTAATACATCAACGCACGAAGGGAATCCCATGGTTTTAAGCTTTATGAAAAATATCACCGTACGCAGCAAATTAATTGCCGCCGCCGCGACAATGTCGTTTTTTCTCTTATTGGTCGGTGGCGTTGGGCTGTTGAAACTGCATCAAGCAGAACAACTTACCGATGGGGTTCATGCTCGGCTGATAAATGCAGAACCTACAAGCGCTGCTGGATCACTGAGTGAGTTGAAACAAGCTGGCGCTTCCATTCAGGTTGTTAAGACAGTTTTTTTATTTGGGATCTTACTCAGTGTTGTTCTGAGCGCCCTGTTTGTTACATATCTTGTTCGCACCATATCGAATCCCCTGGTTGGATTGGCTGATGCTCTGAAACGAGTTTCGCAAGGTGACCTGACAATATCGATACATGTAGACAGCAGGGATGAGATTGGCCGGGCCATCAGCGCTTTGAATGCACTGGTAAATGAGTTTCATGAACATATCCTGCGAGTTATGCATGCGGCAGAGACGGTTGCCTCCGGTTCTCAGGAATTGAGCGAAGCGGCTGAGCAACTTTCATCATCTTCGCAGGAACAGGCGAGCTCACTAGAAGAAACCGCTGCATCGATGGAGGAAATGACAAGCACCGTTAAGCATAATGCGGATAATGCATTACGGGCAGATAAAGTTGCGCTGGATGCGCAGAATGCCGCACACGAAGGTGTAACGATGGCATCGTCCGTCAAGTATTCCATGGATGCAATTAATGCCAGTAGCACAAAAATCTCGGACATAATCAGCGTTATCGATGAAATTGCATTCCAAACCAATTTGCTTGCTCTTAATGCTGCGGTTGAAGCGGCGCGGGCCGGCGAACAAGGGCGCGGCTTTGCCGTGGTAGCCGCAGAAGTTCGCAACCTCGCTCAACGCAGCGCTTCTGCCGCAAAAGAAATCAAGATCCTGATCCATGACAGTGTGGAGAAGGTACAGGATGGGGCTGAGCTGGTCAGCTCCTCGAGCAAAACGCTCGAAAGCATCCTGGAGAGCGTGAAAAATACCGCAGAAATTATTGCGGAAATCAGCACTTCCAGCCAGGAACAGGCGGCAGGCATTGACCAGGTCAATCGCGCTATCATGCAAATGGATAGCGTCACTCAGTCAAATGCAGCACAGGTGGAAGAGCTTTCCGGCACAGGACAATCCCTGACGTCACAGGCGGAACAAATGATGAGCCTCGTGTCGCATTTCACGCTAAAGACCGGCGCCATCGCAAAGTTTTCCCCTCGAAAAGAAATGCCTGCGAAGATTAAGTTCAGCAAAGCACAGATAAAACCTCGTGAGACGCACGTCGAGGATGATTCGAATAATTCCACAACACCAGTTAGCGCCCCCAAAGTGCAGTACTTGAAGCCGCGAGTTGCGGCTCAAAATAAAACCAATTCTGCGAATGGAGACTGGAAGGAATTCTAGGCGGTTTAGATCCAAGATATTCGGAACGTGACGGAAATCCCCGCTACGCTCCATGTCAAAAGTAGTGGCGGAGAACAGAAGATGGTGGCTAATAATACCGTCACCGGAACTATCAGAGTTCAGCTTGAAGACACCCGTCTGGTTATCTCAGACGATGAATTTCGCCTGCTCCGTGAATTCATCCATCTGCACACAGGTATCGCACTATCTGAACACAAGCGTGCACTGGTATGCTCCCGTCTCGCAAAACGACTGCGCTTCCATGGACTCCGTCACTATTCCGAGTACTACTCGCTTTTGACACAAGGCGACCCGAAAGGGCACGAATTGGTGTCAATGATCAATTGCATCACCACCAATAAAACCGATTTTTTTCGCGAACAACATCATTTTAACTTCCTGAAAGAAATCCTGATACCCGCATATCTGCGGAATCAAAATCGCGTACGGCCGATGCGGATATGGAGCGCGGCCTCATCCACTGGCGAAGAGGCCTATTCCATCGCCATGACAGTCCTTGAAGCCAAGCTGTCATGCACTGAACTGGATGTGCGAATTCTCGCTACCGACATCGACACTGACGTGATATCTCGCGCCCAGAATGGCATATATACACTCGAGCAGGCTAAACAGATTCCGCCAGCGCTCTTGCATCGGTATTTTCTGAAAGGGCAGGGGACGCATGAGGGTTATGTCATGGTGAAACCGGTTTTGAAGAATCTGATTCAATTTAATTGGCTCAATCTGCTTAACGACCCTTGGCCCATGCATGAGCGATTCGACGTTATTTTTTGCCGGAACGTGCTGATTTATTTCGATAAACCAACTCAACAGAAGCTATTTCAGCGCATGGGCAATGCATTGAAGAAGGACGGGTATTTGATGCTTGGCCACTCAGAGGCTATGCACGGACTGGTTCATAAATTCAAACCAGTCGGACACAGCATCTACCAGAACCGGGAGGAGAAATAAAATGGACCCGGCTCGTCCAACATATGTACCGAGAAATAATCTCCCGGTTGATATCGATTCAGAATTGTCACGCGTAAGCATTAATATCGGCGGACTGCGTGCCAGCCGCGAGCCATTGATTCTGGATACCGTTCTCGGATCGTGCATAGCCGCTTGCTTGTATGACCAAGAAACAGGTATTGGCGGGATGAACCATTTCATGCTGCCAGAGGGCGCAGATCCGAAAAACCCTGCCAGCACACGATACGGGGTTTATGCCATGGAGTTGCTCATCGCCGAATTGATGAAAATCGGCGCCGATCGATCCCGTTTTCAGGCGAAGATTTTCGGCGGCGGGCATGTCTTGAACATACGCGAGAATCTCGATGGTGTTCCACAACGGAACATTGATTTCGTGAAACGATTTCTGGAAACGGAAAAAATCCCAGTCATCAGAGAAGACTTGGGAGGTTATTTGCCGCGACGGGTTCTGTTTCATACAAATACCGGGAAGGTTTTTATGAAATATCTCGGTAACAATGAAGCCAAGCGGACAGCAGAAGAAGAACTGGTCTATCTTATCAGCCTCAAAAAACAGAAGCTCGATGGCGATGTCACGCTGTTTTAACATGGAGTATTCACAAGATAAGAAACTTTTTAATCATGAATGCTAAGAAAAGAATAAAGGTTCTTGTCATTGACGACTCGGCGGTGATGCGTAAGCTGCTGACGTCCATCATGCACGAACAAGCCGATATTCAAGTCGTGGGCGCAGCAGCGAATCCACTTGTTGCACGTGAAATGATTAAAACATTTAAACCTGATGTGCTTACACTCGATATCGAAATGCCTTGCATGGACGGCATTACTTTTCTCGAAAGACTTATGCGACTCCACCCTTTACCTGTCGTCATGGTTTCATCGCATACGGAAAAAGGCGCTCATTCGACACTGCGCGCGCTTGATCTTGGCGCCGTGGACTTCGTTACCAAGCCGCAGAATACTTTCGATGGCATCAGCAGTGACCTCATGGAAGAAATTTGCGAAAAGGTTCGTGCCGCCGCCGGTGCACATGTGCGGCCTTCTGTCGATGTCATCGCTTCAGATATACAACACCATAAGCATTCTCCTGTCTCACCGTTTTGCCGTGAAGGAATAATCGCAATCGGCGCATCTGCCGGCGGAACACAGGCGATTTCCGAAATACTGGAAAAACTCCCGCGACCGATCCCCGGTATTGCTATCGTGCAACACATGCCGCCGAAATTCACGGCGTCGTTTGCAGAACGTCTTAATAATCATTGTGATCTGGAAGTTCGTGAAGCGAAAAATGGCGATCCGTTAAAACCGGGTGTTGCACTCGTAGCGCCCGGAGGTTTGCACATGTCAATCACGTCTGCGAGTAGAGGCTATGCCGTTCGGATTTATTCCGACGAACTGGTCAATCGGCATCGACCCTCGGTTGATGTTTTATTCGATTCGGTGGCGCGGGTTGTGGGAGAAAATGCCCTGGGAATAATCCTCACCGGCATGGGTAGTGATGGTGCCCGGGGTCTCCATGCAATGAAAATCGCCGGCGCCCACACTATCGCCCAGGATGAAAAAACCTGTGTGGTGTTCGGAATGCCCGATCAGGCCATTCGCCATAATGCCGTATGCGAAATATTGCCGCTTGAGCGCATTCCAGACCGGATCGTTGATTGGGCAAATTCGAATCAGCGAACAGATAGAAAGTACAGCAGTGATGAATCCCCTTGACTCACTTTTTTAACATCATCAGTAATATGCTGAAATTCCTGCTTATCACGCTGACGATAGGAGCGCTGTTTTTCGTCAACGCGGACCACGCGTCGGCGGCAGGCAATCTAAGAATCGCGGCGGCACAAACCGCTGTCGATACGGGATTGATAGGAGATCTTGCCGACGATTTTCGCCGCAGGCATCCCGATATCACCATTCATATTCAATCTGCAGGTGCATTAGCAACACTGGACATAGGGCGGCGCGGATTTGCCGATCTTGTCATTACTCATTATCCGGAAGGCGAGAAGCTGTTTGTTGAAGATGACTACGGCTTGTTGAGAACCCAGCTATTTTTCAACGGATTTGCGATTTTCGGTCCACCGGATGACCCGCTGAATATTGCCGGCGAAAGCGACTTGGTCGCAGTACTACAGCGGTTGGGGCGCGAAGAAGTCCCGTTTCTCGTCCCCGGTAAGCGATCCGGTACGCTGAATAAACTGAACGAATTATGGCTGTTGGCCGGAATAGAACCCGAATGG
>Ga0209640_10000400_pt1 | contig 33023 bp, 23 predicted proteins | sample RifCSP10_1_FD_184018 | JGI IMG/M metagenome (GOLD analysis project Ga0209640, IMG submission 184018) | Soil microbial communities from Rifle, Colorado - Rifle CSP2_sed 10_1 (SPAdes) (version 2) | ecosystem: Environmental > Terrestrial > Deep subsurface > Rock core/Sediment | place: Rifle... | reverse complement strand
TCGCGCACGATCGTCACCATGTCCCGGTACTCGAGCACGTCGAACTCGTCGCAGATGCGGCCATGGCCGGGGACGATGAAGGTGCCGCCCTCTTCGTGGTGCGCGGGGACGGCCAGGTCGAGCACCAGGTTCAGTCCGTCGATCACCCCTTGGACACTCCCGCCCCTCTGGAGATCGATGACCGGATAGCTGTCGGTCCTCATGATGTCGCCCGTGGCCACGACATCGGACCGCCGGAAGAAGACGATGCTGTCCCCGTCGGTGTGGGCGGCTGGGACGTGATACATGAACACCGGCTCGCCGTTGAAATAGAATTCCTTCTCGCGTCCGATGAAGGTCTCCGTCGGCCAGGCCGCTACGGGCAGATGACTCATGCGGCCGAGGACCTTGTCATGCGCGAGCATCCTCACCGCGGTCTGCGTGGCGCCAGGCGTGTTGATGATCTGCCAGTTGGTGGCGGAGCCCAGCACCCTGGCGAGGCCCTCGTTGCCGCCGGCGTGATCCGGGTCGGCGCTGGTGTTGAGCACGTACTGCACCGGCTTGCTCGACACGGAGAGGTTCCTGATCTCCGACAGGATCCTCTCAGTCAGGCCGGCGGACTTGGAGTCGACCATGATCGACCCCGATGGTCCCACCTGCACGGTGACGTTGCCGCCGCCGCCGGCCAGCAGATACACGTTCCCCTGCACGCGCAGGACCTCGAGCTCTCCCGTGTCGGGGTTCCGCGCCTGGCTCACCCACGGGGACTCACCGCGGCGCGTAGTGTCCGCCTTCTTGACCGCCGAAGCCTCGGCGGCGGCGGTCAGGCGGACCTGCAGTTGCTCCTGGTACTCGGGGTAGATCGTCTCGGGGCCTCCCCGAGCTGCCGCCGCCGGCGCTCCCGTCCGCTCGACGAACTCCTTCAGGAACGGATTCTCGCCGGGCAGATGATGCGGCACCTCGCCCTTGGGCCGGCCCGTGATCTCCTCGACGTATTCACACGGCCAGGTCCAGGTGGCGTTGTCCTCGGTGGCGATCGAGAAGTCCGTCGTCCGAACCAGGGGCTCCGCGAGGTACACGGGATCGGAAATGATCGCGACGTGCGTCAGGTACGTGTCGTGCCGGATGAACCGCTCGACCATCGTCGTCTGATCGCTTTCGGGCACGCCGTTGCGCCTGAGCCAGCCCTGCTTCAGGTGCGTGGTGGTGACGACGAGGTGGTTGCCCTCCCAGCGGCCGGTGGAGAAACCCATGAAGGTGTGCGGCGCGAACAGGGACGGGTGCGGACGGCCGTCCATCCAGATCGTGCGCGTCTGCTCGTAGGTGCTGATGTAGTGCTTGATGGCGATGACCTGCTGTGTCTCGGGGTCCTTCTCTTCCCAGATTCGCAGGTTCAGGGGGCCGCGGTAGATGTAGGGCGCGACGTGCACGCGGCACTGGTGCTCCTGAAGCGTCAGTCGCGAGGCGTCCCAGCTGTCGGCGAACAGGCGCGCGGCGTCGTTGATCGGGAGCCCGAGGTAATCGCCGAGATCCGGCCCGGGACCGCGGTCCTGCTCGTCCTCGTGGGTGCGGTAGGGAATCCAGTTTCCCGACAGGACGACCTGGGCCGAGGCCGGTACACTCCCGAGCACGATCCCGGCGATCCAGACAGCCGCCACGAACGATCTTGTCACCACGAGCTCCTTCGATGACGCTTCCGAGGGCCCGTCAATCGTAAGTCCCCAACCCGGCGAATTCAATCGAACGCCCCCTTCGCACTGACCGAGACCCCAGACGCTACAATGACAGGGTGATCACACGCGGTATTCGCGAGTTCGTCGCCCGTGACTGGGCAGCCGTTCGAAGGAGTAAGGATCACTACTGGGGTGAGCGCATCGCCCGCCTGGGTCCACTGGAAGGCCTGCGCATCGCAGACGATCTCCGCCGACAGGTGCTCATGCAGGATCCCTCCTGGCCCGGCACAGAACTCCGACGGACGGATTTGCTGTCCCACCTGCGTCTGGCTGAACTCTTCCGCCGTGCCGATTCGGCCCGCCGCGCTTGAGCTGCTCACAGCGCTTGCGCCCGTTCTGGCGCGCTGGGGTCGCTGGTTCGTGTTCGGCGCCCAGGCCGTCACCGTCTACGGGGTGCCACGGCTCAGCGCCGACGTCGATGTCACACTCGCCCTCGTTCCGGATGCACCCGAACGTTTTGCGCGCGAGATGAAGGAGGCTGGCTTCTCGCTCAGAGTGGACGAGGCCGACTTCGTCCGGCGCACGCGGGTGATGCCGTTCGTCCACGTGGCGACGGGCATGCCGCTCGACATCGTGCTGGCCGGGTCCGGGCTCGAGGGCGAGTTCCTCGACCGCGCCGTGACAACCGATGTCGGAGGCACGGCTGTGCCGCTCATCGACCTCGCCGATCTGATCATCGCCAAGGTGCTGGCGGGCCGCCCCAAGGATCTCGACGATGCGCGCGCGCTCTGGCGGCTCCACGGCGGGAGCCTCGATGCGGACCGCATCCGGCCGCGCTCCAACTGCTCTAGGAAGCCTTGAGTCAGAGCGACCTGGTACGAGCCTTCGAGGCGCTCGCGCGACCGTCTCGCCCGGATTGAGGCCGGGCCGATCGACCTCCGTCTCCTGCCGGCAAATCCGCGTACGATAGCAGGCATGGAAGTCCGTTATTTCCCGAACTCCAGGCGACCGGGTGTAGGTCTCACGCCGCGCCGCGAAGGCTCGCGGCCGCTGCTGCCCCAGCATGCGCGCCACTGTCCGGTGCTCGAAGCCGGCAGTGCGCTCGGCTTCATGGTGTATGCGCCGCTCGAGCCGAAGGAATCGGTGTACGTCGAGTACGAGGGAGACGGGCGCTACAAGTTCGTCTACTACCTGAAGACGCAGGAGGGAAAGCCCACGCCGATCTTTCAGGTCACGATGAGCCTGTCGGTGGGCGCCGTCGGCATGGTGAAGGAGGAGGTGACGTTCGTCGGTGCCCCGATGCTGTCACGGGAGGCCGCCCTGGCCGTCCTCCGCGTGTTTCTGGTCCCCGAGGACATGGGCACACCGGCCGGCGCCATTGCCCTCCGCGGCGCGACGAACTTCCAGACCCCCTCCGGCTGGGACACGGTGTACACGCCGATTCTCAACATGATCGAGCGGCCGGTTGCGCCGATGCTGAGCGTCCGCGTCGAAACCGATTGGTACGCGCACGAGACCGAGTTCCGCTACGTGCTGCAGCCGGGGGAGGGGATCACCCTCGAGCAGAGCATTCCGATCGGGCAGGTCTTCTTCGTGCCGCGCGAGTCGGTCACGCTGCGCCCGTGCACGAGCGAGGAGTTGAAAGCGATCGAGGAGTCACGCGAGGCGTTCAGCCGCGACAAGGCCGCCGCCGTCCAGAAGACGTCCTACGGCCTCTCGTACAGCCCTCACTATCTTCGACAGAGCCGGGCGCAAAAGCCGGAAGGCGGCGAGGGAGCTCCCAGCCGCTGACGCTGACGTCGTGCTGAGCTGCGGCCCGAAAGCACGCGACGTCATCGCGTCCGGATCGTGATTGCCGTACACGGAAAGTCGGGGCACGTCGTCCTGGTGTGCCGGTTTTCGCTCACCGGGCCGTGGGTGCGGGTCTTGGAGGCTTTCGTCTCTCAGTTGCCGCGTCACTTGTCCGATTCGAAAAACCGTTGGTCACCAGGGCGTTACCCCGATGACCACCCGTGAGCACAGTCCGGGCCAACTCGCACTTTGCGTCCAGCGTGAGTAATCGACAGTCACGTGAGCGTCCGCCTCTCGCGCGCAATGAATTGTTCGCAGTGTGCGCGGATTCCTCGGGCCGTCGGACCAACGCACCTGAGGTTATGAGGTCGATCACAGGGGCACGAGTCTTGCTCCTTCAACACGGGTCAGCCACTTCAAAGACGACGAGGGATAGCCATATGGCATCGCGCACCATCGCTGGCACGGAATGGCGGGGGTTCTTCGACCATCTGTCGGACGCGGTCGTTGGCAAGCGGGCCGAGATCGAGGTGGCCTCGCTCGATCTCGGCGATCAGATCGTCGCAGAGTGGATGCCGCTTTTGGGCATCACGTACGACGCACGCGACGACCTTCTCGATGTCGCCCTGAGCGGCCTCAACCATCTCATCCGGCGCCCACGCGAGATCTATGTGCAGGAGGGGCCGCGGGGCGTCGAGACCGTCGCCGTTCTGTCCGAGGATGGCGTGAAGCAGGTGTTGAGGCTCAAGGATCCGCTGATGCTCCCGGCCGCGAGCACGGGTTCCGGCGCGGCGCGTCAGCCCTCGTGAGCCCGCCAAAGCTGGTCGGGCTGTGAGAACGGGGACTTACCGCTGTCGTTCGTAGCGGCCCATCAGACGCGCGCTGCTCAACGTGTGAGAGCGGAGCCCGCTCGAGCGCTTCACCGTTATGCCGCCGAGCCCGTCGAAGACCGCGCGGCCATCGACGGCTGCACAGGTTCGCTGAGGCGCAGGTATACTGCCGTGGACACGACGACCAGCTTTATGAACATCTTCAGGCCCGACGACCAGGCCGCCCGCACACTGGCGGCCATCATCGAGTCGGCCGTGGACGGCATCATCGTCATCGACCACAGCGGCCGGATCGAAGCGTTCAACCCGGCGGCCCAGCGGCTCTTCGGGTATGCGGAGGAGGACGTCCTCGGCAGCAATGTGAGCATCCTGATGCCGTCGCCCTATCGCGAGGAGCACGACGGCTATCTGGCACGGCATCTGGACACGGGCGAACGGAGGGTCATCGGCATCGGGCGTGAGGTCAGCGGGCAGAGACGCGACGGCAGTACATTCCCGCTTCACCTGTCGGTCGGCGAGATGGTGCTCGACGGACAGAAGAAGTTCACCGGCATCCTCCACGACCTGAGTGAGCGCGTCCGCATGGAAGAGCAAGTCCGGGAACAGGCCGCGCTGGTTCGCCTCGGCGAGATGGCGGCGGTGATCGCGCACGAGGTCAGGAACCCGCTGGCCGGCGTGCGCGGCGCCATCCAGGTGATCGGATCGCGCCTGCCGCCGGAGTCGAGGGACTCCGCCATCGTGAAGGAGATCGTTGCGCGGATCGATACCCTCGCTGAACTGATGCAGGACCTGCTGCTCTTTGCCCGTCCACCGCAGCCGCACCCGGCGGCCGTCCACGTGAGCCCGCTGGTGAGCATGACGGCGGAACTCCTGAGCGCCGATCCAGCCGTCAGCGGAATCCGCGTGGTGGTCGAGGGCGCGTCGCCGCCGGTGGCGGCCGATTCCGATCTGCTCAAAATTGTGTTCCTGAACCTGCTCGTCAACGGCGCGCACGCGATGGGCGGTCGTGGCGAGATCTCCGTGTCGGTGACCTCATCGGAGCGTCTGTGTTTCGTGTCGTTCAGAGACCGTGGCCCCGGAATCCCGCCAGACATCCGCGACAAGGTGTTCACGCCGTTCTTCACCACGAAGGCGCGCGGCACGGGCCTCGGCCTGCCCACGGCGAAACGGTTGATCGAAGCGCAGCGCGGCACGATCAGCATCGACTGCCCACCGGACGGCGGCACCACCGTCACCGTGCAGCTTCCCGTTCATTGACGTGGCCCGCTTCTTGAACTGCTGCTGACAGCCCTACGAGCGTTGAGCCGTCAGGGGCCAAGAACCCTGCAGCCGGCGCATACGATTCCTCGCGGGGCTGAACTTCTCCGCAGTCGTTGCGTCTTTTTTCACCATGCCGCCAGCTGTCTTTCGCGTGCTCGTCGTCGACGACGAAAGGTTGATTCGGTGGTCGATCGCCGAGGCGCTTGCGGCAGCAGGCCACACCGTGATCGAGGCAGCGGACGCGGCGTCCGCGCGGAGAGTGCTGGCCGGTGGTGACGTGGTGAACGTCGTATTCCTTGACCTGCGCCTGCCAGACGCAAGTGACCTGACGCTGCTGGCCGACATCCGTCGGCTCGCTCCCCAGAGCGCTGTGGTCGTGATGACGGCCTTCGGCACTCGTGAGATCGCAGCGAGGGCGAGCCAACTGGGTGCGTACGCCGTACTGGACAAGCCCTTCGAGCTGCACGACGTCGAGCCGCTCATGAGGCAGGCCTATCTGAACCGCCACGGCAGCTGAGTCCTGGGAGGATGAGTCCCCGGTGCGACGGGATGACGACCGGCTGATTGTCGACGCGAGGAGGAGAACATGGGACGCACGGCTGTGGATAAGGACGCCACCTCCGTACGCGTGACCTGCGGCGAAGGGGTTACACTCGACGGCGAGCTGATCGTTCCCGACAAGGCGCGCGGCGTGGTGATCTTTGCCCACGGCAGCGGCAGCAGCCGGCACAGCCCGCGGAACCAGTTCGTCGCGCGGGTGTTGCGGGACGCGGGACTGGGTACGCTGCTCTTCGACCTCCTCACGAAGGAGGAGGACACAGTCTACGAAACGCGGTTCGACATCAATCTGCTATCCACGCGACTGGCTGCCGCCACGGCCTGGTTCCGCCAGCAGCCGCGCGTCCAGGGACTGGACATCGGGTACTTCGGCGCGAGCACCGGCGCGGCGGCGGCTCTCGTCGCCTCGGCCCGGCTGGGCCACGTGGTCCGTGCCGTCGTATCACGAGGCGGACGGCCGGATCTGGTGGGGCGAGCGCTGGCCCGTGTCACCGCGCCCACGCTGCTGATCGTGGGTGGTCTGGACGATGTGGTCATCGACTTGAACCGCCGGGCGTACGAGCAACTGCGGTGCGCGAAAGACCTGGTGATCGTCCCCGGGGCCACGCATCTGTTCGAAGAACCCGGCATGCTCGAAGAGGTCGCACGCCTGGCTGCGGAGTGGTTCGCGCGTCGGCTCGGCCCGAGAGCTTCAACCACGTAGTCCCGGTTTTGCTGGCTGTGCTCTGATGCGGTACCCGAACAGCCCCAGTGCTGCAGTTGTGGCAAAGGCCGCCCCGGCCACGAACGTCGCCGACGCACCATAGGCGCTCCACAGTGCGCCTGCAATGACGCTCGCCAGCAGGAGCGCGCCGCCGCTGACCAGGTTGAAGACGCCAAAGGCGGTGCCGCGCAGATCCGCCGGTGCAGTGTCGGCCACGAGCTTGGCTAACAGGCCCTGCGTGAACGCCATGTGCAATCCCCACAACGCGGCGCCGACAAGGACGAGCAGCGGCGACCGGGCGGCTGCCAACATCAGATCGGCCGCGATCAGCATCGCAAGCCCCACGAGCAACAGCGTCCGGGGACTCAGGCCGTCGGCAGCCGCGCCGGCGGGATATGCGAACGCGGCGAAAGCGACGTTCATCACGACCATCACCAGCGGCACGTAGCCGAGCGCGAGCCCGACGTCCTGCGCGCGCAACATGAGGAAGGCTTCGCTGAAACGCGCCAGGGTGAACACCGCCCCGAGCAACACCACGAGCCAGTAACCGAGCGGCAAACGCCTGGCATCGGCCGGCGTGGGCGGCGCCTGCGCCGCGCCCACGGCGTGACGCTCGGGCTCGCGGACATACACCGCGAGTAGCGCCACCGCGACAACGGCCGGGACGACACCCATCCACATCACCGTCCGAATGTCGTTGGCGAACCACGCCATGAAGGCCAGCGCCAGCACCGGGCCGATGAAGGCGCCCACCGAATCGAGCGCCTGTCGCAACCCATAGGCCGCTCCGCGCAGCCCGGGCGGCGCAATGTCGGCGACGAGCGCATCGCGCGGTGCGCCGCGGATGCCCTTGCCCACGCGATCGATGAACCGCGCGGCGAACACCCAGCCCATGGACGTGGCCAGTGGAAAGAGCGGCTTGGTGCATGCGGCGAGGGCGTAACCGAGAACCAGCAGGAACTTGCGCTTGCCGAGAACGTCGCTGAGCGCGCCGGAAAAGACCTTGGTGATGGCGGCCGTCGCTTCCGCCACCCCTTCGACGATGCCGATGGTGACGACGGATGCGCCGAGGACCGTCGCCATGAACACTGGCAGCAGGCTGTGGATCAACTCCGAGGAGATGTCCATGAACATCGAGCCCAGCCCCAGGGCCCAGATGCCCGCAGGCAAGGCGCGAAACGTGGACGCGGAGCGGGACGGCGATTCAGCCTTCATCGATGACGGCTCGGGGCGTCATGATAGCCGTGCCGCGGCACGAGTGGCAGGAGACACGGAGACACAGGGAATTCGACTGAATTCTCCGTGCCTGCGCGTGTGGTGATGGTGAGGGGCGCGCTACAGATCGAGCCGGCCCGTGCTCGCGCCGAGGCTCTCTATCTCCGTGCCAGCCAGGTGCGCCATCGCGAGCAGCAGGTTGGCCGTCGGTTCGTCCTTCTTGGCCTCGACGTGTCGATTGCCCTTCAGCCGGCCGTGCGCGCCGCCGACCAGCACCGCCGGCGGGTTGCTGCGATCGTGCGCGTTGCCGTTGCTCATGCCGCTGCCCCAGTAGAGCAGTGCATGATCGAGCAGCGTGCCGTCGGCATCCTTCGTGGCCTTCAGCTTGTCGAGGAACTCGCTGAACTTCACAATCTGGTACGTGCACAGCTTCGCGTATTTCGCGAGCTTCTCGGCGTCGTTGCCGTGGTGCGAGATGCTGTGGTGCGTCTCGGGGATGCCGATGTGCGCGTAGCCGCGGTCGCTCGCCTCGTGGCCGATCATGAACGTGAACACCCGGCTGATGTCTCCCTGAAACGCGAGGTGCATCAGGTCGTAGGTCACGGCCATGTGATCGTCGAACGCCTCGGGCAGACCGATAGGCGCCTCGGGCGTCCCCGTGATCGTGCCGAGCCGCGTCTCCATCCGGTCGAGCTGCTGCTCGACCTGACGGATGTTGCTGAGATATTCGTCGAGGATCACGCGGTCGGGCGCCCCGAGCGTGCTCCGCAGCTTCGTCGTCTCCTGCATCACCGAATCGAGCAGGCTCTGCTTCTCCTTCAGGCGCGCGGTCCGCTGTTCGGTCGAGCCGGTCTCGCCGAACATCCGCTCGAAGGTCACCCGCGGGTTGATCCCGATCGGCAGCGGGCTCACATCGTCGCGCCACGAGAGCGCGTTGAAGAAGGTGCAGGGGAACCCGTCGCAGGCGCCGACGGCCGTGCCCATGTCTTCGGTTCCGACCTCGATCGAGCGCAGAGGTGTGTCCTCGGCAATCGCGTCGGCGATGTGCTGATCGACCGTCTTCTTCGACTCGATCTTGCCGAAGGCGTCCCCGCCCGCCCCCTTGGCACCCACGGGGCCGACCCCGTTGAGAAAGGCCGAACTGGCCCCGAGGTGTACCGATTCTCCCCACGGCGCCTTCATCTTGCTGACGGTGACCAGCTGATCCCGGAACGCCTCGAGCGGCTGCATCACCGGCTTGAACTCGAAGCCGCTGCCGACCGTCGACGGATGCCACGTCTCGGGGAACACGCCGTTCGGCATGTAGATGGCCCCGAACCGGAACGGCGTGCGCGCCGCCGTGCGCGACTGCGCCGTGAGCGCGGGCACCATCGCGTCGAGCAGCGGCAGCGCCATCGCAGCGCCGAAGGTACCGCTCAGGAACGTGCGGCGGGACAGATGCTTCTTCGTGATGATCATGGCTGCTCCACGGTCCGGCTGCCGCCTTCGCCTCGCGGCTTCGGCGCGCCAAGCCGGACTCTACACTACGTCAGACGCTACTGTACGCTCGCCGCCGACTGTGCAACCCTGCTCGTCGTATCGGCCGGCTCCAGCTTCGTCCGCATCTGGAACGGCGCGCTTTCGACGATGCCCATAATGATAGAGGAGAAACGGTAATTGTTCGCCGCCGCCTTTTTCACGATTCCCCGAACGACGGGCATATCCGCCGGTTCGATCCCACGGCCCAAGGCATAGGTCATTATCCGCTCGGTGACGGTGGTCGCGAACGCCTCCGGCCGGCTCAGGAGGACGTTGCGCAGCTCCACGGGGCCGTCTACCTTCGAACCATCGGCCAATACGCCGGCGGTGTCGATGGGCGCTCCGTTCTCGCCCATTTCGCGCCACTGCCCGACCGAATTGAACTTCTCGAGCGCAAAGCCCGCTGGATCGATGATGCGATGGCAGGATGCGCACGTCGGGTTGCCCCGGTGCAGCTCCAGCTGCTCCCTCACCGTCTTCGGCGCGGTGGCTTCCTTGTTGCTCTCTTCGAGCGTCGGCACGTTCGGCAGCGGCGGTGGTGGCGGCGTGTTCAGGAAGGTGGTCAGGATGTACTTGCCGCGGAACACGGGCGAGGTCCTCGTGGCCACCGAGGTCAGCGACAGGATGCTCCCTTGGCCCAGCAAGCCTCGCCGGTTGGGATCGGTCAGCTTCACCTGGCGAAACCTCGAGCCGTAGACCCCCGGGATGCCGTAATGCTTGGCGAGCCGCTCGTTCACAAAGGTGTAGTCGGCGCTCAGCAGCTCGAGCGCGCTGCGATCCTCGCGCAGGATGTAGGCGAAGAAGAGCTCCGTCTCGCGCCGGAAGGCCTTCCGGGTGTTGTCGTCGAAGTCCGGGAACAGCAGCAGGTCGGGTTGGACCTTCGACTCCAGGTTGCGAAGCTGCAGCCACTGCCCGGTGAAATTGCTCACCAGGGCATCGGCGCGTTCGTTCGCGATCATGCGGCGGACCTGGGCCGCAAGCACGCCAGGCGCTCGCAGCCGGCCGGCGACGGCCAGGTCCATCAGCGTCTCGTCCGGGATGCTGCTCCACAGGAAGAACGAGAGGCGCGACGCGAGCTCGACGTCGCTGACCGCGTGTGCCGCACCTGCGCGAACACCGGCCGGGTCGCGTTCGATTCGGTAGAGGAACGACGGGCTCGCCAGAATACGCGCGAGTCCGGCGCGAATGCCCGCGTCGAAGCTGCCCCCGCTGTCGCGCGCCTGTCTGTAGAACGTCATCGGCGGCTCGACATCTGCGGCGGTCACGGGCCGCCGGTAGGCGCGCCGCGCCAGAGTCGTGACGATCTTTCCTGCGCATGCGTCCTCATCCGACGCGGAGGACGGTTGACACACGAGGATCCGCTCGCGGCTTGGCGAGGCGCTGACCCCCTTCACGTCGTACGGCCCTTCGACGCCCACGGTCTTCAACCGTGCGTGGCCGCCAATCATGTGGACTTCCTGGCTGTCTCGCAACGCGGGCTGCCAGACATCCTGCCGCTGGGATGGTCGCTCTTTCCAGGTGAAGCCGACATCATGCGGACCGGCGGTCACGAAGACACGCCCCGCCATGCGCGCGTCGACCAGTGCCTTTGCCTCGTTCATGTCCTTGACCTGGACCGCATGGTCCTTGAGGCCACCAACCTGAGCCGAATACACCTCTTCGCCATCCACCGTGATGACGAAGGTGTCCGGCATCTCGTTGCCTTCGACGCCGGCGTAGCCTTCCTCGACTCCGCGGACCAGCCGCCCGAACAGCTTGTACTCGGCGTCGGCGGGAAACACATGACGGACCAGCGTGCCGCCGCGTGTCCCGAGCGGCAGGCCATCGACATGTCCCGTCTGAGAGAATTCACGGCTGATCGAATACTCGGTCGTCCCCGGTCGCGCGTGCGGATCGCCCACAGCCATCCCGCTGATGCGCTGCGCGACGGCGAGATACCGTTCGAGCAGGAGCGGTGACGTTCCCAGTGAGGATGCAATGTTGTCGAACCCGAAGTTCCCGCCGTCGCTCGGCAGCAGCTCCGTGACGTCGACCTCGAGCGCCAACAGATCGCGAATCGCGTTGCCGTACTCAGTGCGGTTCAGCCGATGCACCACGTAGCGGCCCGGTGTGCTCTTTCCCTGCCAGGCGCGATCGAGCGATCCGGCCAGCCAGCTCGTGAAGGCGACGTAGTCGGCCTCCCGCGGGTGCGGCATGCCCTGAGGCGGCATCGCCCGCACGCTCAATTTGCGGAGCACGCGCTCCCACATCGAGGCCTGAGGCAGCAGGTTCTCGAGGCTCGCCGCTTCGAGGTCTACCGGGTCATTGGCCGGCAGCGGGTTGCGGGTGTTGTGACAGCTCACGCAGTACTGCGTCACCCAGGCCTGGTGCTTGGCCGCCCCGCCGGGGGACGCGACAGTCGTGACAGTCGTCGTGTCCGGCTTCAGCGGCACCGGCTGCGTCTGCGCGCGCGTGCCGCTCCCGACCTGAGCCAGCAACACTGCCGTCCCAACCCAGATGAGCGCGCCGCCGATCACAGCTCTCTTCATCTCCACCTATTGGTTCTCGTCCGGCGATGCCGGCTCGTCCGTCTTCTTCTCGTCCGTCTTCGGGGCTGGCTCCGCGACCGGCGGCGGCTGCGGCGTCGGGTCGTCCGGCCCGAGTCCCATCAGCTCGCGCACGGCCGCGATCACGTCTTCACGCGTGTCGCGCTTCGGCCGGTACGCGCGCGAATCGGTGTTGTTGCCTGGCGGCGGGGGAGGCTCGGGTTTCTCGGCCAGCTGCAGCGGCGTCAGATTGTCCTTGTTGGTCGCGTCGAGCTTGGCGCCAGACGCCACCAACGCGCGAATGATGGCCACCTGTCGCGCCTGGACCGCCTGGTGAAGCAAGGTCGCGCCGTCCGGTGACTTGGCGTTTGCATTCGCCCCGGCGGCGAGGAGCACCTTGATCGCCTCGAGCGGCTCACGACTGCTCGGCTCGCGAAACGGCGGCGGGCTCAGACGCTCGAATCCCGGCCCGGCGGCGAAGGCGGCGCCGCGGCCACCCGTCATCGCGACCATCATCGGAGTCCGGCCAGCGTTGCCGCCGCGACCTGGGCCGGCGCCAGCCCCTCGTCCCTCTCTCTTGACCGGGGTCGGGCTCCACTCGACCTTCGCGCCCTTGGCGATCATCAACTTCAGTGCCTCGACATCGGCGGCGACGGCTGCGCGATAGAACGGCGATGCGTTGATGTCCTCGCCGCAGCACAAGGTCAAGGAGTGCAGTTGACCGATGAAGGCCTTGTTCGGATCGGCGCCTCGATCGAGCAGCAGCGTGACGAGGTCCAGCGCGCTCAGCGTGTTCGAATGATTCGCGCGCAGGCGCGAGCCGTCGCGCGCACGCATGTCGGTCGTGGCGTCGTGCATGTCGACGGCGAAGTACAACGATCCGTCGTCCGGATCGGCGCCGAGGTCGACAAGCGTGCCGGCCAGATCGAACCGATCGTTCACGATGGCGAGGATGGTCGCGGTGGCGCCGTCGCCATTGGCGAGTTTTGGATCTGCGCCGCCCTTGATGAGCGCTCGCGCGACATCCTGGTGCCCGTTGCGTACCGCGAACATCAGAGCTGTGAAGCCGCCAGTCGGGTGGTCAGCGTGCCTCCGATCCTCCAGGCCGGTGACCGACGCCTTGCGATTCGGGTCCGCGCGTGCCTCGAGCAGCGCCTGAACCACGTCCACATGGCCTTCGGCCGCTGCCCACATGAGCGCGTCCTGCTGCTGATAGCCCTCGGCGGCGTTCACGTTCGCGCCCGCCTCGAGGAGCAGCCGCACCGCGTCGATGCGGCCCGTCTTCGAGGCGGCCATCAGCGGCGTCTCGCCGAGAGGATGCGCCAACTTCGGATCCGCGCCGGCCTTGAGCAACGCGTCCATGACTGCTGCGTCGCCAGTACGGCTGGCTTGAAGAAGGGGTGTGATGCCGTAATGATTCGGTGCGTTCACCTCAGCGCCCGCCGCAAGGAGGGCACGCACCATCTCGCTGTCCGCATGGTAGGTGGCCCACAGCAGAGCGGACGAGCCATCGTTTCCGCGCACGTTCACATTCGCGCGTTTGGCAATCAGCGCGCGAACGGTCGCGAGGTCACCTCGCCTGGTCGCCTGGACGAGGGGGCTTTCCCCCGCGGCGCGTCCCAGCCCGACGGTGAACACCACGACGAGCGCCGTCGAGATCAGAAGCCATCCGGAACGACGTGCGGTGTGCATCTTGGCCCCACTTTTTCCTACACGAGTAACGGCTCGCGGAGAGGGTCGCCCTTCGATTCCACTCAGGGCGACCCTGAGCCCGTCGAAGGGTCGCGACAGGTAATTTTACACCCCCGCAAGGTCCGGAGGACCCGGGTACCTATGCCGGAATCGTATAACCAAGATGTACTGAAACCTGGTCCGGCTGGGAGTCTGCGGGGTTCCTTGGATCGGGCTAGACGTGGAATCACTTGAGTTGAGCAAGAGATCGTGTGTTCACGCTTCTCGGTTCTGACCTTCTCGGTTCGTGTTCACGTTCGGTTCGAGGGTTCGGCGTGTTCGGGAGTTCGGCGTTCCCTCTGGGTTTCGTCGCCACGTCGGCCGCATCACCCCCGAACCTGAACACGAACGGAGAAGCGAGAACAGAGAAGGGTGAACGACAGAATCTCATGCTCGATTCAAGTGACCTCTGGTGACCTCTGGGATTAGGGGCACGCCTCGGCCACCCGGTTCACCGTCGTGACGTTGATGCCGTCCACGCCCCCCGCGCCCATCAGGATGCCGCTCACCGACATCCGCTGACCGAGGAAGGCATCGAGCCGCGTCAGGACGAACTTGAGCGTGGTGGTCCGATCGCCGAGAGGACGACTCGCGTCCTCCGGCGCGGGCCCGGTCTTCTCGACGCGCTGAGGGGCGGTGGCGCTCGTCAGCACCCAGTCACTTCCGGCTCGCGCAAGGCATCCGACCACACGAACGAGCGTGTTGGCCGGCAACTCGACGGAGCCGTCCTTGGGAACAATCTGCACGTTGGCGACGGTCTCGGGGGTGACCTCGGTCTTCCCGGCCGGGAAGCCGTTCGACTTCAGAATGAGCGCCACGAGGTCGTTATAGCTGGAATCGGGAAGCGATCCGCCGCTGCCGTTCGGCATGTTGGTCCTGATGAAGGTGAGCAGAGCGCCGACGCTCCGTTGGGTGTAGCCCTCCCAGAACTTTTCACCGGCCAGGGGACGGCTGCCCTCCGACGTGAGCGTGTGGCATCTCGCACAGTTCTGGCTGAAGACGACCGTGGCCCGTTCGGCTTGTGCGTCTGTGTAGACTCCGTCCCAGACGGTCGGGCCGGGTGGCTGTCCCTGTGCCGTCATGAGCGCGTGTCCCGCCGATGTCAGGAACAGGGCCAACGCCGCAAGGAGCGTCGAGGGACCGGACGTGCGCCAAACGTTGTGCATGGCCGCGCTGCCTCCGCAGTCACCGAGCGCCACCCGTCAGTGTCGCCGCGTATTGTAGCCAAGTCCTTCGGCATGGGGTCAAACGAATCGTCAGGTACCATAGGTCCCCGTGCGTCTGGTCGCCCTCCTCCTCTCGTGTCTCGCCGTCGCCGAAGGCAGCGCCGCACAGGAGGCGCCTGCGCGGCCGGCGACCGTCCGGGTCTTCATCGATTGCACCAACACGCCCTGCGACCAGGAGTTCTTCCGGACCGAGATGACGTTCGTCGATCACGTGCGCGACCGGCAGAACGCCGACGTGCACCTGCTGCTGACCGGGCAGTCCACCGGCAGCGGCGGGCGCGAGATCACGTTCGCGTTCTTCGGCCAGGGTCGCTTCGCCGGTCGGGACCAGCGGCTGACCAGCACCTTCGTCGTGGCCGTGTCGGCGGACGAGGTTCGGCGCGGAATGGTGCGCACCATGTCGTTGGGCCTCGTGCCCTACGTGCTGGAGACCGAGGCGGCCGATCGGCTGCGCGTGACGCTGCAGCCGCTCGATCCGACGACGACCGCAGCCACGCTCGTCGACGACCCCTGGAATCGATGGAGTCTGCGGGTGAACGTCAACGGCAACTCGGATGGCGAACGGTCGTCCCGGTCTTTGTCCATCAACACGAACTTCAACGCGAATCGAACGACCGACCAGACGAAGGTGAACGTGAACGCGCGGTTCAACTTTCGAGAGAGCCGGTTCGAGCTTCCGGAGGGCCGCAGCGTCGTGGCGCCGAACCGCGACTACGGACTGAACGGCCAGTTCGTGAAGTCGCTGGACGGACATTGGTCCGCCGGCGTTCGCGCCAACTGGAACTCATCGTCGTTCAGCAACGAGGACTGGACGTGGCGGGCGGCTCCCGCCATCGAGTGGGACCTGTTTCCGTACGCCGAGTCGACGCAACGGCTGATGACATTCAATTACTCCCTCGGCCTGCGGGCATGGAACTACGAGCAGGAGACGATCCTCGGGAAGCTCGAGGAAACGCGCATGACTCAGTCGCTCGAGATGACCGTCTCGATGCGCCAGCGCTGGGGCACCGTCGGCAGCAGCGTCGAAGTGGCTTCGTTCATCCCTGACGTCGGCAGCAACCACGTGAGCATGTACGGGGACGTCTCGCTCAACATCGCTCGAGGGCTGTCGCTCAATCTCAGTACGAGCCTCGCTTCCATTCGTGACCAGATCACTCTACCCCGCGTCGAAGCCACCAGCGAAGAGGTGCTCGTCCGCCAGCGGCAGCTGGCGACGAGCTACCGCTACTTCGTGTACTTCGGGGTGAGCTATACGTTCGGATCGATCTTCAGCCCGATCGTCAACCCACGCTTCGGGGGCGGCGGCTGACCTGGGGTGACATCTGGGCCTCGAGCAGCTCACCCACGCGGCGGCTGAAGCCGCCGCTCTACGAGTCACTGCCACGCGTAGAGCGCACGCTTCACCGTGCGCGGGTGCCTGGCCTCGGCTCTCCGCTGGACCTCGACGGCCGGCATCGTTCACGCTGACGGACCTCGCAGCGGGATGCGCAGTGTCGCGCGAGTGCCCCGTCTTTCGGGGCGGTTCTCGAGCGCGAGCGTTCCGCCGTGCCCCTCCGCGATCTGGCGGCTCAAGGCGAGGCCGATTCCGGACCCGCCCGGCTTGGTCGTGAAGAAGGGCACGAAGAGGTTGGCGGTGCTCGGGAGTCCAGGCCCTTCGTCCTCGATCAGCAGCACGAACATCTCGTCCTCGATGGTCCAGCGCGCCCTCACGCCGCCTCCGGTTTCGAGCGCGGCGTCGGTCGCGTTGCGCAACAGGTTGATCAGGAGCTGTTCGAGCTGGTCCGCGTCGGCAGTGACCACCGTGTCCGCGTCGCCCTCGACCGTCACGGGCAGGCGCGCATCGAGCGCCGCGACACGGCGAATCAGCGCGTCGAACGGCACGGGCTTCGGGCTCGGCGGAGGCAGGCGGGCCAGGCGCGCGTAGGCGCTCGTGAACCGGCTGAGGGCGTCGGCGCGCGCGGCGACGATGCCGAGGCCGCGCCGCATGTCGTCGCGCCAGTCCTCGGGCGGCGGCGTGCGTGACAGGAGCGACTCGAGGCTGCCGGCAATCGACTTGATCGGAGCGAGGGAGTTGTTGAGCTCGTGGCCGATCACGCGAATCAGACGGCGCCAGGCCTCCCGCTCCTGCTCGCGCAGCGGCTGGCTCAGGTCCGACAGCACGAGCAGTTCGTGCCGCGTGCCGCCCTGCCAGAACGTGGTGCGCCGCGTCTCCCATCGGCCCGCGCCGCCGGGGAACCGCAGCTCCTGAATCGTGGCCGTCTCACCGAGTGCCTTCTGCAGGCCGAGCGCATCAGCCGGTTTACTCATCAGGCTGGCGGCGTCCTCGTCGAGGAGCCGTTCGCCGGCGCGGTTGACGAGCACCAGCCGGCGATCGTTGTCGAACGCAAAGATGGCGACGTTGATCTCCGCCATGACTGATCGGAGCAGCGCCGTCGCCTCCTGCGCGCCCAGACGCTGCACACGGAGCGTTTCGGCGAGCGTGTTGATCTCGAGCATGACGTGCGCGAGCGGATCGCTCCCCGGCGCTTCCCGGGCCCGCACCGAGAAGTCGCCCTCCCGCAGGGCCGCCAGCAGATTCGCGATGGTCTGGAGCGGACGCGCGACGCGGTCTCTCACGAGCATGGTCATCACGATCCAGGCGCCGGTCACGAGCAGGGCCGCCGTGACCCGGACGAGCGTCGAATAGGACCCGAACCATAGGAGCCCGAGGGCGAGCGCCAGCGCGGGAAGACCCGTGGCCATGGTCAGCAGCGTGATTCGTCGATCGTGCGTGAGAAGGGAACGCATGCCGGTGCTCACGGTGTCGGGGCCGGCGGCAATCAGGAGAGCTTGTAGCGCTCCAGCCGTCGATAGAGGGCCGAGCGGCTCAAGCCGAGTGCCCTGGCGGCAAGCGTGACGTTGCCGTGGCGGGCCATCGCCTTCCGGATGAGGAGCGCTTCGACGTCCTCGAGGCTCATCTCCTCCAGATGTTCGCCCATGGCGGTCGCGGCACGCAGGCCGAGGTCGGCCGTGTGAATCACGTTGCCCGGCGCCATCAGCACCGCGCGCTCGACCGCGTGGTCCAGCTCCCGCACGTTGCCCGGCCAGCGATGATCGACCAGCGCGCGGAGCGCGGCGGGATCGAAGCCGGTGATCGCCTTGCGGTAGCGGTGCGCGTGCGTCGACAGGAAGGACGCCGCCAGTCGCGGGATGTCTTCTCGACGGTCCCGGAGTGGAGGGAGGTGAACCTCGATCGTGTTCAGCCGGAAGAGCAGATCCTGGCGGAATCGTCCCGCTGCGACTTCGGCCTCCAGGTCCGCGTTGGTCGCCGAGATCAGGCGGACGTCGGCCTTCCGCGTCCGCGAGGAGCCGAGCCGTTCGAACTCGCCCGTCTCGAGCACGCGCAGCAGCTTCTGCTGCTGGCCGAGCGGCACGTTGGCGATCTCGTCGAGGAGGAGCGTGCTTCCGTCCGCCAGCTCGAACCGGCCGACGCGGTCCTGCTTGGCGTCGGTGAAGGCGCCCTTCACATGGCCGAACAGCTCGCTCTCGAAGACTCCTTCGGAGACGCCGCCGGCGTTGATCGTCACCATCGGACGAGACGCGCGGGGAGACACGCCGTGGAGCGCCTGTGCGACGAGGCTCTTTCCGGTGCCGTTCTCGCCCGTGATGAGGACGTTGGCATCAGAGGGTCCCACGCGATCGATCATCTGCAGCACCGGCCGCATCGTCGGGGCATCGGCGATGAGCGTCCCGCCGCCTTCGGTGGCGGCGCGCGTCTGCGCTTCCAGCCGGCCGGCGCGACGCAGCGCACGCCCCAGCTCGGTCTGCGTACGGACGATGGTCAGCAGGCGCTCGTTGTCCCACGGCTTCTCGATGAAATCACCGGCGCCGCGCCGCATCGCTTCGACCGCGATGTTCACCGAGCCCCAGGCCGTCATCACAATCACCGGCAGGACGGCGTCCGCGTTGTGTATCTGCCGCAGCAGCTCGAGGCCTTCCTCGCCAGAGGTCGTGTCCCGGGCGTAGTTGAGGTCGATCAGCACGACGTCGTAGTCGCGGTCGGCCAGCGCATTCAACGCCGCGGCAGGCGATTCGACGGTGTCGATGAGATAGCCCTCGCCTTTGAGCAACAGGCGGAGCGCTTCGAGGACGTCCTTCTGATCGTCGGCGATGAGAAGACGTGGCGCGGGTGAGGACACGGCGGCGGAATTATCCCTCAACTACCAATGCCCAATGCCCAATGCTCAATGCCCAAGACATCACTCGCTCCGCAGCGCGACGACCGGGTCGACGCGGGTGGCGCGGCGCGAGGGGATGTAGCAGGCCAGTGACGCTGTGGCGACGAACAGCGCTGCAGTGCTCGCGAAGGTGGCCGCGTCGTGCGGGTCTATGCCGAACAGCAGGCCCACGAGCGACTGCGTGGCGAGATAGCTCCCGACGAGGCCGATGCCCACGCCGATCGCCGTCAACATCAGGCCTTGCTGGAGGACGCCACGCATCACCGCGCCTGCGTCCGCCCCGAGCGCCATGCGAACCCCGAACTCGTGCCAGCGCGCGCCCACGGTGTAAGCCAGTACGCCGTACAAGCCGATCACGGCCAGCGACAGCGCCACAATCGCGCATCCGAGCGACAGCAGACCATGGAAGCGAGACGTTGCCGACTGGTGGGCGAGCCCCTGTTCGAGCGTCGCCGCGTTGTATGCCGCGAGCTGGGGGTCGAGTCGATGGACGGCGTCACGCGCAGCCGAGATCGTTCGACGAGGGTCGCTCGATGTCCGCACGAACACGGTCAGGCTGCGGATTCCGCCGCTGTTGTCCGGAAGCAGGTACAGCGCCGGCCGTTCGCGTTCGTCAAAGCTCTGTTTCGAGTCGGCGACCACGCCGACGATCTCCGGGGACCCGAGCCAGTCGGCCCAGCGGAGGCGGCGCCCGATCACCGGGCCCGCCGGTATGTAGCGTCGAACGAACGACTCATTGACGACGACGCCTGCCGCCTGATTGCGGACGTCGTCGGCACCGAACTCCCGTCCCTGCCGCACCGGAAGCCTGATCGTTTCGAAGTAACGCGGTGTGACGACGTGATATCTGATATCGGCCTCTCCTGCCGGCTGTCCGTCGATGAACAGCGCGTCGAACCCGATTCCTCCCCGACCCTCACCGGCGACCGATTCCACGCCCGGCAGGCTGTGCAGCTCGGCTGAGAGGCCGTCAAAGAAGCGCGACCGGGCGTCCGCGGCAGCGTAGCGGTTTCGCGGCAGTTCGACCTCGAACTTCACCACGCCCTTGGGCTCGTATCCGAGGTCGACTCTCACGAGCCGAATGAAGCTGCCGACGAGCAGGCCCGATCCAGTGACGAGCACCATCGCGGCCGCGATCTCGACGACGACCAGCACGCTCGAGGGCCGGAGCCGGCGGTGGATCGTGGTGCCGGGGCTCGTGCGTCCGTGCAACTCGGGGGACACGTCGCTGTGACCGGCTCGGAGCGCCGAGACGAGTCCGACGACGAGGCCGGCGGCGAGCGAGACGGCGAGGGCGAACGTCAGGATCGTCCCATCCACCCGGACGTCACGAATGCGCGGAACGATGTGTGGCGGCAGCGACTGGACGGCTCCTGCAAGCGCAAATGCGAGCAGGCATCCAAGCGCGCCGCCCGCCAGCGCCAGCAGCAGCGCCTCGGCGATCCCCTCTCGGACGATTCTGGTACGGCTGGCGCCGAGCGCCACCCGAATGGCGATCTCTCGCCGCCGTCCGGCTGCCCGTGTCAGCAGCAGGTTGACGACGTTGACGGCGGCAATCAGCAGGATGAGCACGACACCGGTCTGAAAGATGAGCAGCACTCGCCTCGCCGCCAGTCCCATTTCGTCCCGGGCGCTGACGAGACCGAGGGGCAGCCTTCGCCCGTTCGGGAGAGGTCCCGCCAGCGACTCGACCTCCGTTGCCGCCTGATCGAGGCTCACACCCGGTTCGAGCAGCGCCCACGCCTGGAGGATGGTGTAGCCGGAGCTCGGACCGGTGCGTGTGAAAGGCGGCATGGGCAGCCAGAACTCCGGCACTTCCGCCAGGTCCCCCGTGGAGTCCCTCTCGATAGACGCGCCGGCGAGCGAGGGGAACGTGAAATGTGCGGGCATCACGCCGACCACGCGCGTCGGGACCTCGTCCAGCACGATGCGACGGTCGATGATTCGCTCGTCTCCGCCGAAGTAACGCCGCCAGGTGCGCTCGGCGAGCACGACAACCGGGTCGGCCCCTGGCGCGGCGTCTTCGTCCTGGAACGCACGGCCGAGTACCAGTGGCACACCGAGGCCGCCCAGGAGCCCGGTCGACGCGGTGGCGCCGCTCAACCGCACCGTGATGGCAACTCCAGTCAGCGTTCGTGAGGCAGGTGCGAATACTCCGACAGACTCGAGCGTCGCGGCGTGGTCCTGGAGGTTGGCGAACTGGTCCGGTGTGAGCCCCGCGCGATGCCGCTCGCCGCCCTCGTCTTCCGGCTCGAGCGTCTGGACGATCTGCACCAGGCGCTCGGCATTCGGGAACGGCAGCGGGCGGAGCAGCACGCCATAGACCGCGCTGAACACCGTCGTCGTCGCGCCGATACCGAGGGCGAGGGTCACGACCGCCACGGCCGTGAAACCCGGGTTGCGCCGAAGCCCACGCGCGGCGAGCCTGAGGTCGCGGGTGACGAATTCCATAAGGAACCTGTGTCCGGCTTCAGCCGGAGCTGATCGCGTGTTCTTTGACCTCATCAAGCGGCGTACCGTCTGGAACCACGAAAAAGCGCCCAGGTTGGGGCGCTCGCTGTCCGGTAGTGGGACGCGCCGTCCGCGGGCGGGACGCGGTACGATACCTCGAGGGATGGAGAACAACGGCGTGACACGACGCCTCGTGCTGGTGATGTGCCTGCTGGGATCGGCTGCCGTGGCGGCGCAGGATCGGCCGCTGCCCGACCAGGAATCGTTCCTCCGACAGGCCCGAACCCACCTCCAGACCGACGCGTCGCTACAGAGCAGCTACATGTACGTGGAAACGCGGCGCGAGCAGAAGCTGGACAAGCAGGGCCGCGTCAAGGAAGACGCCCTGCGGGTGTACGAGAACTATCCCGGCCTGCCGGGAGAGCCACGGTGGGAGCGCCTCGTTGCCGAAAAGGGAGAGCCGGTGTCAGCGGAGCGCCTCGAGAAGCAGGACCGCGACCGTCGGAAAGAGGCGGAGGCGTTCGCGCGTCGGCTCGAGGCGGAGCCGGCGAGGGAGCGGACGCGGCAGCAGCGTGAGTCGGAGAAGCAGCGCCGCGAGCGCGAGGAACAGATCGACGACATCTTCGTCGTCTTCGACATCCGCATGCTCGGGCGGGAGGCCATCGAGGGGCACGACACGATCGCGTTCTCGCTCACACCGCGACCCGACGCGAAGCCGAAGACGAGCGAGGGGAGCCAGATGCGCAAGTTCGCCGTGCGCGCCTGGATCAGCGAGTCGGACCACGAGCTGGTCCGGCTGGAGGCGGAGGCCGTCGACACGCTGTCGTGGGGCCTCGGGCTGCTGGCGCGCCTGCACAAGGGCGCGAAGCTGTCGTTTCTGCGGCGCAAGGTGAACGGGGAAGTGTGGCTCCCGGCCGTGTGGAGCTACAGCGGGTCCGCGCGCGTCGGGCTGTTCTGGATGATCCGGCGAAGCGGGACGTCGGAGTACTCGGGGTACCGCAAGTTCGCCGTCGACACGGCGACGACGTTCAAGGCCCCGCAGTAGCCGGCATCTCAGCTCAGATCGACGTAGCCGTCCTTCAGCTTGATGATTCGGTCGCCGTAGGACGCGTTCGTCTCCGAGTGCGTCACCTGGACGATCGTCGTCCCTTGGTCGTTGAGCCGCTTGAAGAGTTCCATGATCTCCTGCCCTTGCGAGGAGTGCAGGTTGCCCGTCGGCTCATCGGCGAGGATCACCGCGGGGTTGGCGACGATCGCGCGCGCGACGCCCACGAGCTGCTGCTGCCCGCCCGACAGCTGGCTGGGGTAGAGATCCTTCTTGGCCACGATGCCGAACCGGTCCAGCACGCTCGCGACCGTGCCCTGACGTTCCGACTTCCTCACGTCGCGGTACGAGAGCGGCAACTCGATGTTCTCGTAGACCGTGAGGTTGTCGAGCAGGTGGTAGCTCTGGAACACGAAGCCGATGTGCCGCTTCTGCAGCGCCGCGCGATCCTTCTGCGACAGGGCGTGAATCGGGTGGCCCATCAGGTGGTACTCGCCGGCCCAGGCGCTGTCGTGCATGCCCAGGATGTGCAGCAGCGTCGACTTGCCCGCGCCGGACGGCCCCATGATCGAGACGAACTCGCCGGGCTTGATGTCGACGTTGATCCGGCGCAGCACGAACGTCTGGCCGGCGCCGACCGGGTACGACTTCTCCACGCCGCGCAGCGACATCAGCGGGGCGTTCGGGTCGAGCTGTGCCGGCTCGGTCACGGCCGAGGATGAGCGTCTGAAAATCATGGTGTCGTGTTCTCGCCTGGAATTCGGCCCGTTGGTATCAATCCCCGTGCCAGGGATAACCACAGAATACTCCCCCTGCTAACCTTTCGGCTGGCAGATGGGTCCTTTAGAGCAGATGGACGGACTCGAATCGCTCGTGACCCGAGCCAGGGAGGGGGACGCCGACGCCTACGGCCTCCTCGTCCGGCGGTTCCAGGACATGGCTGTGGGCTACGGCTTCTCGATCCTGCGCGACTTCCACGCGGCCGAGGACGCGGCGCAGGAGGCGTTCTTCGAGGCGTACCGGCGCCTGTCGCAACTGCGCGAGCCGGCTGCCTTCGCTGGCTGGTTCAGAACGATCGTCTTCAAACAGTGCGACCGCATCACCCGCCGGCGCGCCCTGGCGACCGTGCCGATCGACGCGGCCCATGAGCCACCGTCCACCGGGAGCGATCCGCAGATGACGCACGAGGTCCTCGAAGCCATCCACGGCCTGCCCGAACACGAGCGTGACGTGATGCTGCTGTTCTCCATCAGCGGCTACTCGATGGAGGAGGTGGGCGGCTTCCTGGACGTACCTGTTTCAACGGTGAAGGGACGACTGCACTCCGCGAGAAACCGGCTGCGGGCCGCGCTCCTCGACTCGGTTGGCGACGGCCTCCGGTCCCGTCGTCCGTCGCGCGACGAGACGTTTGCCGCCGCGGTTCTGGATCTGCTGAAGGCCGCGCGAGCTGGCGAGGCCGGCCGCGTGAAAGACCTCCTGCGATCGGATCCGCGCCTGCTCGCGGCGCGCGACCCGATGGGCAACACCGCGCTCATTTTAGCGGTCAATGGCGGGCACCAGGCACTGGCCGACATGCTTCTCGACTCTGGCGTGGTGCCAGGCTTTCACGAGGCGGCGGCGATTGGTGACACGGCGCGCCTCGAGACGTACCTCGATCGGGATCCGGGCCTGCTCGATTCCGATTCGCCCGAGGGGTTCCCCGCGCTGGCTCTGGCGGCCCATTTCGGTCAACTCGCGGGCGTGCGGCTCCTGATCGACCGCGGCGCGAACGTCAACCAGGTGGCGCGGCATCCGCTGGCCGTCACACCTCTCCACGCGGCCCTCTTCGGCCGGCAGGTCGACGCGGCACGCCTGCTGATCGAGCGCGGCGCGGATGTGAATGCCGCGAGGGCGGGCAATGGAACGCGAGCCGGATGGACCGCGCTGCACTATGCCGCCGGACTCGGACTCGCCGAGCTCGCGCGGATGCTCCTCGACCGCGGCGCCGATCCATCCAGCCGAGATGAGAAGGGGAAGACGCCTCTTCACGTGGCGGCCGAGGCCAACCATCCTGCGATTGCACAGATGCTCGTCGATGGGGGCTCGAAATGATCACAATCTTCATGCTGGTGATGACCATGGCACAGACACAGCCCGTCAGCGAAATCCTCCAGGCCAAGTACTCCCGGAACGAGCAGCGCGTCGAGGAGATCCTGCGCAGCGGGATCGAGCTGAACATCTTCGAGGCGGCGGCAACGGGGCAGACGGCGCGCGTGCGTGCGCTTCTCGCCGCCGATCCAGGACTGGTCAACGCCCATGCGCCGGACGGCTTCTTCCCGCTGGCGCTGGCCGTCTTCTTCGGCAACGCCGAGACGGCCGCCGCGCTGCTCGACGCCGGCGCGGACGTCAACCTCCAGTCCCGCGAGTCGATGAAGATCGCCGCTCTGCACTCGGCGATTGCCGTGCGGCGCGTCGATCTCGTCAGGATGCTGCTCGATCGGGGGGCCGACCCCGGCGTTCGTGCGGCGGGCGGTCCCACCCCGCTCCACGCGGCTGCACAGAGCGGCCAGGTCGATCTGGCGGGGTTACTGCTCGACCACGGCGCGGACGTCAACGCACCGGACGAGGGCGATCGGACACCGCTGGGCTACGCGATTGAGGCGAAGCGTGACGCGATCGTTGCGCTGCTGCGGGAGAGAGGAGGGCGATGAACATTGTTGATCTGTGATCTTTGATTATCGAGTCGTTGGTGATTGATGATTCGTGATTTCTGATTGAATACGCCGCGGCTCGATCCGCGGCAGCACAGCCACTAATCACACATCGACAATCACAAATCACCAAGGACTCAACAATCAAAGATCACCAAATCCTCAATTGCACGATCACCGCTTGCCCTACGCACAATCCGCCGCGCATTGGGCGTATCGTTATCCCAGGAGGCGCCCATGAGCCGGACGTTCAAGCATCTCGAGACGAACGTGGTGAGAGGAGGGGAGCCGGAGACGAGAATCGAAGGTGCCGTCGTCACCCCGATCTTTCAGTCCGCGATGTTCGAGTATGCGGGCGAGACGAGCTACCACGACCTGAAATACATACGGCTGAACAACACGCCCACCCACGTGGTGCTGCACGCCAAGCTCGCGGCGATGGAAGGCGGGGAGGCCGCGCTCGTCTCGGCCAGCGGCATGGCGGCGATCTCGACGACGCTGCTCACGGTGCTGAGGCCGGGAGATCACCTGCTGGCGCAGGATTGCCTGTACGGCGGCACGCACGACCTTCTGGTCGGGGAGTTGGCCGCGCTGGGCATCGAAACGACCTTCGTCGATCCCGACGACCCGTCGGCATGGGAGAGGCTCGTCACGCCGCGGACGCGTGCGATCTACGTGGAGACGCTGACGAACCCGCTCCTGCAGGTCGCGGATCTCGAGGCCGTCGTCCGATTCGCGAGGGCCCACGAGCTCGTCTCCCTCATCGACAACACGTTCGCCACGCCGGTCAACTTCCGGCCGCTGGAGCACGGGTTCGACCTCTCGCTGCACAGCTGCACGAAATACCTCAACGGGCACGCCGATATCGTCGCGGGAGCGGTCATCGGGTCACGTGCGTGGATCGAGCGAATCACGCACCGCCTGAATCATCTGGGGGGGTCGCTCGATCCGCACGCGTGCTTCCTGCTCGACCGCGGGCTCAAGACGCTCGTCGTGCGCGTCCGCCATCAGAACCAGAGCGCGCAGACGATTGCCCAGCGGCTCGAGCGGCATCCGGCCGTGTCACGCGTGAACTACGCGGGGCTGTCGAGTCACCGTCAGCACCATCGGGCGAAGACGCTCTTCGCGGGTTTCAGCGGCATGCTCAGCTTCGAGCTGCACGGCGGGGCGGAGGCGGCCGACCGCTTCATGAGACACACCACGCTGCCGATTCTTGCGCCGAGCCTGGGAGGACCGGAGACGCTGCTGACGAGGCCCGCCCTCACCTCTCACGCCGGGATGGCCCGCGAGGAGCGCCTCAAGGCGGGCATCAGCGACGGCCTGATCAGGATGTCGGTCGGCCTCGAGTCCACGGAGGAGATCGTGGAGGATCTCATGCAGGCGCTCCAGGTGGCTGCCGTCTCGACGATTGGTGATTCTTGATCTTTGATTGATGATTAGTTGTTGATTGATGAATGTTGGACTCTTCGATCGGCCCGGTGTAGGCGTCGCGGAGATCTTCGAGGAGGTGGAGGAGGTCGACCCTGGTCTCACCCATCGGTGCCATTCTACCGGCGTTGACATCAGGTCAGTCACTCGCCGCCGAGGATCATCCGCGCCGCGCGTTGGGCCTCCATCTACGCCGTGCTTGGTGGGCGCCGCGTCCCCCACCGTTCCGCCGCCACGACAGCGACGCCTCAGCCAGATCCATTGGCCGATCGGAGTCCATCTCCATCGGCTCGAAAGTGCGATTCAACGGGCGGTCGAGACACGGCTTGTCGCGTCGCACTTCACAAGGAACATGTGGGGTCCACTCACTTCGATCCGTCGCGTCGTGGAGTAGGGTCTCGGGAGTGCTTTCTGAGCGCCGGGTCATTGCGGCGCTCGAGCACGCGCGAGAGGCGCTTCTCTGTCTGGTCAGTCGTCTGGGCTGTGCGACGCTTGGGCCGCCACGTGCGCGAGCCCTCTGCCTCCTCCCCGTTCGATGGCCCGAAGACGATGTCGTGCAGCACGCAGGAGATAGAGCGATTCTCCCGGTACGCCCGCCGCTGGAGCCAGAGAAAGGTTTCTTCGTCGAGACCGATCCGAACGCGCTTCAATCGCATGTGCCACCTCACCACGAATCGCACTAACACGTGCGTCAGTGCGATCCTACGACGAATCAGCGTTGTCCGAGTCGCGATGCCCGACTGTTCAGCCTCTGCCTGCGCGCGTGTGGCAGGTGAAACTGCGCGAGGTGAAGACCGAGTTGCGGCTTGATTGTGATTCTTGATTGGTGATCCATTGTTCTATCGAATCGGCCTGAATCGACCGATCAATCGCGAATCAACAATCTCCAATCAACAACGAATCGACAATCAAAGATCAGCCAATCAAGATTGGTCTATTCCTGTCTGAGCGCGATCAGCGGATCGATCCGCGCCGCCCGTCTCGCGGGGATGTAGGTCGCCAGGAGTGTGACGGCCACGAGCGAGGGCACGACAATGAGGTACGTCCCCACGTTGATGCCTTGTGTCGCCGGAAAGACGCCCCTCAGCAGGCCGCTCACGCCGATACTCCCAATCACGCCGAGCGTCACACCCGAGACGGTCAGCACGAGTCCGTGACCGAGCACCAGGCGAAGGACCGAAGCCGGCCGTGCGCCGACCGCCATCCGGATGCCGAGCTCCCGCGTGCGCTGCGCGACGAAGTACGCGACCAGGCCGTACAGCCCGACCAAGGCCAGTGCGACCCCCATCAGTCCCATGCTGCCCGTGACCCGGAGCAGCGCCGTGATGATACCCACAGCGTTTCCGGCGTAGTACTCCTCCATCGTCCGCATGCCGGAAATCGGCATGTTGGGGTCGATCTCTCGCACGATCCCACGGAGGGATGAGGCGATGGCGGCAGAGCCATCGGAGGAGGCGACGAGGAGCGTGGCGCGAAGACCGGCGTCCTGCCGCTGGGGCAGATACATCCACGGCGTGGGCCCTTCTCCAATAAAGTTGTACTTGTTGTTCGCCGTCACGCCCACCACCTCGGCCCATGGCTGCCGGTCGCGATCGAGGAGCCGGATCCGCTTGCCGATCGGATCCTCGTCGGGCCAGTAGCGCGCGGCCATCACCTGATTGACGAGCACCACGCGTGGCGACTCCTCGGTGTCGCCCGCCTGGATGCCGCGTCCCCTCACGATCTGGATGGCCATCGTGTCGAGATAGCCCTCGTCGATGCGAGAGGACAGCATTGTCAGGCTCTCGACCCCCGGCGACAACTGAAAGCCCTCGGGGACGATGGACGCGGATTCGCGATTGTCCTGGTTCAGGGGCATCACCGACGTCATGCCCACGGAGGTTGCGCCCGGGATGGTGAGTGCACGTTCTCTCAGCAGCCGGTAGAAGGCCTGTGCCTTGGGGGCATCGTAGCGCGCGAGCCGAGGCTCGAAGGTCGACAGGAGGATGCGCTCCCTGCGAAAGCCGGGGTCCTGCAGCTCGGCCTCGAAGGTCCGGGAGAGGAACACGGTGACCGTGAGGAGCATCAGCGACACGGCCACCTGGCCGGCCACCAGTCCGTTGCGACCCCACAGACGTGACCGCCGCTGGAGACTGTAGGTGCCCGTTCTCAGCGTCTCCGCGAGGTCGGTCGAGCCCGTCGCGCGCCACGCGGGGATGATGCTCGACAGAAGCGCGCTCGCGGCGGCCAGTGCCAGGCCGACGACGATGACCCGCCGATCCAGGTCGAACGTCAGCCGGACGCCGATGTCGCTGACGACTGGCAACCGGCGAAGGAACAGGACGCCGCCGTAGCCGGCGGCCAGGCCGAGCAGGCCGCCTCCGGCCGCGAGCAGCACACTCTCGGTCAAGAGCTGCCGAATCACGCGGAACCGGCCGCCTCCAATAGCCATCCGCAGACTGATCTCCCGCTGGCGCGCCGGGGCCCGGCTGAGCAGCAGTCCGGCGACGTTGGCGCATGCAACGAGGAGCACGGCGAAGGCGAGCGTCATAAGGCTGAACGCGCTCGGCGCGGATGGACCTCGCTCCTCGAGTCGCGCATCGAACGCGCTCCTGACGACCATCCCGTAATTGCGATTCGTATCCGGGTAGGTCTCGGCGAGGCCCGCGGCGATCAGCCGCGTTTCCTCGGTCGCCTGTTCGAGGGAGACGCCGCGCTTCAGCCGCCCGCGGACCTCCAGCCCGCGCGCGTCCCGCCGTTCGAGGCCGTCCGGCGGCGAGCCGGCGAGGGAAGGTGTGATGGCGAAAGGAACGTAATAAGCCGGAGGCAGCGCCAGGTGCATGCCGGAGAAGCTGGCCGGCGCGACGCCGATGACGGTGAAATCCACCCCGCCCAGTCGCACGCGGTGGTCGAGGACAGCCGGGTCGGCGCCGAACTGATCTGCCCACGTGTCGTGGGCGAGCACGATGACGGCGTCCCGGCCGGGCACGCGGTCCTCGTCGGGCAGGAAGAAACGACCGAGGGCCGGTTGGAGACCGAGCACGTCGAAGAAGTTGCCGCTGACGGCCAGGCCGAGCTTGCTCTGAGGCGGCTCGTCAGCACGGCCGGCGAAGCCCGTGACGGCGACCGCGTACGCGGTCAGACCGGAGAAGCTCTGTGCGCGGTCCCGCAGATCCACGTAGTCGCGGTACGAGAAGAGCCGGCTGTTGAGGAACGTAAACGTGGTGTCGGCGCGAGGCGCGATCACGCTCACCGCCACGAGCTCGCTGGCGCGCGGCACCTGCACCGGGCGCAGGACGAGTCCATCGGCGAGGCTGAACATCGCCGCGTTGGCGCCGACGCCGATGCCGATCGACAGCATGGCGATGAGCGTAAAGCCCGGGTTCTTCACGAGCATCCGGGCGCCGTGTTTCAGATCGTTGAAGACCGACTCGAACATTGCCAACTCCATCTCGTTCGGATCGTTCGGACCGTTCGGGACGTTCGGGACGTTCGGACCGTTCGAACGCGAGAACGGAACGACCCGAACGACTCGAACGACCCCTATTCCTGCCTCAGCGCCATCAGCGGATCGATTTTCGCGGCGCGCCTGGCCGGGATGTACGCGGCCAGCAGCGTGATGACGAGAAGCACCGGCACTACCATGAAGTACGTCGTCAACCGCATCCGCTCAGCGTCCGGGAATGGAAAGACTGCGCGCAACAGACCGCTCATCGCCACACTCCCCGCCAACCCCGCGACGACGCCGACGACGGCCAACAGCAACCCGTAGCGCAGCACCATGCGAAGCACTGAGGATGGATTCGCTCCAACGGCGATCCGTACGCCGATCTCGCGCGTCCGCCGGCTGACCGTGTAGGCGACCAATCCGTACAAGCCGACCATCGCCAGAACGAGCCCGATCGAACCCATGCCCGCGACGAGTCCCACGATGAGGTGACTGAAGGTCACAGAGCTCGCGAAGTAGAAGTCCTCCATCGTCCGGACGTCGAGCAATGGCATGTTTGGATCGATCGCGCTGACGACCTCTCGAAGCGGCGCTGCCAGCGAGGCGGGGTCTATTTCCGTTTGCACGAGGATCGTATTGTCAGTCGCCGGTCGCTGCCGCAGAGGGTAGTACACGAACTCGGTCAATCCTTCATTGAGCGCCCGATACTTGTGATTGGCGGCTACGCCAACGATCTGCACCCAGGCCTGGTCATCCTCTGTCAGTCGGAAGCGCTTACCCACCGGATCCTGCTGCGGCCAATAGCGCGCAGCGAACGTCTGATTCACCACCGCCACGCGCGGCGACTCCCGCGCATCGGTCACGCGGAACGCGCGGCCCGAGACGATGCCGATCCCGAGGGTTTCGAAGTAGCCTTCGTCTACGCGCGCCGATCGGACCCGGACGTCCTCCGTGCCCGCGGGGAACTGATAGCCCTCAGGCGCCACGGCGGTGTTCTCGATGCTGATTCCGTCGAATGGAACGGAGGACGTCAGCGCCACCGACTTCACGCCGGGAAGCGTTTCGACTCTTTCCCTGAGCAGCTGATAGAACCGCTCGGCACGCCCGTCGTCGTAGCCGGCGATCTCAGGATCGAAGGCCATCAGCAAGACGTGATCGGTGCGGAACCCCGGACCGCGTCCCAGCTCCATTTGAAACGCGCGATACAGGAAGACGCCCAGGGTCAGCAGCACCAGCGACAGCGCGACCTGGCCACAGACGAGCGTATTGCGCCCCCACAGACGGGAGCGATGTGGATCCGCGGCCGCCTGACTCTTCAGGCTGGTGATGAGATCGACGCGCGTGGACTTCCACGCGGGAACGAGGCTCGACAGCAAGGCACTGAGCGCGGCGACGCCGATTCCCACGAGGAGCACTCGTTCGTCCAGTTCAAAGCCAAGCTTCAGGGGCACGTCCGTGGGGAGTTGGAGCTGCTGAAACAGCCTGATGACGGTATAGCCCAGACCGAGGCCGACCGCGCCCCCGATTCCCGCGACCAGCAGGCTCTCGACGAGCAGTTGCCGCATGAGCCGAATCCGGCCCGCGCCGATGGCCAATCGCAACGCCATCTCGCGCGCCCGAACCGGGGCGCGGCTGACGAGGAGCCCGGCGACGTTGGCGCACGCCACGAGGAGTACTGCGACGGCGAGGGTTATCAACGTCACCGCCAGCACCGCGAGCTGGGGCCGTGCGTCCACTCGCGCTCCGAATTCCGTCATGGCCGTCAGGCCGTGGTCGCGATTGGTGTCCGGATGGCTGCGCTGGAGGTTCGAGCCCATGAGCTGGACCTCCTCTCTTGCGCGCGCAAGAGAGACGTGAGACGCGAGACGTCCTTTCACGGCCATGTTCCGGACGTCTCGCCGCGTGAGCTCGTCGGGTTGGAGGCTCTGCACCGTCGGCAGCATTGCCAGCGGGATGTAGAAGGCCGGGTGAATGAACTGGTCCGGGCCTGTGAACCCACGTGGCATCACGCCAGTGACCGTCATCTCCACGCCGCCGAGGCGGAGGCGGCGCCCGACGACGCCCGGGTCGGTATCAAACTGCTGCGCCCAGAAGTCGTGGTCGAGCACGACGACTGGATCACGTCCGACGACACGATCCTGCTCGACGCCAAACACCCCGCCAAGCGCGGCCGGAACGCCCAAGGCGTCGAACAGGTTTCCGCTCACCGCGACACCGAACTTGCGTTGCGCTGGTTGGTCGGCCCGATCGGCGAACGGCGTGACGACAAGGCGATATGCCACCAGGCTGGCAAAGCTTCGTGCGTTGTCGCGAACGTCGACGTAGTCGGGATACGACAGCGCGGCCGAGGTGGGGCTGGCAAAGCCGGAGCGCGGGACCACCGATGTCACGGTGACGATGTCGCTGGCACGCGGCACCGTCAGCGGACGCAGCACCAGCGTGTCGGCGAGGCTGAACATCGCCGCGTTGGCACCCACGCCGATGGCAATCGAGACGACCGCCACCAACGCAAAGCCCGGGTTCTTCACCAGCATCCGGGCGCCGTGTTTCAGATCGCTGAAGACCGACTCGAACATTGCCAACTCCGTGTCGTTCGGATCGTTCGGACCGTTCGGGCCGTTCCGTTCTCGCGTTCGAACGATCCGAACGTCCCGAACGATCCGAACGATTTCTATTCCTGCCTCAGCGCCACCACCGGATCGATTGCGGCCGCCCGGCGCGCCGGCAGATAGCTTGCGGCGAACGCGACGACCGCG
>Ga0209640_10000399_pt1 | contig 33058 bp, 20 predicted proteins | sample RifCSP10_1_FD_184018 | JGI IMG/M metagenome (GOLD analysis project Ga0209640, IMG submission 184018) | Soil microbial communities from Rifle, Colorado - Rifle CSP2_sed 10_1 (SPAdes) (version 2) | ecosystem: Environmental > Terrestrial > Deep subsurface > Rock core/Sediment | place: Rifle... | reverse complement strand
TCCCCGGCGGCGTCCCGTGCCCCTGCGTCTCTGCGCCTTTGCGTTAAAAAATCTCTGCGTCTCTGCGTCTCTGCGCCTTTGCGTTAAAATCTTCCTGCGCCTTTGCGTTAAAAAATCTCTGCGCCTCTGCGTCTCTGCGTTAAAATCTTCCTGCGCCTTTGCGTTAAAATCTTTTTGAGTGGAGTCATAAAATCAAAATGAACAACCCAACTGTCCTGGTCGTCGACGATGAAAATTCTTTACGAGACTTTGTCCGCCGAAACTTGGAAGTCCGCGGCTATAACGTTCTGACGGCTGCCAACGGCTTGGAAGCGCTGGCGATTTTCAACACGCACAACGTCAGTCTGGTGATCCTGGATGTGATGATGCCGCGCATGGACGGGCTGGAAACCATCCGGCGCATGCGCCAGAATTCAGCCATCCCGGTCATCATCCTTTCTGCCTTGGGAGAGGAGTCGGATAAAGTGCAGGCTCTCAACCTGGGCGCCGACGATTATCTGACCAAGCCTTTCGGGGTCGGAGAACTGCTGGCGCGCGTCCAGGCGGTTCTGCGGCGGTCGCAATGGACAGAGACCCCGGTTCGAGAAGGCCAGATTGTGCGGGGCGATATCGTCGCCGACCTCGAACGCCACAGGGTTACGGTGCGGGGTCAAGAGATCGAACTGACGCCGACGGAATTCAATCTCCTGGTCTATTTAATGGAACGCGCCGGCAAAGTGCTGCCGCACCAGACGATTTTAAAGAACGTTTGGGGACCCGAGTACGGGCGGGAGGCCGAATATTTGCGCGTCTACATCGGTCGCCTGCGTCAAAAAATCGAAAAAGATCCCTCCAGCCCGGAATACCTCTATACCGAGCGCGGCATCGGTTATACATTCAACAGCGGATAATCTCCCAGCGCCCGCTCCAGGCGCCGTCCTCCGCGCACCGCTGTCATTGCGAGTACCTCCACAGCGCCAGCGCTCTTCTTACCCGAGGAAACTGTCATTGCGAGCGAAGCGAAGCAATCTCGCGCCCGTCAACCCCGCTCTGGCCACCGTCCACCAACCACTGTTCACTGTTCACTGTCCACTGCCCACTATCCACTATCCCCGGCGGCGTCAATATTTACGTCCTTTTTATAGTGCGCTCTTTCCTTTTAGTATATTTTTGTGTTCATTGGCTAGAATGGTCATTGATTTGATGCCCAGCGGGCACAATATTTTTTAAACCCAATATCTAAGGAAGGAGCAAGAATATGAAACGCAACCTCACCCTCATCCTCGTGCTGCTCATCACCGCCAGCCTGGTGCTGGCCAGCTGCGCTCAGCAGCCGGTCGCCACCGAGGCGCCCCAGGCGCAGGCTACGGAACCGCCTCAATCGGAAGAGCCTGTGGCAACTGAAGAAGAGCCCATGGCTACCGAGGAGCCCATGGCGACCGAGGAGCCTGTGGCGACAGAAGCACCCGCCATGGAAGAAGTTACCCTCACCATCGGATTTACGTCCTCACAGACCGGCGCGCAGGAAGTATCCTCGAAGCGCCAGGTGGACGGCTTGAACCTGTGGTTGAACCAGTTGAATGACGCCGGCGGTATCACCCTGAGTGATGGCACGGTGGTCAAATTCGCTGCAGTGACCTACGACGATGAATCCACCAAGGAACGCGTTCAGGAACTCTACACTCGCCTCATCACCGAAGACGACGCCGATTACCTGATCAGTCCTTATTCCTCAGGCCTGGCTGCAGCTGCATCGATCATTGCCGAGCTGAACGGCAAGGTTATGATCACAGCCGGCGCGGCAGAAGATGATGCTTATAAAACGGGCAATACCGGCCTGTTCCAACTGTACACGCCCGGAAGTCTTTACCTGATCAGCACCGTGGATTTGCTCAAGGAGTTGGATCCCGAAGCCAAAGTCGCCGTTGTTCACGAGAGCGATAAGTTCTCCACGAGTGTCGTGGAAGGACTCAAACCATACCTGGAATCGCAAGGCTTCGAGATTGTGCTCGAAGAAGCGTACGCTTCCGATACTACCGACTTTGGACCGGTCATCAACAAGATCACAGCGTCAGGCGCCACCGTCCTGTTAGGTGGCGGCCATTATCCTGATGGCAGCACCTTCGCCCGGCAGCTCTACGAGCGCAATGTTGGCCTTGATTTCATCTCGTTGCTGGTAGCCCCGGCCGACTCGAAGTTCCCCGAATTGGGCGATGCCGCCCTGGGCGTGGCCACCTCCAGCCAGTGGGAACTCAGTGCCACTCACACTGAGGAGGAGGCCGCTAACTTCGGCGTCGAATGGTTCGGCCCCAGCGGAGAGGAATTCGCAGCCGCCTACGAAGCCGCCTACGGCGATCCACCCACTTATCATGCTGCTGGTGGTTATGCGGCTGGTCTCGTTCTCCAAAAGGCCATCATCGACGCTGACTCGGTGGATCCCGAAGCGGTGAAGGCCGCCCTGGAAGCCATGGACCTCTTCACTTTCTACGGAGGTATCAAGTTCGATACCACGCCTGAAGCGCATGGCCTCCAGCTCGCCCACGAAATGGTCGTCGCCCAGTGGCAGAAGAACGACGCTGGCGAACTGGTCCGTGAGGTGATCTGGCCAGCCGACGTTGCCACGGCAGACCCACTTTTCCCAAGTTCAGCTCCGTAGCCAGTAATCCAACCCAGAAGGAATTCCCTCGGAAAATCTATTTCGAGGGAATTCCTTCGATCTTCGATTCGGGAGTTGATTATGCCGCAAATCGACCTTCTTTTAGCCTCGCTCCCAGATGGCATCCTCCTGGGATTTGTGTATGGGCTGGCAGCCATGGGGTTGGCGCTCATCTGGGGTGTGATGAACGTTATCAACCTGTCGCATGGCCCCATTATCACCTTGGGGATGTTTGGAACCTTCTTCCTGTTCACCAGGGCAGACACGAATCCCTATCTTGGCCTGATTCCGATCGCAGCACTCGGCCTGTTGCTGGGCATACTGATCTATATTGTAGCGGTCCATCGGGTGATCAATGCTCCCCACCTGTCATCCCTGCTGGCAACCTTCTCTGTTAATATGATCATTATCGGTCTGGGGACAGCTCTTCTTACCACCTCGCCATACAACGTAGATTTCACGCTGCCTGCCATCAAAATTGGATCCACGACTTTATTGGGCACGCGTTTGGTAGCAGCGCTGGTTTCTATACTCTTCACCGGTGGGCTTTACCTCTTCCTGTACCGGGCTCGCCCCGGGAAATACATTCGCGCGGTTGCCAATAATCGCGCCGCCGCGGAACTGATGGGGATCGATTCCACCCGCATTCTGGCCCTCAGCTTCGGCCTGGGCACCATGCTGGCCGCCGTTTCCGGCGCGCTGATTGCAACGTTTTTCCCGTTCAACATCCTGTCCGGCGGGGGTTACGAATTGAAGAGTTTCGTTATTAGCGTTCTGGGCGGATTAGGCAATCCAATTGGAGCGCTTTTCGGCGGATTGATTTTGGGAACCCTGGAGGGCATTATCCCCGCCTTTCTCGAGACATCCTGGGTGCCGGTGATCGAGTTTTCCCTGTTTGTGATGATCCTGCTCATCCGTCCTAGCGGGTTGTTTGGAGCAAAGTCATGAGCGCCTCAAGTAGCCAACCCGCCTCAGCCCCGCTCTCCCCTAAGCGAAGCGACGTTCAAACGGGGGTCTTAGGCACCTGGAGGAACCCAGGCATCTGGCTGATCCTGCTGGCGATAGTGGTGGTCGGCGTCTGGCCGGTGGTCACCCAGAGAGCCGCCACCCGGGAGGTGATCTTCACGGTGCTGCTCTCCGTCGTACTGGCCTCCAGCCTCAACATCATTCTGGGATACACCGGTTACGTGAGCTTCGGGCATATCGTGTTCTTCGGTCTGGGAGGCTACGTGGGCATGTACCTGTTGTCCGCTCAGCAAGCTTCGTTATGGGTGGCCATTCCAGTTGGAGGTCTGGCAGCCGCCCTGCTTGCCTTTCTCCTGGGCAAAGCCATTTTGCGTCTGCGCGGCGCATATTTTGCCCTGGCTACCATCGGGGTCAACGAGGCCATGCGGACTTTTATTAACAACTTCGAACCCTTTGGAGGGCCCACCGGTATCTCGTTAAATCTCAAGATTTATCAGGAATATGGCGGCGCGGCGCAGGCTTTGTGGTTGACTTACTACCTGCTGGTCGTGTTTGCCCTGGGTGCCATTATATTGAGTTTTATGGTCAAAACCAGCAAATTCGGCCTGGGGCTGGTTGCCATCCGGGAAGACGAAGATGCTGCTGAAGTCATGGGGGTGATTACTCCGAATGCGAAGACCTGGGCCTATGTCCTTTCTGCCATTCTGCCAGGGATGGTCGGGGTGCTGTTCTATTTCAAGAACGGCAACGTCGAGCCCGGGGACGCTTTCCGGCTGCACTTTTCCATTGAGCTGCTGGTCATGGTGATGCTGGGTGGCTTTGGAACCGTCCTTGGTCCGGTCATCGGCGCGGCCGGCTACCAGCGTTTGCGCGGCTTCCTGCTGACCAGCCCGCTCTTCAAGGATATCCAACTCGCCGTCGCCGGTGTCCTGCTCCTGGTGATCATCCTGTTCATTCCTGCCGGAGCCGTCGGCTGGCTGCGCAACCGCTTTCCGGTTTTAAGGAGGGTCTTGCCATGATTCTGCAGGTTCAAGGCGTTTCTAAGCGTTTTGGGGGCTTGCAGGCCCTTTCGAATGTCTCCTTCGACCTGCCAGAAGGACAGATCCTCGGCCTCATCGGACCGAATGGTGCGGGCAAAACCACGCTCTTTAACGTGATCAATGGCGTATACCCGCCCAATGCAGGTCGGGTGATTTTCCGCCAGGATGACATCACCAACCTGAAGCCATATTACGTGGCGCGCAAAGGATTAGCGCGTACCCACCAGATTGTGCGCCCGCTCAATGAACTCACCGTCAGGGAGAACGTAATGGTCGGGGCGTGTTTCGGGCAGCAGGCGGTCAGCCTGCGAGAAGCCACGCACATCGCCGATGAAGTGCTGGAATACGTCGGGCTCGCCGACCGGGCCGACCAACCCGCCGGGAGCTTGAATGTGGCTCAGAAGAAACGGCTGGAAATGGCGCGAGCTTTAGCCTCCCGGCCCTACCTGTTGCTATTAGACGAAGTATTGGCCGGGCTGAACACGTCCGAAATCACCGCCATGCTCGATACCATCCGCCAGATCCGGACGCGCGGCATCACAATTATCATGATCGAGCACGTCATGCATGCCATCATGAACGTTTCCGACCGGATCATCGTGCTCGATTATGGCGAACAGATCGCTGAAGGGTCACCACAAGAAATATCTCAGAACGAAAAAGTCATCGAAGCCTATCTCGGCGATCCAAAATTGGCTGAACGCTTAATGGAGCAAAACAATGGCGATACTGGAGATTCGTGATGTTACCTCAGGCTATGGAGAAGTCCAAATTTTGTGGGGAGCCGGCCTGACGCTTCAAGAGGGCCAATTGACTTCGCTGGTGGGAGGAAACGGCGTTGGGAAGACCACCCTGCTGCGCACCGTGATGGGATCGATTAAACCATGGAGCGGTTCAATCATCTTCGAAGGAAAAGATGTCAGTAGACTGCCGCCGTATACGAAAGCCGAGATGGGTCTGGTGCTGGTTCCGGAGGGGCGCCAGTTATTCACCGATATGTCGGTGGTTGAGAACCTGGAAATGGGCGCTTCTCCGCAGCGCGCCCGGCCATACTTCGAGCGCAATCTGGACCGGGTTTATGAAATGCTTCCCCGGTTAAAAGAACGCAGGAATCAAAAAGCAGGTACATTGAGCGGAGGCGAACAACAGATGCTGGCGGTCGCCCGGGGGATCATGTCGGAACCGAAAGCGCTGATGATCGACGAGCTCTCCTTGGGCCTGGCGCCGGTGCTGGTGCTGCAGCTCTTCGAGACCTTAAACCAGCTCAAGGAATTGGGCATCACCGTGCTGCTGGTCGAGCAAAACGTGCAGATGGCCCTGGCGGTCAGCGATTACGGTTATGTCCTTTCCCAGGGCAAAATCGAGCTGGAAGGTCCCAGCCGGCAGCTGGCCAAGAACGAACACATCCGCGCCGCCTACCTGGGACTTTAGTATATGCGTCCGGCATATGCGGCCAGCATATCCGGCCAGCATATGGGGCTTAATCTCACGCCCCTTTTGTGAAGAAGTACACTATCATGCCGGATCTTATTCTGGTATCCTTAGCCTGTACCAATTAAGTGAATTCGGGACCTTAAAATCCAGGTGTCACTCGCTTCCGTGTCATTGCGAGCGCAGCGAAGCAATCTCCTTCGCCGCTGCCGCAATCTCCGCCCTGGCCCGGTATTGAGACTGCTTCGTCGCACAAGGCGCTCCTCGCAGTGCCATTCGTGTATTCGTGCCCTATTCGTGGACGGCCCCCGCCCGGCGCCTCGCTTCGACGTCAATGCGATCGCAGCGGCTCTCCAACCACGCTCACGCCGCCGAGGACGGCGGCGAAACACCTCTCGGCGCTCAGCTGTCATTGCCAGCGCACCAGCGAGACTGTCATTGCGAGCGCACCGGCCAGATTGTCACTGCGAGCGCAGCGAAGCAATCTCCTTCGCCGCTACCGCAATCTCCGCCCTGGCCCGGTACTGAGACTGCTTCGTCGCACAAGGCGCTCCTCGCAGTGCCATTCGTGTATTCGTGCCCTATTCGTGGACGGCCCCCACCCGGCGCCCCACTGCGGTGTCATTAGGAGCGCAGCGAAGCAGCGCTCTCAAGCTGCTGAGCTGCTTCCGAGCAGCCCTTATGCAGCCGCTGCCGCAATCTCCTCGCCGGTTTGGAGATGGCTTCCCTGGGCTGACAGGTTTTCGCTCGCCATGACACCCACGGAGAAATGTACGCTCTAACCCGAATTGACGTAATCATATCTGTAGAGCCGAGGTTACCCAGCCTCGGAGGAGGCCATTATGCTCGTAGGCGATCGCATGTCTCATCCGGTAATTTCCATTAACCCGGACTTGCCCGTCGTCGATGCGCTGAACCTGATGAAGCGCGAACGTATTCGCCGTACACCGGTAGTCAAGAACGGCAAAATGATCGGTATCGTCTCCGACAAAGATTTGCTGAACGCATCTCCTTCTTCAGCCACATCTTTAAGCGTCTGGGAGATGAACTACCTGTTAAGCAGAATCAAAGTCAAGGATCTAATGACCAAAAAGGTGCTGACCGTTTCGGAGGACACCCCCATCGAAGAAGCCGCCCGGATCATGGCCGACAACAAGATCGGCGGTTTACCGGTAATGCGCGCTGACCATATCGTCGGCATAATTACCGAGACCGACCTTTTTAAGATATTGCTCGAACTTATGGGAGCGCGGGAACCCGGTGTGCGCATGAGCGTGCTGATCCTCGATAAACCGGGTCAGCTGGCCAAACTGACCAATACGATTGCGAATCTAAATGGAAATATTATCGCCTTCGGTCAGTTCACCGGAGAAGATCCATCCAACCGGGAGGTAACTTTTAAAGTCTCCGGGTTGGATGAAGGACAATTGAGATCGGAGATCGAGCCGATCGTTGAGAGAGTGCTTGACATCCGCACGGTTTAGCGCTGGTCCGGCTTTTTCTTACTGTTGAGAATCTCTTTGCCCTTTGTATTCACGTGACTCCAGGCGGATTCGACTTCATCGACCTCCGCCTGGGTCTCCGGCAGCTCCCCATAGCGCACCCGAAGATAAGCCTGCGTGATAGTATCCAGCTGCATTTCTGAACCGGGAAATAAGCGCCGCAAAGCTGGCAAGAACTCCAGGGGCGTCTCTGCTTCGGCCCGGTGCACGTCCAATTCTTCAGTTAAACCCATTAACTCGATGTAGATGCGGCGGATGCGCGCCGCAGCCAGCCATCGCCGGCGATAGCGCAGGCGCGCCAGGCCTATAAGGTCTTCGCCGATTTGGGCGAACCGGTTTTTTAGCGCTTCTCCCAGCAAACGCAGCAGTTCCCCCCTGCTCAAGAGGGTCTGCCGATCAGCTTCAAGCCTGTTGCGCTCTCTAATCCACCAGCGGGAGATGCCCGATAAAATCAGAAGAGCGATGAGGATGACCACGCCCCACAAGATGAATGGCCTTAAGTCGGGCAACCAATCCAGGAAATCGAAACGGAAAGGAAATCGGCTCGCCATCTCCAGCAGCGTGGCCCGCAGTCCCTCCAGAACTGTGATGATCCGGTTGGCTACCTCTGAAGAGGATGGTCGATAGCGTTGCAAAATGAGCAGCATCAGATAGATAATGGGCGAAATGATGATCGCCATCAGGAAGGCAAAAACCTGGAACACCGCTGAAAAGACGTTCTCGTAAAAGAGATTTTCACGGCTGGTAAGTCTGGCAACTCCGGCTGCCAGAGCCACAACCGCCAGGGAGGCAAAAATCATCCCCAGGAACCAGGGCCGGTCAAAGGGACTCTCCTCCCCACCGCGTAAGGTCCTCAAAACCGAGATGCGCGCCGAGCCCATGGCAACCAAACTGGCAAAGACAAAAAGATACAGCAGGAAGCCCGGCGTCTCGCCGGTAGCCAGGGTATTTATAAACACAAATCCCACTAACATAAAGATGCCCACCTGGAAGGTGCGTTTTACCAGCGTCGGTCCAATCCTGGCCTGTGCCAGCGAGATCCCTCGCCAGCAGGCGATCAGCACCATGACGGCGATCACAAACTCATCAGGGATTAGCACATTCCAACTGGAGAACGCCTGAAGGGGCCGGTTGAGCATCTCAAAAAACGACATGGTTTCGTTTTCATAGAGCAGGAGTCTCAAACCCACGAAGAAACTCACGATAAATAAGCCAACCAGGACGTACCGCCGGAGATCTACCCGCAAGTAAGCGAAATTCATGAATCTGACAACGGCGTGCGCCAATAGCAGAACGCCTCCCAAGACCAGGAAGGCGCGCAGCGGTGATACGGCGTATGTCGCCAGGGTGAGCGAGCGGTACCACGGCACCAGCCAGCACAGTTCCATGACGATCAGACCGAGGATTGCCAATTCCCGCCAGGGTCGCCAGCTGGGCATAGTTCTCATTCTTTGGACTCCTGAAAGGGACGGTGAAAGGTGCGGATTCCATAAACATCCGGCGGCGGTTGTTTGGCAAAAGACAGCAAAGTAATCTGGCGACCCTTGCGCTTGAGCTGCAGCAAGGTCTCGGCCAGCTCCGGGTTGGTAACGCCGGTAACAATCAGCAGGGTAGCGCCGTAAGCAAGTCTGGGCACTTCCTTGATCAAGAACCTTTCAAATGGCGCGGTTACGATTGAAGTAACGCCGGCTAAGGCTTCCAGGAGGGTTGCCAGCTGCCTGGGAGACCGCCCCGGAGGGATGCGGAAAGGCTGGTCGGCGTGGGCCAGACAACCGTTTGAGACAAGGCCCACACGGTAGCCATCCTGAATGCCCTTGCTGACCAGGGTTGCCGCAACTTCGATCAGATGTTCCAGGAGCTCTGGGTAAGTGCCCTCCCAATGGCGGGGAAAAGTGGAAACGTTTAAGCAGACCACCATGACATTGGCCGAGATGGGTTGGTAGACCTTGGCCTGCAGGTCACCTGTGCGGGCAGTGGCAGGCCAGTGCACGCGGCGGAAGCTGTCCTCGGGGTGGTAATCGCGCACGCCAATGGGCTGGTTAGGATCATCGTACAAACGCCTGCGGGATTTTTTATCGCCAAAAGGGTCTTCGGCAGGCAAATCTAGATCCTCAAAAGGAATGAGACTGGGAAAGACTGTGAAAATCTCAACCGGACCGGCCTCGCTGCTGTTCTCATAGAGTCCGAATAAATCTCCGGATTCAAGGCGGGCCGGACCTACCGAGTAGGAACCCCGGTGGCGAAATAGCAAGGTGTAGGAGCGCCGGGCGCGCTCATACCAGCGCAAACTGAATACATTCGCCAGCAGACCCTGGTTTGGGTTGTGGGTAGGGGCAAGCGCTTCTTCATCCTCGGGTCCAATCGCTTTAGGCCAGGGATCCATGATCCGCAACCAGGAAATCGGCAGAATCTTGCGATTCTCGATTTCTAAAAGTAGAGGAACTTTCTCGCCCGGAAATGAGCGGCGATAGTGCGGCCGGCGCCGGTATCTTACGCCATCCAAGGAATGGCGCTTCCACCAGGTCGCCAGACCAATGACCACCATTAACATGCTGGTAAAGGCAACCAGCGGGGGGATGTTGAAGACTATACCAAAGAGGAAGAAGACTGCCAGGAGCGGCAGCCAACGCTGGGATTCCATCTCAACCTTCTACCGGCACCGGCACGGCATCCACAATATCGGCGACCAACTCCTGCGGCTCACGGCCGCGCAGCTGCGCCTGCGGAGAGATCATAAGACGGTGAGTCAAGACGCATGGGGCCATGAATTTAACATCATCCGGGAGCACGAAATCCCTCCCAAGGATACCAGCCCAGGCCTGCGAGGACCAGTAAAGCGCAAGAGTCGCCCTGGGGCTGGCACCCAGTTCAATCTCTGCGTGTTTTCGAGTCGCCCGCGACACCCGAACAATATAATCACGCACCGTCTCCTCAACGCGGATCTCGCGCCGAACCTTCTGCAAATCCAAAATTTCCGCCGGAGTGGTAACAGATTGAAGGTCCGGGAGTGGATCCTGGACGCGGAAGCGCTCGAGTATTGCGTTTTCCTCTTCTTCGCTCGGATATCCGATCACGATTCGCAACAGGAAACGATCGACCTGGGCTTCCGGAAGAGGGAACGTGCCTTCCAGCTCTACCGGGTTCTGGGTTGCCATGACCAGGAAAGGACGAGGCAACGGGCGAGTCACACCATCGACTGTGACCTGCCTTTCCTGCATAGCTTCTAGAAGTGCGGATTGGGTACGCGGGGTAGCCCGGTTGATTTCATCCGCCAGGACAACCTGGCTCATTACTGGTCCGGCGCGAAATTCAAACAACTGGTCTTTCTGGTTAAACCAATTCAGGCCAGTTACATCTGAGGGTAATAGGTCCGGTGTAAATTGGATACGCCGGAAGGTGCATCCCAGCGAGGCCGCCAACGCCCGAGCCAGGGTAGTTTTCCCAATGCCGGGTACATCCTCCAGGAGAATATGGCCCTCACACAGGACAGCTACCAGGGCCAGGTTGATAACTTCGTCTTTTCCGACTATAACTTGCTGTATGTTTTGACGCAAACGCTCTGCGACTTCAGCGATCATGCAAACCTCTTTTTTAACACAAGTTTACCAGACATGAAAATGTCTGGTTCCCATAATTAGAAGAACAAGTCTATTCAAAAGATCCAGAGCCCGGCAAACACGTGACCAGGCCCATTAATCTTACTGTTCTCCGCCCAGGAAAGTTCACTGAGGGTGGAGAAAAACCCGGATGGTATAATTTCACCTATGGCAGCCATCGTCGCCTTAGACATTGAAACCACTGGCCTCGATCCTCAAAAAGACGCGATTGTTGAGATCGGGGCGGTACGATTTAATGGGCGCCGTATCGAGGAAGAATGGTCTACGCTCCTCAACCCGGGACGGTCCATTCCCGCGTTCATCACCCAACTGACGGGGATCACCAACGAGATGGTGGCGTACGCCCCACCTTTACCAGCAGTCTTGGCGCATCTAAAGACCATTGTCGGAGATGCCCCAATTGTCGGGCACAATGTTAAGTTCGACCTGTCTTTCTTTCGCGGGAGGGGTATCTTTCAGCTCAACGATGCGATTGATACTTACGAGATGGCTGCGGTGCTGCTTCCCAGGGCAGAGCGCTACAATCTGGGGGCGCTAGCCCAGGCATTAGCCATACCGCTGCCGGCCACGCACCGCGCCCTGGATGATGCCCTGGTGACGCACGGCATTTACATTCGCCTGCACGAGATCGCCCTCGATTTGCCTATCGATCTGCTGGCAGAGATCGTCCGGATGAGTGAGACGCTGGAATGGGGCGGCTACTTAGCCTTCCGCGAAGCGCTGCAAGCACGTTCAAAGGAGGCCGTGCGAGCTCGAAATACGGCTGTCGGATTCGAAGGTCCCCTGTTCTCGCTGCCCGTGGAGCGATCTTTAGCTCCCCTGCAGCCCAACGCGGAAATCTATGCCCTGGATGAAGAAGAAGTCGGCGCAGTTCTAGAGTACGGTGGCGCCTTCTCGCGACATCTCTCACATTTCGAGCACAGACCACAACAGGTCGAGATGTTGCGAGCGGTAACCCGAGCGCTTTCAGAAGGACGCCATCTATTGGTTGAAGCGAGCACAGGAGTGGGCAAATCCATCGCATACCTGGTAGCGGCAGCCTTATGGGCAATACAAAACAACTTGCGCGTGGTAGTTTCGACCAATACCATCAACCTGCAACATCAGCTAATTAATAAAGATATCCCGGACGTGCGAACAGCTCTGGGGATAAACCTGCGATCTGCGGTGCTAAAGGGACGCTCCAACTATCTGTGCCCGCGCCGCTTTGAGCTGTTGCGCCGGCGCGGTCCTGAATCCGCGGATGAGATGCGCGTGTTGGCAAAAATTATGACCTGGTTGAACGACTCGGGCTCGGGAGACCGGGGGGACATCAATCTGAACGGACCGGTAGAACGAGAAATATGGGCGCGCCTATCAGCGGAAGATGAAGGCTGTACTTCCGAGAATTGCCTGCAGCGCACGGGCGGAGTTTGCCCCTTCTACCGTGCCCGCCAGGCGGCCCAGAGCGCCCACATCCTGGTCGTCAATCACGCTTTGCTGTTAGCAGATGTGGCCACGGGCAACCGCGTTCTGCCCGAATACGACTACCTGATTGTGGACGAAGCCCATCACCTGGAAGATGCCACCACGAACGCGCTAAGTTTTCGGGTTACGCAGTACGAAATCGAACGCCTGCTGCGAGAATTGGGCGGACCCAAATCGGGGGTATTGGGCTGGTGCCTGGGCGTCCTGGAAGAGACGCTGGCTCCCGCAGATTTTGCTGCCATTAACCACATTGTGCAGCAATCTACCGACCAGGCATTCCGGTTTGGAAATCAGACCGCCCAGTTCTTCAGCACAATCGATGACTTTCTCCTTCAGCAAAGGGATGGAAAACCGCTGGGGTCGTATTCACACCAAGAACGCATATTACCAGCAACCCGGACCCAACCGGCCTGGGAGGAGGTTGAGATCGTCTGGGAGGACGCCCACCAATCCTTACAGGTCTTGCTAGAATCCATGGCGCGCCTGGCTGAAGTGATCTCTAACTTGCTTGAAGCCCTGCCTGAGGAAGGCCTGGATCTTTATACGCAGCTAACCGACCTGTTCCGGCGACTCAGTGAAGTCAGGGATAATATTAACGGCATGGTTTTTGAACCCGAGCCCGAGCGGATATACTGGGCGGAGATTCAGCCGGATGGGCGCCGGCTTTCCTTGCACGCGGCCCCTCTACACATCGGACCGTTGATGGAAAGGCATCTTTGGCATGAAAAAGCATCGGTGATTCTGACATCCGCAACCCTGACCGCGGCAGATCAATTCGATTATTTGCGTGGCAGGCTATACGCACAGGATGCGTACGAATTGGCTTTGGGATCCCCATTTGATTATGAGAGCGCTGCCCTGCTCTATATAGCGGATGATATGCCGGAGCCGAGTGCGGGCCATGCCTACCAGAGGGCATTAAACAATGGTTTAATTCAACTATGCCGCGCAACCGGGGGCCGGGCCTTGGTCCTCTTCACCTCATACACGCAGTTACGCAACACCTCCCGGGCGATTGCGCCGATCCTGGCCGAGAACGACATCCAGGTGTACGAGCAAGGAGAAGGCGCCTCGCCCCATGTGCTGCTCGAATCCTTCCGCCTGGCGGAGAGGGCTGTTCTGTTGGGAACCCGGGCTTTTTGGGAGGGAGTGGATGTACCGGGGGAAGCGCTCTCTGTACTGGTGATCACCAAACTGCCCTTCGATGTCCCTTCGGACCCGATCATCGCTTCGCGTTCTGAGACTTTCGAGGATCCCTTCTACCAATATGCGCTTCCCGAAGCCATCCTGCGCTTTCGCCAGGGTTTTGGGCGCCTGATTCGAACGCAGTTCGATCGTGGCGTGGTGGTCATCCTCGACCGTAGGGTTTTGACCAAGAGATACGGACGCGCGTTTATTGAGTCCGTACCGGCCTGCACCGCGCGTGTTGGGTCGTTATCCAACCTCCCGACAATGGCGGCCAGGTGGCTCAACCTTTAGGCTAAATCCTTGCTATTCGGTGTAGCGCACCTCGATGCTTCCGATGGCCTGGCCAACGTTCAGTTCAACCCGGTTTGCGGCGGTATCGAAGCCGGCTGTGGCATAAACATCGTCGCGGCGGTCAAAGTCCGAAGGCACATTGATGTTAGCGATTCCTGTATTGGCATTGATGCGCAAAGCCATCCCATCCGGTACGCGGATGACGATCTGGCCGATAGCACCGTCAATACTACCCTCGAAAGAACCTGCTTCCGGCAGGATCACCGTTGCCTGTCCAACACCCAAATCGACGTTCAATTCATTAATGTCCAATCCGGTCAGATCAATTAGCGCCTGGCCCGCCCCAAGGTTGGTCTCCAGATCCAGGGGAACAGCCGGCGTCACAGCGAGATCCCAGCTCCAGGCTCCTTGGCTCCCAGGAGGCACATTGAAGAAGAGGCCGCCGGTGCCACGCAAGGTATAAATGGCAGTCTGATCTGAAACAGAAAATTCACTGGTGATCGTCTCACTGCCTATCCGGCGCACGGTACCTTCCAACAGCGCATCCGGGGAGGACATGGCGACCAGGCGCAGCGATCCGGCTGCGGGCTCCAGAACCAGCCTGGCGCGTTCGGCGCCGTCCAGCGGCTGGCTAATTTGCTCACTATCCAGTGCCTGGCCAGCATCCGCCCGGACACCAAAGAGCCACAAAGCTCCAATTAACAGAGCAAAGATGAGGATTAAGCCAACCAGGGACAACAGGAATGACCGGCGCCCGATGACAATATCCAGGCCAATAGCGATGAGCAGAATTGGCCACAGTCGGAAGATTAGCTCCCACACGTTCAAGGCGAGATAGCCCAAATTGGCCAGCAGAAAGACCGTACCTAAGCCGATCAGGAAAACCGGTCCCACCAGGCTTTGGCGCTGAAGAATGCCATCAATGCCTAAAGCGATAAGAAGCACCGGCCATAGGCGCAGAACATTTTCCCAAACACTATCGGTTAAGACTCCGACATTGCTAAGAAGAAAGATGATCCCAAGGATTATCAAGATCACCGGGAAGAAGATACTTCTCCGTGTTGGTCGTCTCTCCTCGCTCATATCTCACATCTCCTTGAAAAAGCGTTGATTAGATTAATACCGGCTGCGGAAGGCTCGCAGGACCAGGAACAGACCCGCCAAGATTAGAGCCAGCGGCCAGACAATGTTGATCACCTGCGTCAACGCAGCTGTCATAAGTATGCCGATTAGCAGCAGAACGCCAGCGGGGATAAAAGCCCAGCGCATATACCCGTCAGGGGTTGGCAAGAGCGCCACCAAAAGAAACGTCAAACCCAAACCCAGGAAAAAGATGCCGCCCGTCTCGAAGTCCGACATAGTCCCTTCCAATAAAGCGACGGCAGCCAGCGTAAACATAACGCCAGCTGGAATGAGAGCCCACCAGTTGGCGCGGTTGACGAGATAGACGATGAGGAAGGCCAAACCAATACCGCCCAGGACGATGACGCCACCCAGCCTTTCGGTCGCCTGCGGGGAAACGGCATCCAAAAAGATAAGGGATCCAATTGCCAACAGGATAATTCCTGGGATTAGGGCCCACCAGTGCTGGCGATCGCCAATGAAGACGGTTAAAAAACCAAGCCCAGCAATAGCAAATAAAACAGCCCAAAAAAGACCGCCAACTTCGAGAATATTCAGGTTTTCAAGTAAGAAGATAACTCCACCAGCGATCAATAACAGCCCCCAAAAAACCCGCGATGTGATCCATTTCATCGTTTGCAATCTCCTCGTAGCATCTTATATCATTTTGAGCTATAACTCGCCCGAAACAACCCTCCCATATCTAAAGATCGGTACCAGCGATCTGCATCATCGCCCACTGAGGCGTGCAATCGTCATGGTAACTCGGCAACTTAGGCGGGTAGAAAAAAAGTCATCAGTGATTTCTCATTATCATATACGAAAATCCTCCTGAAAAGTCTCGTATTTAATTCTGCTGCTGGCCGGCTTTCCGCTCATGACCGAGGGCCCGTTCAATCAGTTCCGTTTTGAGCTGCCATAATCGATTTGTCAGAGAAACGTGGTAGATATGCGGATTGATCAAACGCTTAACGCCGACATCCAATCGATCAACGTCGGCCTGCCGCTGCTTTCGAATCGCTTCCAGCGAGGGAAATTCATAAACCATTTTCCCCTCATCCAGGATATTGACCAGAAGCGGTTCAATTTCCGAAATTTGAGATTGGCTGATAGTGCGGAACTTCCTCGCATCTGAGGGGTGATGTATTGAAAGGGTAGCCATCTTCCGGGGATCTTCATCATCCAGGCTGAGCAAATCAGAAGTTGCTTTTCCCCTCGAATCGTAAATCCGCCAGGCGAGTTTGTGACCGGGATTGGGCGTCTTATCAGGTGACTCCGACACCTTGAGGGCCGGAATCCATTTGTCCCGGTCACAGAGTGCCACCAGCTTATACACGCCACCCAGAGCGGGTTCACCCCATGATGTGATCAAACGCGTTCCGACACCATAGGTCAGGCGACCGATGATCCGGTCAGGATCCAGCTCATAGCGCGGCGCCTCCTGCTGAATCTGGGTGAGAATCTGCAAGATGGTGAGCTCATCCAGGTTATTCGAGAGAACGATGACCGTATCCGGAAAACCGGCCTCATCAAGCATTTTGGCCGCCTGCACGCTGAGGTATGCCAGGTCACCTGAATCCAGGCGGATACCGACCGGATCATGACCTTTGCGGCGAAGCTCCTCAAAGACCTTGATCGCATTGGGAATGCCACTCTCCAATGTATCGATGGTATCCACCAGCAGGATGCAATCATCCGGATAAATTTCCGCAAATGCGCGAAAAGCCTCCAGTTCACCCTCCCCCAAAACCATGAAAAGTTGGACCAGGCTGTGGGCATGCGTGCCTTTTGGCGGCAGACCGAGAATGTGCGAGACACCAACATTCGAAGTAAAATCGGCGCCGCCGATCAGCGCGGCGCGGGCGCCGGCGTTGGCGCCTTTGCCGTGCCCTCGCCGCATGCCGAACTCAAGTAATAAACGGCCGCGGCCGCTTTCACGGATGCGGGCCGCTTTGGTGGCGATCAGAGTCTGGAAATTAAGATGGTTGAGCAAAGACGTTTCCAGAATCTGGGCCATCGCCATGGGACCCTGGATTACGGTCAGAGGTACATCAGGATGGACCACGCGCCCCTCGGGGACAGCCCGCATGATAATGCCAGAGAAACTTCCATTCTTACCCAGCCAGTGCAGAAAATCTTCACCGAAAACCGGGTCGCCGACCCGGTTGGTCTGGCTTCGCAGGTATTCGATATCTTCATCCCGCCAATAAGCGGTCTGCATCCAGTCAACTAGCCATTCAAGCCCGGCATTGATGCAGTACCCAGCTTTGTGAGAACCATAGTCAGGGTAACTGCGAAAGAAGTGGTCGAACTGCACAACTCTTTCATGCAGGCCCAAACGGTAATATACCTGAGCCATAGTGAGCTGGTATTGGTCGGTGAACAAGATGCCTTCCGCTGTGATTCGATCTTCGGGTTTCATCAAAATTAACCGCCAGACCCCATGACGACCTGGACTGTATGGATCGCACCATCATCAATCAAAGGAACCAAACGGTCGGGCAGGATATTACCGTTCAATTCCACGCGACCGATGCCCCGATTGATCTTTGAGGGATTATTAACAATTATATTGTAAGTTGTCCGACCATGGCGATAAGAAAGCTTGAAATAGGGCCAGTTTGCTGGAATACATGGGTCGACCTTGAGGAATCCCTGCGTTAGTCGTAACCCTAAAATGGCTTCTATGCCTAAGCGGTAATACCAACCGCTTGACCCCGTATACCAGGTCCATCCGCCGCGCCCAGTGTGGGGCGGCGCTCCGTAGATGTCGGCCGCGATGACATAAGGTTCAACTTTATAGGTCAATGCCTTTTGTTCGGAATCGCTATGGTACACCGGATTGAGCATCCGGAAGAGCATTCCGGCGCGATCACCTTGACCCATAAGCGTATAGGCCCATACCGTCCAGATGGCCGCGTGGGTATACTGCCCGCCGTTTTCACGCACGCCAGGCGGGTAACCCTTAATATAGCCAGGATCGCGAGGGGTTTTATCAAAGGGCGGCGCAAAAAGCAGGAGTAGATTATCGTCCTCTCGCAGCAATCGGTCAAATACGGAATCCATGGCAATTTGAATGCGCTCCTGGTCATTTGAACCAGAGAAGACTGCCCAAGACTGGGCGATAGAGTCGATCTGGCATTCCTGGTTTACCGATGAACCCAAAGGCGATCCATCGTCATAATAAGCGCGCAGATACCATGAACCATCCCAGGCATGATCCTGCAAGGCCTGTTCGTATTCGGCGGCCTGTCTCTTGAAGAGACTGGCGCGTTCCAGGTCCCCACGCTTTTCGCATAATTCGGCAAAGTTCAACAGGGTGGCGCGCAGGAACCAGCCCAGCCAAACGCTTTCCCCATAACCTTCAATCCCAACCCGGTTCATGCCATCGTTCCAATCTCCGGCGCCCATTAAAGGCAGGCTGTGAGGGCCTGTGGTTGCACCTCGTTCCAGGGCGCGCAGGCAGTGCTCATATACTGGATATGCGTGTTCCGTCAATGGAAACAGCCCATACCGCTCTTCCTCGTTGGGTCCCAATAAAGGCGCTCTTCGAAAGGCAACTTCTTCATCCAAAATGGACTCGTCACCGGTTACCGAGACGTAGTGAGCAGTAACAAAGGGGAGCCAGACCAGGTCATCTGTAATGCGCGTGCGAACGCCCCTCCCGGAAGGCGGGTGCCACCAGTGCAGAACATCTCCTTCTTCAAATTGATGGGCAGCTGCACTGAGAATATGCTCACGGGCAATATCCGGCGCAGCATAGAGCAATGACATAACATCCTGCAGCTGATCTCGATATCCATAAGCGCCGCTGGATTGGTAGAATGCCGATCTTCCCCAGATACGGCAGGAGAGGGCCTGGTAGAGGAGCCAGCGGTTCAGCATCAAATTCGTTGCGACATCTGGCGTCTCCACCTGAACGGTGCCCAGCAAATCCTCCCAAAATCCGATTGCCGAATTCAAGGCAGCTTCGACGGCTTCCGGCTTGCTAAAGCGTCGAACCACGCGGTGCACTTCAGAAGGATCGGCAACTTGACCAATGAGAAAATGAACCTGCGCTTTTTCGCCCGGCTTCAAGTCTAAATGGACTTGAAGTGCGGCACAAGGGTCAGAACCCGGTTGGATTGATCCAGATAACCCAATGCGGTTCAGCGCAGCAGGTTTGGCATAATCCCCCATGCGGCCCAAGAATTCGGATCTGTCGGTGGTCAGCCCGTGAATATCTCGATCGCTTGCCAAAAAAGCAACCTGGTCCCCAAATTCTCGATTATAGGGATTACGAGCAAGAATCGCTCGTGCTTCCGAATCAAATTCGGGAATAATAAACAATTGAGAAGTATCGCGGTCGGATCCCAGAACCCACTCTACAAAGTAGGTCGCGGTGATTCGGCGCACTCGATCCCAGGTATTTTCCAGGGTGAGCCGGACGATCTTGACGGGCTCATCAGGCACCGTAAAAAGCAGCAGGCTCTGCTTCAGACCCTGGCTGTTATGCTGAAAGGAGCTGTAGCCGGCGCCGTGGCGCACCAGGTAAGGAGCGGATTCCCTTACTGGCAGCGGCGTTGGAGACCAAACATAACCGGTTTCTTCATCGCGCAAGTACACGGTCTCCCCAGGAGGATCGCTGACCGGATCATTTTTCCACGCAGTCAAACGATTTTCGCCGCTATTTAGGCGCCACGTAAAGCTGCTGCCTGACTCTGAAACCAAAAATCCAAAGCTCGCGTTGGCAATCACGTTGACCCACGGAGCAGGCGTCCAGCGGTCATCGGTCAGATATATGACATATTCACGACCATCCGGGCTAAAGCCTCCAAAACCATTATCGAAAATCAAATCCTCAGGTCTTGTTAATCCTGGCGTATTTTCTGGTACATCATCTCTAGACAAGCTGGGAACAAAAGATGGCAAGGAGGTTGGCGTCGTCAAGTGGCCGGTTAACTGCTGCTCCAGGGAACCCTTATCCCCAGCAAGCACCGCGCCGGCTGCGGTTTTGAGAAGCACAACATCCTCAGCCGCCATCTGCTTCTCACGGAGAATAAAAATCCCGCCGTGCCGTTTTAGCCAGTCACCGCTATGCATACGCTCGATCAAGCGGTAGACCTGACCGCTCAAATTTTCCGCATAACCGATTTCCTGTTGATTAAGGATTACCAGATCTATTTTCAACCCGCGCCTGCGCCAATAAATATGGGCGCGCAACAGTTCGGCCAGAAGATCTAGATGGTTATCATCCCCAATCTCAATCAGCAAGATCGGGTAATCACCGGAGATTTCATATCCCCATAATCCAGGTTGACCACGATGGTTTTCCGATAAAATCTCGGCGGCTGCTCGCAGCGCCTTCTGAGGATAGAACAAAACCGCCTGGAGCTGTTGGATATTCTTCAACTCCTGAACACTCAGCCCGATCTCTCGCATTTCAGCCTCGGCTCGGGAGCGGGCCTTGTCTGGCATTTGAACGACTAAATCCCACTCCTGCAAACGAGAGGCAAGCGCCAAAGCCTCCTCGCGGGAGCTGGCTGCCAGAGTGATTAGGGCAAAGCCAACGCTTTGATGCGGCTCTAAAGTGAACTGGCGGCTGAGAGACATCACCGGGTCGAGAGTGGCTCCGGTTGTTCCCGTCAAACCATCCTCGGACTTGCACAGCGCAGCTGGAAATCTGACGGATTTGCCGCGACCAAGCACGCCTGCCCGATTGGTCTCATAATCCACTTCTGGAGAGAATCCCGTTTTAGAATCCTCTTCCAAGAGTGCATGGATCATGAAGATCGGTTCTTCCCGCTTGGAACGCAAGCGCCTTGCGAAAATCAAGGCGTTCAAATCAGGGATGAATTCACTCTCAATAAAAAGCTTATTGAAAGCCGGATGTCTTCGATCAACAGTCAGCTCGTTAAGAACGACCTCGCCGAAGCTGGTAATTCGCAGCGTCCTGGGGCTTTCACTGTGATTTGTCAGGTCAAAAATGCGAACCTCGCCGTCCACATCTGGTGGTACAGTAACCTCCATTGCCAAAGATATGCCGTCGTCGCGACGCTGCATTTCGGCTTTGTGAGGGAAGAAATGAGCTGAGTATATTTCTGGCGGTTCGGCTGTTGGCTGGTACCCGGCAGACCAGATCTGTTGGCTGTCAAGGTCTTTGACATAGATCCAAATCCCAAAAGAATCGAGAGTCGTATCTGGTCGCCAGCGCGTCAGGGCAACCCCTTTCCAGCTACAATAGCCACTTCCTGCGGAGGTGAGAAAGGTAGTGAAGCGACCATTCGATAGAATGTGAAGCTGCGGAACGGCGGCTTGTACAGGCGCCTCCCACGGCTCAGCAGCAATCTGGGCTTCTACCGGTCGAACTGTTTGAACCTCTTCTTCCTCTACCTGCTCAAGAGGCGCCGAACGCGGGATCAGCTCCTGCAACAATAATTCGACGCTCTGTATGCGCCGGTCTGCATGGAGCCTTCTCACCATGTTCTTATCTTTCAGGAAATTAACCAGGGACATCATGATCATGCCCTGATGATGAGCCATATATGAGCGCACAATGGCATAATCCTGTCCCAGGGGCAAATGGGAGGGCGTGAAGTCGATAGATTCGTAAAATCCATAGATCCCCAGCATACCCAGTTCTTCCATGCGGTGAATGTTTCGCATGACAGTTTGAGAGCGCAACGAAAGCGCCAGAAGGGAAGCATAAGGGCTGATAACCAGATCGTCCTCCAGCCCGCGCTTGAAGCCGAGACCCGGAACACCGAAAGAGCGATATTGATAATTCATATTGACATCAAAGCTATAGTATCCGGCCTCCGAAATGCCCCAGGGTACACCCTTTTCCAACCCATAATCGATCTGGCGTTCGACTGCAGCCAAACCGCTTTGATGCAGCAGAGTGTCTGGATAAGTATGCATAAACAGGTCGGGCATGAGATACTCGAACATGGATGCGCTCCATGAAAGCAATGCCCGTTTTCCTTCTACCTGAGTAAGAGGTCGACTCAAGTGCAGCCAATGTTCAATCGGCACATCACGATTTGCAATGGCAACCATGCTTGCGATGCGAGATTCTGAAGCAAGCAAATCATAATAATTGGGGTCCAACTTTCCGGCATCGACATTGTAGCCGATATGAAAAATCTGCCTGTGCTGGTCAAATAAAAAGCTGAAGTCGCATTCCTGAACAAATGACTCAAGCCGATCCATGACGACCTGATTGCCGGTCAGGAGAGCTCTGACTTGAATCCTAGCGGATCGCAGCTCCTCGCGGAGCTGCCTGCACCACTCGTCAGCCTGCTCTAATTGCCGAGAAGAATAGCTGCTTGGATCAAGGCCGGCCAGGCAAGTTTGCAGGGTTTCCAACTGTTCTTCGCCCAACTGGGAGGCTTCGGTAATCTCTTCTGGGCTGAGAGTAGCCGGGAGTACATCAACTAGCCGCGACCAGACTGCTTTCATCGCTTCATCGAGCGACGAGCTGACGAACAATTCAGGAGGTGCGCTTAAACGCTTCAGCCAGGGCAACAACAGCGCTAATTCCCGGTTTGCGCTTTCGAAATGATGGTGCAGGCGACTGGTAAACAGACGCAGCCTGCGAAGATCTTCAGTACCAAAGCTATGACCATGCGCATCAATCAAGAACCGGAGTCCCCAATCCAGCTCATCTAATTCCCTAAAATACAAATCAATAAGCAGCTGGCCCCACGCTGCAGAGTCGTCCTTTAAGGCAAGGATGCTACTCCGCATTGATTCCAGATGACCAGTCACAGATTGGGAAGAGGCAACAGAAAATTCACTTTGCAATTGGCGGGTTATTTCTATAAAGAGATCCAGCAAATCCAACAGGCCTCGCCAGCGCTCCCAACGCATGACGGGCTTTGCAGGAAGCTCCCGGCAGGCCTGGATTGTCACGAGAAAACAGGCGGCCAAATTACCGCTATCCACCGTTGAAACGTATCGCGGCGGCAGTGATTCTAAATTACGGGTGTCATACCAGTTCAAAAAATGGCCACGATACCGCTCCAATTTATCCAGTGATTCTAAAGTGAGCTGTAACCTGCTGATCAAATTCAACAGGTCAACATAGCCAAAATCGTAGGCTGCGAAGGTAGCGACCAACAACAGACCAATATTGGTCGGCGAAGTTCGGTGGGCGATCAACCCGCGAGGGTACTCTTGAAAGTTATCTGGCGGCAGCCAGTGGTCTTCCGGACCGACAAACTGTTCAAAGAAAAGCCAGGTCAGGCGCGCCAGCCGGCGAAAATGCTTGCGCAGTTCCGGAGAAAGGGTTTCAGTTTCAAGAACGATCGGCCGGCTAATCCGCAGCGCCACCACGGGAGAAAGCAACCAGGCAATGAGCAAAGGTGCGGAAGCGAGAAACGCGACAAGATCGACAAAAAATACCATTACTCCAAGTCCTGCCGCCAAGACCACAGCGATACTCATCTGCAACCAAAGTATTCCGCCTTGCCTCGGCTGCCCAAAGAGCCGGCCGGTTCGAGCGGCCGTGGTCCATTCCAAAAGGTTTCTCCGAGTTATCAACAAGCGGACCAGGGTGATGGCGATGGCATCTAAAGCAACCAGAGCTTCAACAGGAAGGAATACCAATCCGAGCATCCAACGAGCCAGTTCATAACGGACATGTGAAAGTGTGTGGTGCTGGGACGGTTTGCTGAGTTCACGAGTGTACCAGGTGAGCAAGCTGGTCAGGACTGGAGCCGCTAAAGCAAGGACTCCCACGAGTGTCCACAAAAATGGCGTGCCGGGCAGCCATAACCAACCAGCCAGAAACAGGGCAAGCAGGGCCGGGGATAATAAGCTGCGCCGCAGGTTATCGAGGATTTTCCACCTGTTCAAGCCAGAAAGCTCATTTTTGATAAGCCCTTCACCAGCATGGGGGATCCGGGGCAGCAACCACGGCAGCAGCTGCCAGTCACCCCGGATCCAACGGTGCATGCGATGGAGATGCACAATATAATTGCTTGGAAAATCCTCGTATAAGGCGATGTCAGTTACCAGACCTACCCGACCGTGAACGCCCTCGAAAAGATCGTGGCTCAGCAGGGCATTTTCCGGAACACGCCCCGCGAGGGTCCGTTCAAAAGCCGCCACATCATAAATTCCTTTACCTACATAAACACCCTCTCCAAAAAAGTCCTGGTATACATCTGAGACGGCATGAGTGTATAAATCTAAACCTGTATCGCCGGAGTATATTCGGCTGAATATTGATTTGTGGGCACTGGTCGGTTTAATCTCGGTCCTGGGCTGCAGAATGGTGTATCCAGCAACCAGCTCTCCGCTCTTTGGGTCAAAGCGGGCCCGGTTTAAGGGGTGCGCCAGGGTGGCGACCAAGCGTGCAGCGCTTCCGCTGGGTAGAACCGTATCCGTATCCAATGTAATAACGTAGCGCACCTCGGGCAACTGTGATAGATCACCTTCCTGGATGTAAAATGAAGTTTCTTGGTTACCAGATACCAAGCGGTTGAACTCCGCCAGTTTTCCACGCTTGCGTTCCCAACCCATCCATACGCCTTCACGCGGGTTCCATTTCCTGCGGCGGTGAAATAAATAGAAGGGATGAATTCCCTGGTTTTCATATTGTTGGTTCAACCGGCGAACACCTGCCACCAATTTTTCAACCAGTTCTTCATCCTCAGATCTGCTTTCATAATTCGCATCAGAGAAATCGGTAAGCAAGGCGAAACCGAGATTGGCATACGGGTTGCGCAAGTAATGGAGTTCAATCGCCTGCAAAAGCGTCTGAATATCATCGTCCCCACTCACAATGGAGGGAATAACAACCATCGTTTGACATGAGGTCGGCACACCGTTTTCGAAATCAAGTTTTGGCAGAAAAGATGGTGGAACCAAACGGGTAATGGCGGCATTGACCAGACTAACCGAGACCGTTATGGCGGGGATCAAGCTAAAAACGATGCTTCCGACAATCTGACCAGACGTTCCTCCTGCAACCATAACATAGAGAACCACCGGCCAAAGAAAAATGAAGGCAAGGGCTACAATTGCCGAAAAATAAACTGGGAGAGGGTGATCCAAGATCCATCGGCCCAACAATACCAGCCAAGAGGGACGATAATATAATTCCTCCTCCAGATTTTCACAACCATCACCAACCAAAAAATATCCAACATGGGATTGAGCAGGCGCCTCCAATCCAACCCAATCATTCTTGAAAGAATGCTTCCGTTGCCTCAGATCGGACCCATCCTCTTGACCCGCTGAGGATACTGTTGTATGGCGAGTCGCAAGCTGAACCGCACAATGAGCGACCTCCACTTCATCTAAGGCACTGGCTGCAGCCAGGTCTTCAACAGCCTTGCGATAATGGTCGCGAGTATCAAAGTCCACACTTGAATAGATATTGGCCGGATCGTTTCGGAGGATTTGCTCGACAATGCTATTTTCTTCAAAGAATAGCTTCCAATCCTGGGCAGCGAGTTTTCGCAGGCTGGTAAAAGAATTGGCGATGATGGAGTCAGGACTGGACTCCTCGAATTCCGCGGTGGCCGGAAACGCACTGCCAGGCTTCCATTCGAGGCCCGTGACCCGGCTCAGGGCTTGCACCAAACTCGCCAGCAGAACAAAACGAAGCATACCTGGCAAAGCCCATAACTCACCCATCGTGAGCGGGCGATGCTCTTGATAAGATTTGACGATTCGTTGAAGAGTAGGCAGGCTGATGTCGGCATTCTCGTAACCAACCTGCCACCGAGCGAGGTCATAAACACGAGGGTATCCTGCTAGAATCCCAGAGTGGAGCTTCGGTAATTTTTGATAAAACCCATAGGGCAGATCCCGGCGCAACTGGCGCAGCGTTCTTTTAACAAGATAGTAATTATCCAGAAACCACTCTGCAGCATAGGAAAGCGCTAGCGCCTCTTCATCCAACTCTCGGAAATATATATAAGCCGACTTAAAGACACTCTCCAGCTCATTGAGGAATCGGATTAAATAGGTCTGCGGATCGGTCTCAAGGATGGTTGCGTGCCGCGCAACCAGATCTCGGACCTGTTGATCCAGGTAATCACCCTGGTCCCGCCCAACTTCCGTTCGCGGCCCTTGTGAACCTGTCTGCATAATCTCCTCCGGAGTTCTTACCGGCCTCCCTGGTCTTTAGCTACATACTCAGCCTTGGACATCGAAAACTCACCTTTAGATATATCTTGTAAGACAAGCATTGAGGAAGTTCCGTGTTCGATCAGACTCATTGCCAGCCTGCCATATGGCCGCAGCGTCTGCCCGGTATAGCCATAACCATGGGCGCTTAACAGGACGAGATCCACATTCTGCTCCTCAATCAAACTGTGCAGGGCGTCGGCGACATTTTCATCTACCAATATGGTAGGTTTGATTTCGATGGCTATCCGGTCTTGAAGATGATCAAAGTAATCTTGTGCCTCCTCAAGATTGCGCTCAACGATTTGTTTTGTTAATTCCAGATCTGATTGATTGAGCGGCATTCGGCTCGGCATTCCCGGCTTTTCGACTACATAAACCAGGTGAAGCTCGGCCCGGTTGCTTTCAGTTAATGAAATGGCGGCGGGAATAATTGATTCGGCGCGCATAGAACCATCCAATGGAACAAGCAGTCGATCATAATCAACCGGTTCTATTTTTGTTGGGGCTGGATGATAAGCACGGACGATCATCACGGAAGTGTGCGCGCGTTGAATGACTTTGTGTACAACACTACTGACATTCCAGCCTGTCAAACCAGATTTGCCGTGACTGCTGAGAATTACCAGATCGATATCCGAATTCCGGCACAATTCGACAATATTCTCAGGAGGATTGCCTTCCATGAGCTGAGCCTCCGTTTCCAGCCCGGCGTTCTTCAGCTCAGTTTTTATCCTCTGAATGTAAGCATCATCCTCAACCCTCTTTATCTGCCATTCTAGTGGATCTACCGACAATGGCCTGCCGGAGGATCTATTCGTATCGGATACAACCAGCAGCGAGATGCTTGATTGAAAGGTCCTGGCAACGGTGATGACATGCGGCAAGACGGATTCTGCGAGCGCCGACTTGTCTAACGGTACCAATATTTTTTTGAACATCGTCTCTCTCCTCTAAATTTGCTCCCCCAAGGAACCTTACACAGCACTGCCACACATCAGCGCCTGACATTGCGTAAACGCTGATCCTTGACATATCGCTCTCATACTGAATGTGGGCGGCCACACCTGAGAACACCTAAAGCGAACAAAGCGTGCTCCGGATTACTCATCCTGAGAAGATCGAGCCCGCTGGATCCACTTGACCAGCTCTACCGACCAAAAGACGGCTGTGCTGACCACCAGACTTAAGCCCAGATCCGTTAAGGAGAGCGGGTTGGTCCTGAAGAACTCCTGCAGAACGGGCACGTAGATCACAGCCAGCTGTAAAACCAACGTCAGAAGAACTGCGCCCAAGAGCGGGCGATTGGAGAGCAGACCAATCTGGAAGAGGGAGCCTTTCTCAGAGCGAACCGCCAGAGCATTGCCCATTTGAGAGAGGGTTAAAGTGGTGAAGACAATCGTCTGCCAGTGGGGATGGTCGACAGACCACAACCAGTATCCCAGACCAAGGGATACGGCTCCCATCAAAAGGCCGATCCAGACGATTTGCCATCCCAAGCCACGCCCGAAGAAGCTCTCCTTTGGGTCATAGGGGGGGCGGCGCATGATGTCACGCTCAGGGGGTTCAACCCCCAACGCCAGGCCCGGCAAACCGTCGGTGACCAGGTTAATCCACAGAATCTGAAGCGGCAAAAGCGGCAAAGGCATACCCAGAAATGGGGCGACGAGCATTACCCAGATCTCACCGGCATTGCTTGTCATCGTATATTTGAAGAACTTCCGGATGTTGTCATAAATCGTGCGCCCTTCCTCAATGGCTGCTACGATGGTGGCGAAATTATCGTCCAGCAAGACCATATCCGCGGCCTCTTTGGCAACATCCGTACCGGTGATCCCCATGGCTACGCCTATATCGGATCTTCTCAGGGCAGGAGCGTCGTTAACGCCATCCCCGGTCATTGCAACTATCTGGCCATTTTGTTGCAGAGCGCGGACGATCCTCAATTTGTGCTCAGGAGAGACACGAGCGTATACATTCACCTGCATGACCACTTCTTCCAGTTCAGAATCGGACATGCGAGCCAGATCCTGACCGGAAAGAATAGCGCCGTTGGAGGCAATGCCTAATTCTTCGGCAATATAGCGAGCAGTCAAAGGATGATCCCCGGTGATCATAACCGGGCGAATTCCAGCAGTTTTGCAAATCTTCACCGCGTCTTTTACTTCCGGCCGAGCGGGATCGATCATGCCCATCATGCCGACGAAGATGAGGCTGTGTTCCTGGCCGGCCGGGCTGCTTTCTTCCGGTAGAGCATCCAACGATTTAACCGCCACACCCAAAACACGGACCCCCTGCTGCGCCAGATCATTGTTGGCCGCCATAATCCGATCACACCAAGACTTGCTAAGGTCCTCAACCTGATCGTCAACCCAAACGCGGTCAGAAACTTCCAAGAGGCTGTCCACGGCGCCTTTTGTAAAGACCACGTATTGAAATTCGCCCAACCAGCCCCTCCAGTTCCATACGCTTGCCAATTTTTCTGGAATTTGATCTGACGAAGCAGGGAACTCGTGCACGGTACTCATCCGTTTACGGTCGGAGTCGAAGGGGACTTCCGCTACGCGAGGGAAGATGCTTTCAAGTTCGGTTTTCCATAACCCCATCCGGGCAGCTGCCAAAACTAGCGCTCCCTCCGTGGGATCGCCAACGATATTTAAGTCTTCCCCATCCACCTCAAGCAAAGCATCATTAGCAAGCGCGCCTCCGGCCAGTAGCACCGCCAAGGCCGGATGATCGCGCAGCATAGCAATATGCTCTTCTTCAGGTTGATCGGGAGGTTTGCGGCGAGTTTCGGGCGACATGCGTCGTAAATCTTCAATCAAATCGACTTTATGCCCGGCCACATCCAATACAGTAACCGTCATCTGGTTTTCGGTAAGCGTACCCGTCTTATCCGAACAAATCACCGTGACAGAGCCTAGACCTTCCACAGCAGGCAGCTTGCGGATCAAAGCCTCTCGGCGGAGCATCCTTTGAGCGCCCAAAGCCAGCGCGATGGTGACCACAGCCGGCAAACCCTCGGGTACGGCGGCGACAGCCATGCTGATGGCGGTGAGGAACATGAACTCCAGCTCCTCACCGCGGAACAAGCCCAGGGTAAAGACTACAGCCACGAGACCGAGGGCGGCAAGAGCGAGACCTTTGCCGAGTTCATCCAGGCGCCGCTGCAACGGGGTCTGGTCTTCTTCCGTCTCCTGGAGCATTGTAGCGATATTACCCAACTCCGTTTGCATCCCGGTAGCAACCACAACTGCCTGACCGCGCCCATAGGTCACCACAGTGCCCATGAACGCCATGTTGCGCCGGTCGCCTAAAGGCAGGTCAGAATCGGCGATGAATTGAGCGTCTTTATCCACCGGTACGGATTCTCCAGTTAATGCAGCTTCCTCAATCCGCAAGTTGACGCTCTCGATCAACCGACAATCGGCCGGAATGATATTGCCTGCCTCCAAAAGAAGGATATCCCCAGGAACTAATTCCCGGGCGGAGATCTCGAGAACGTGCCCATCTCGGCGAACCCGCACCGTAGGAACGGCCATTTTTTTCAACGCGGCCATGGCCTGCTCCGCCCTATACTCCTGGCGGAACCCCAACAGAGCGTTCAAAATCACGATGGCGAGGATGGCAATGGCATCTTTAAAGTCTCCCAGGAAGGCAGAAACGACCGCGGCAACGATCAAGATGATGACCATGGTAGCGGTCAGCTGCTCCCACAAGATCTTCCATGGACTCTTGACCCCCTTCTCGACGAGCTCGTTAAGTCCATACTGCTCCAGGCGCCGGGCAACCTCCGCCTGGCTGAGACCGCGCTCTGGGTCGACCTCCAGCTGCTTTAACACCTCAGCCGTGCTGAGTTTGTAGAACTCGCTCAATGAAGAATCTCCTTTCTGCACCTAATCCGAAAACAAGAAAATCAATCAAATCCCCATTGTTCGCTGGATTGCACCTAGCTAACGAATACACAACATATTTTACCAGCCTGGGTTCTACCCTAAATAATCGATTCAGAATGGGTTTCACCGGAGCACTCAAAAAGAGAAGTCGAGATAACCGTCCTCGGCATTGAGGTACGAGCATTAGAGGTTGATACCCATTGCTACTCCAGCACAAAGTTGTGTAAAATAGGCCTGGAAAAAGGCGACAGCTGTAATAACGCGAGATTATCTAATCAAAAAAGAGCCATCAGTTCCATGACAAGCAGAAGGTCCATCCTATCGAGCAACGCAGCCCAGGACTTCCGCCAGGCGCGCCGGCAAGCGGCCTTAAAGAATGTACTGGCTCGTCTTACTGGAAAATCCATCGGTTTATTATCCTATGAAGATGTGCGCGCGAAACTTAAAGCCCGAACCACCGGCGCACTCGGCTTGAAAGAGATTTCACTCGACGCCATAATTGGCAGCGTAGGCCGCTACAGCGACTTCACCCGCGACTTCTTGCCAAGGCAGGATACCATTGAGGATCGCTGGGTGAGAGTCAAAGTAGCTGTAACGGAGCTCAGCAATATGCCGCCCATCGAAGTTTACAAGATTGGTGAGGCCTACTTTGTTGTGGACGGCAACCATCGGGTCTCCGTGGCCCGACAGATGGGGGCAAAGCACATTCAAGCCTACGTCACGGAGTTAAAGACAAAGGTTTCATTAACCCCGGATGTCCAGCCAATAGATTTAATCATCAAGGCCGAATATGCCGAATTTTTGGAACGGACTCGCCTGGACGAACTCAGAAAAGGAGCAGACCTCAACGTAACGATCCCCGGTAAGTACCAATTACTTGAAGAACAAATACAAACTCACCGGTATTTTCTCGGAGAAGAGCAGAATCGGGAGGTCCCCTACGGTGAGGCAGTCACCAACTGGTATGATACGATCTACGCCCCGGTCATCATGGCGATTCGGGGACAAGGAATTATGCGGGAATTCCCAAACCGTACGGAAACCGACCTCTATTTATGGGTGACGAAGCACCGGACGCGGATAGAAGAGGAGCTGGAGTGGGATATTGGCCTGGAAGCCGCGGCCAGCAATCTGGCCGAGCAATACAGCAACCGACCGGAACGCGTCGTCACCAGGATAGGGGGCAAAATATTGGATACGCTGCTGCCAGATGAACTCGAAGCGGGGCCTCCGCCAGGTGAGTGGCGCAGGATGAAGAAGCGCCAGAAACCGGAACCTCAGGCAGAGACGCGCCTCTTTCTAGACTTGCTCGTACCCATCCCGAAACATTTGGAAGGCTGGCAGGCCGTCGAGCAGGCCATTCTAATCGCGCAGCGCGAAGGCGCCCGTCTCCATGGACTTCATGTTGTCGCAGATGAAGAAGAAAAAGACACAGCTTCCGTATTAGCGATGAAGGAAGAGTTTGAAGGAAGGTGCGCGGCGGCCGGGATTGCAGGCGACTTCGCCGTTACCGTTGGTTCCATCGCCCGGCAAATCTGTGACCGGGCCAGATGGGTAGATTTGGTGATTTTGAATTTAGCGCACCCGCCAGGCCCACAGCCTGCTTCGCGGCTGAGCTCCGGCTTTGGAACCCTAATCCGCCGCTGCCCACGGCCAATCTTGGCAGTACCCGGCAAGACCAGCCCGCTTAATAGCGCGCTCCTGGCATACGATGGTAGTCCAAAAGGAAGAGAAGCATTATATGTCTCCGCATACCTGGCGGCTCAATGGCGGATCCCTCTGGTTGCGCTAACCGTTTCAGAAGAAGGTAAAGATACGGAAAAAATCCTTCAATCGACAAGACAATATCTAAACTCGGGAAGCACAAAAGTAACTTTTATCGAAACGCGAGGGGAGGTTGGAGGTGCCATCCTGGCAGCGGCAAGGGATCAAAAAAGCGAGCTACTGATCATGGGTGGTTACGGGCACAGACCTGTCATGGAAGTGATGCTCGGCAGCGCGGTCGATCAAGTGCTCCGTGAGGCAGATTTTCCGGTTCTAATCTGTCGATAGACTTGAACTCAAAAAACCGAGGGGCGCAAAACCACTTGCGGCAGGCTCCAAGTTGATTTCAATGTAGCCATAGGTGTTGATCACCCTGGTCTCGTTGAATTTCGTCTCTGTAACTTCATCCGGATGGTAGACATGGATATGACCGTGAAAGTGGTAACTGGGCTGGAAAACCTTGAGCAACCAGCGAAAGGCTTTTATCCCTTGATGGGGCAGGTCTGGTTTATCGTGAATACCCCAAGGAGGCGCGTGGCTGACAAATACGTCGAGATAACGACCGTAAATCGCCCGGTTTAATAGCAGCCTAGGCACCAGGGAGAGCACGTGAAACCACATCTGTGATTGGGAGTATTGAAAGGGACCCTCGCGATATCGCAGGCTACCCTCAACGCCACAGAGCAGCAAGCCATCATGATTAATCACCTGCCGATGCAGATCGACTGCGCCCAGGGGGCCTGAACGGGGGCCGGCGACCGTGTGTTCGACGATACTGGCATGATTCCCACGAACAAAGTACAAAGGGACATCCAGTGAACTGATAATGTATTCCAAGTAATAATACGGCAGATCCCCGCAACCCAGCACTAATTCAACCTCAGAGAAGCGTGTTCTAATCTGGGGGCTATAGATGAACCTCAGGAGGACATCACTTAAAGTTAGTGTGCGTACGGTCATCTTTTAGTTGTGCTGGTGCACCAAATACACGACAAGCTTATACCCTCTAAAGTCGTGC
>Ga0209640_10000398_pt1 | contig 33101 bp, 28 predicted proteins | sample RifCSP10_1_FD_184018 | JGI IMG/M metagenome (GOLD analysis project Ga0209640, IMG submission 184018) | Soil microbial communities from Rifle, Colorado - Rifle CSP2_sed 10_1 (SPAdes) (version 2) | ecosystem: Environmental > Terrestrial > Deep subsurface > Rock core/Sediment | place: Rifle... | reverse complement strand
CGTTCCGGCCTTCGAGGAACTAGAGCGCTTCGAGACCGACGACGAGGCCTCTTCAGGCGGACCTGACAAGGTCCGCCCCACCGGTGGAGGGGGTGGTGGCGGACGGGGCGGCGGACGCGATCGGGACCGTGACAAGGGTCCTGAGCCGAAGATCGAAGAGCTCCTGAAAGAGGGGCAGGAAATCATCGTCCAGGTCGCGAAGGAGCCGCTCGGCACCAAGGGCGCGCGCCTCACCTCGCACGCCACGATGCCCGGGCGCTTCCTCGTGTTCATGCCGACGGTGGACCACGTCGGCGTCTCCAGGAAAATCGAGTCGCGGGAGGAGCGCAGCCGCCTGCGCGGCATCGTGCGCGAGTTCCGCGAGCAGCACGGGTTCACCGGCGGCGTCATCATCCGCACCGCCGCCGCCGGCCGCGCCAAGGAAGACATCGTCACCGACCTGAGCTACTTCCACCGCGTCTGGACCGAGATCCGGCAGAAGTCCGAGACCTCGCGCGCCCCCGCCGTCGTCTACCGCGAGCAGAGCCTGGTCGCGAAGCTCCTCCGCGACCTCCTCACGGAGGAGTTCTCGGCCATCCGCATCGACAACGAGAGCGAGTACCGCCGCATCGTGGAGCTGGTCGAGCGCATCATGCCGCCGCTGGCGCCGAAGGTGAAGCTGTACGACAAGGAGTACCCGATCTTCGAGGAGTACGGCGTCCAGGCGGAGATCGACCGCGCGCTCCGCAGCAAGGTGTGGCTGAAGTCGGGCGGCTCGATCGTCATCAACCAGACCGAGGCGCTCGTCGCGATCGACGTGAACACGGGGCGCTACGTCGGCAAGAAGACCGCCGGGCGTCTCGAGGACACGATCCTCAAGACGAACCTCGAGGCGGTGAAGGAGATCATCCGGCAGATCCGGCTGCGCGACCTGGGCGGCATCATCGTGCTCGACTTCATCGACATGGAAGAGAAGAAGAACCGCCAGAAAGTCTTTCAGACGGTCGAGCAGGAGCTGCGCAAGGACCGCGCCCCCTCCAAGGTCCTGCAGGTTTCGGATTTCGGGCTGGTGATCATCACCCGCAAGCGCGTCAAGCAAAGCCTCGAGCGCGTGCTCACCGAGCCGTGCCCGTATTGCGCCGGGAGCGCCGTCATCAAGTCGAGCTCGACGATCTGCTACGAGATTCTGGCGGAAGTCAAGAAGATCAGCGCGGACCTCGACGGCCAGACGCTGGTGCTGCGCGTCAACCCCGATATCGCGCGCGCGCTCAGGGACGAGGAGCGCGCGGTCTTCAAGGACTTGAAGCAGTCGCTCGGGCGCGAGATCGCCCTCCGTCCCGACGCGCAGCTGCACCACGAGCAATTCGACCTCATGGCCATCGGATAGGCCCCAGGGCTCAGCCCCCAGGCCTCAGGGCTGGGCCAGGGGGGCCTTGCCGAGGTACACGAGTTCAGCGACGCCCTCGAGATCCGCCGCCTTGAGCAGGCGCCAGCAGTCGACAATGACGCGCGGGCGCCGCGGCGTCCCGCGCACGAGCGCCGGGATCTCACCAAACGCCGGCCACGGCACCATCACCACGACCAGATCGGAGACGGCCAGGCAGTCGGCCAGCGACCCGGCCAGCGAAATCGAGGCCGCGAGCGCCGGGGCCGCCCCCTCGCGCGCGGCGGGATCGAACGCCGTGACGGCGTAGCCGTCCCCGGCGAGCCGGTTGGCCAGCATCACGCCCTGACTCTCCTCGGTGACGGGAGTGTCGGGTTTATAGGAGAGGCCCAGCACGCCGATGCGATCCTGCGGCGGCGCCGCCCGCCCCCGCACGATCTCGGCCACGCGATCGACCTGCCGCCGGTTGATGGCGTCGGTCACGACGGCCAGTTCGGCGCGGGCCCCCACCTGGGCGGCGGCGGCGGCCAGCGCCGCATTGTCGCGGGGAAAACAGGGACCGCCGTAGCCGACCGCGCCGCGCAGATACCGGTGGCCGATACGGCGGTCGACGCCGATGGCGCCCGTCACGACGTCGACGTCGCCGCCGGGCATGCGCTCGCACAGCTCCGCCAGCATGTTGGCGTACGAAATCTTGGTGGTGACGAACGTGTTGACCGCGATCTTGGCGATCTCGGCGTTGATCCAGCTCATGCGCCGCACCTCGGTGGTGTCGGCGATGAAAGTGCGGTGCACGGCTTCGATGAGGTCGCCGGCGCGCGCATCCGATTCACCGATGAGCACGAGATCCGCGTGCGTCATGTCGTGGATGACGCTGCCGAGCGCGATGAATTCCGGGTTGTAGCACAAGCCGACCGTGTCGCCGACGATCCGCCCGGAGGCGCGCTCGAGCGCCGGCCTCACCTCCAGGGCCGTTGACATCGGCATCACCGTGCTCGTGACGGCCACGACGTGGTAGCCGCTCTTCTGGCGGAGGCCTCGTCCGACCTGGGCCACCGCATCGGTGACAAAACGCGTGGAAAACGTCCCGGACGAGGTGCTCGGCGTCGGGACGACGATGAACGAGACGTCGGTGGCGGCAACTGCCGCGGCGGCATCGGTGGTCGCGCGCAGCCGCGACCGGTTTTCTTCGACGAGATCTGCCAGTCCCGGCTCCTGTACGACGGTCCGCCCCTGGTTGAGCAGCTCGACAATGTGGGGGCTGGTGTCGACGCCGACCACGTCGTGCCCCCGATCGGCCAGAATGGCGGCGAGCGGCGCACCAAGCTTTCCGAGGCCGATGACTGAAATGTGCATCTGGATTCGCTTCCTATAATAGTCAACGGGCCACCATGTTCGTCAGGACCGCCTCCTCCTTTCGACAGGGCGCGCGGACGCTCCCCCGCGAGTGCTACACCTCCAGCGCCATCTTCGAGTCCGAGCAGGAGCGGATCTTCGCGTCGCACTGGAACTGCGTCGGCCGGGCCAGTCGCCTGGCGCAGCCGGGCGACTATTTCGTTCGTGCCGTGGCGGGCGAGTCACTCATCGTCGTGCGCGGGCGTGACGACGTCATCCGGGCGTTCTTCAACGTGTGCCGTCACCGCGGGACCCGCGTGTGCGCCGACGAAGCGGGCCGGTTCGGCCGGCTCATTCAGTGCCCGTACCACGCCTGGACGTATACGACCGAAGGGGAGCTGATTGGCGCCCCGCACATGCAGGACGTGGACGGCTTCGACAGGGCCAGCTACCCGCTGCACGCCGCCGGCGTCGTGGAGTTCGAGGGATTCCTCTTCGTGAATATCGCCGGCGCGCCGGCCCCGTTCGCCGAATCGTTCGCGCCGCTCGGCGAGCGCCTGCATCGATTCGCGCTCGGCTCGCTCGAGACGGGGCATCGTGCCGACTACGACGTGCGCGCGAACTGGAAGCTTGTCTTTCAGAACTACTCGGAATGCCTGCACTGCCCGGTCATCCACCCCGAGCTGGCCTCGCGCATTCCCTATGAGAGCGGCGCCAACGATCTGATCGAGGGTCCCTTTCTCGGCGGGTACATGGAGATTGCCGGGTCCCATGAGAGTGTCACCGTCACCGGACGCTCGTGCGCGCCTCCGATCAGCGACCGGCGCGAGGAGGACGACCGTCGGCGCGCGTACTACTACTCGATCATGCCGAACATGCTGCTCGGCCTTCACCCGGATTACGTGAACTTCTACCTCCTGACGCCGCTCGCCGTGGACCGCACTCGCGTGGAGTCGGAGTGGCTGTTCAGGCGGGGCCATGCGGGCGACGGCGCGTTCAATCCCGACGACGCCGTGTCGTTCTGGGACCTGGTGAACCGGCAGGACTGGAACATCATCGAGCGGAGCCAGCTTGGCATCGCCTCGCGCCGCTACGAGCCCGGCCCGTACTCGCCGCGCGAAAGCATCTCCGCCGCCTGGGATCGCGAGTACCTGCGCCTCATGCAGGCCGCCGCGACGGACACGAAGACCTCTTAGATTAGAACCGGTTTCAAAACCTCGCGGCGGATCGCGGCGAGGTGGGGCATGTCCTTCGCAAAACCGGCTCAGCTCGTCGTGCATTCAGCCTTCGCCCAAGCATCGGGGCTCGCTTCGCGCTTACGCTGACTACGGTTTTGCTCCGGACATGCCCCATCTCGCCGCTCGTCAACCCCGGCCTGTGGCGTGGCACCTCCGTAGCAAACTGTAGTGAGGCACCAGCCGCGACGCGAGGCGAGGTGTCCCTTGTGGCTGGTTGCGATTCGAGCGGAGCCAGTTTGCGAAGGAGGTGCCACGCCGCAGGCCGGTCCAAGCCCTGGTGGCCTTCACTTCCGCAATGCCAGCAGCCCTTCCAGCAGCTCGTCGATCTCGGCTTGCGTCCGCAGGCGGTACTGCGCCGCCGAGGGCCGCCGCGCTCCCACGCGAATCGAGAGAAGCCGGTCGGGCCCGGCCGACCGAAACGCGTCCTCGTCGGTGTCGTCGTCGCCGACATAGAGGGCCGTGTCGCAGGCGAACACACGGCGCGCCTGCTGAAGCGCCACGCCCTTGTTCGGTCCGTCGCTCGGCAGCAGGTTGAGCGCCTCGGCGCCACCCAGCACGCGGACGTTCTTCAGATCGCGCACCGCGCGCGTCAAGGCCTCGAGCACGAGGCCCTTGTCGCGCACGTGCCGGTAGTGCACGGTCACGGAATGACCCTTCGGCTCGATCACGAGACCGCGCCTCGCCGGCACCCGCTCGCGCAGCTGCGCCACCCATTCCTGGACGTGGGCCGCGGTCTCGCGCGTCGCCCCCCACGATTCGAACCCGTGATCGCCGACAAGCTGCCACACGGGAACGCGCCGGAGGCGCCGGGTGAGGTCGTCCAGCGCGCGGCCGGACAGCACCACGCACGGATACCGCTTCGCCACCCGCGCGAGCAGCCTGCGCGTCTGCGGGCGCATGCGCGCCGCCGCGGGCGACCGCGCGATCGGCGCCAGCGTGCCGTCGTAGTCGAAGGCGAGCAGCACGTTGGATGCCGCAAACTGGGCGAGCACGGGCAGGTGCCGCGGGCTCAGGATCGGTTTCGTCGCGGTCCGGCCTGTCACACCGGCGCATCCTCAGGGCCGCGTACCATGTAGTGGAGCGGCTTCGACCACAGGCTCTCGAGTCCTTCCAGGATGTCGGAGGCCCAGCCGAACACGTTGCGTCCGGCCACGACACGCCGCATCGCGCGCATGCGCGCCCGGCGCTCGTCGCGCGGCATCTCGATCGCGCGCATCAGCGCGTCGGCAAAGCCGTCGATGTCGTACGGGTTGATGATGAGCGCGTCCTGCAGCTCCTGGGCGGCGCCCGCCAGCGCGCTCAGCACGAGCACGCCGTCCTCGTCGTCGCGTGAGGCGACGAATTCCTTGGCCACGAGATTCATCCCGTCGTGCAGCGAGCTCACGATGCAGAAGTGCGCGATACGGTACAGCGCCACGAGGCTGGCGATGGTCAGCGGGGTCCTGTAATAGACGACGGCCGGCGGCGCGCCGTCGACGGCATGGCGCCGGTTCAGCTGCGCGATCGCGTCGCCGATCTCGATGTCGATCGCGCTGTAGCTCGCCAGCTCGGAGCGCGACGGCACGCCGATCTGCACGAAGGTCAGGCGCCCGCGTAGATCCGGCCGGCGCGTCAGTACCGCATCCAGCGCGGCCAGCCGCTCCGGTATGCCCTTGGTGTAATCGAGCCGGTCGACGCCGATGCCGACGATCTCCGCGCGCAGGCCGAACAGAGCGGTCAGGCGCTCGTGTTCGGCCCCGAGCGCCGGATCGCCGGCCAGGCCCTGGATGCGGTCGAAGTCGACGCCGATCGGCACCGAGATGACCGTCGTGTACCGGCCATCCAGCCGCACCCGCGCCCCTTCGCTCTCGATGTCGGCGCCCAGCTCCTCTTCAGCCGCCAGCAGGAAATTCCGCCGGTCGCGCTCGAGCTGGAAGGCCAGCAGGTCGTTGGCCAGCAGCCCCGTCAGCAGCTCCCGCCGCCAGGGGCAGATCCGCAGCCGGTCGGGATAGGGCCACGGAATGTGCCAGAACAGCGCCGTCCGCGCGTCGGGACGCCGCGCGCGCAGCGCCGGGGCGACCAGCGCCAGGTGATAGTCCTGGATGAAGACCGGGGTCGTCGTGGCGGCAAGCTCCTCGTCGATGGCGGCCGCAAACCGATCGTTGACGGCCTGATACGCCGTCCAGTCGTCGCTGCGGAACTGGGGACGGACATCCACCATGTGGCACAACGGCCAGAGGCCCTCATTCGCAAAGCCGCCGTAATAGGCGGAAAAGGTCGCGTCGTCGATCCACAGGCGCCGCAGCTCGTACGAAGGATTGTCGGGCGGCACCGGGACCTTGTCGGCGGCGTCGACGACGGCGCGATCGGCGGAGCCGGCGGCATGCGCGATCCAGACGCCGTGGCGCTCCCGCATCAGCGCGTCCAGCGCCACGGCCACTCCGCCGGTCGCCGGCGTCGCCACGATGCGGCCATCCGGCTCCTGGCTGTGCAGATACGGCTCGCGGTTGGACACGACCACGAGCGGCCTCGGCGCGCTCGGCTCGAGCTCTCCCGCGCGCGCGAGTCCCTGCCGGAAGACAATCGGTCCCACGAGCTCGTGGATCGCAATCAACGCCACGAGCAGCATCTGCACGTTGGTGCCCCATCCGGGAAATTCCACCGCCACGATCGAGGCAAACCCCAGCGTGATGCCCGCCTGCGAGATCAACCCGGTCCAGACGTAACGGCCCGGGTCTCGATCGACGCCCGACACCTGCAGGCCCGCGATGACGCCGACGCGGATCGTCGCGATGCGGCACACCGAGATGGCGAGTGCCATCAGGCCCCCCACGGCGAGCGCGTCGAGACGGAGCGAGGTGCCGACGGCGACGAAGAAGATCAGGAGAATGGGCGACGCACCGCGCTGGACGGCGGCTTTCAGGGCATCGCCCTGCGCGACCGAGAAATTTTCGATCACCAGTCCGGCGGCCATCGCCGCCAGGAGCGGCTCGAACGCCTGCGTCGTGCCGACCTGGTTCAGCAGGGCGCACGCGGCGATGAGCACGAGCGTGATCTCGCGTCCGATGTACCGCACGTAGAGCGCGAACACCGCGCCGACGAGCGCGCCGAAGGCCACCGCGCCGCCGATCTCCCACGCGAACCTCGCCAGCACGTTGACCTCGTCGGCGCCGGAGCCGAGCAGCAATCGAGCGAGCTGCATGGCCAGGGAGAACAGGACCAGCAATGTCAGGTCGGCCAGGATCACCACCGCGAGCACGAGCTCGCTCAGCCTGCCGCGGGCGCCGGTCTCGGCTGTCACCGCCGCGGTCATGGTGGGGGAGAAACTGACCACGATGACGACGAGCAGCAGGATCATCGCGAGCCGCTCGCCTCCGGCCGCGTCCGCCCCCATGCCGAGCCACGGCCAGGCGAGCCACGCGAAGGCACACAGGCCGACGATCGCCACCCCCAGCGTCGTGAGCGTCATGCTGGCGATGGCGGTGAGCCGGCGGCCGAGTCGCTCGAAATTGAGCGAGAGGCCGGCGATGAGCGCGATGACCGTCGTCGCGATGCCGGTGATGGCCTGGAGCTGCGTCGCCATCGACTCGCTGATGACGTTGCCGAGATACGGACCCACGAGCACGCCGACGAGCAGATAGCCGGTGAGCCGCGGGAGCCGGAATCGCCGGATGGCATCGCCCGCGATCGAGGCGCCGAGCAGCGTGAAGCCCAGCGCCAGCGCGGTGCCGGCGGCCCCGACGGTCGCGGCTCCGCCGATGCGGCGCACCCAGATCACCGCCAGCACGGCAAGGATCAGCGCCGCCAGTCGCCTCATGCCGATTCCTCGCGAGGCCTGACCAGGACGGCGAGCACGTCGGACCCGATCGCGCCAAGGGTGGCCACCGTGAGCAGACCCGCGGCCTCGGGTCCCGCGGCCCGCAGCACGTTGAGCGCGAAGGCGACGCCGAGGATTCCAGGCGAGAGGAGGGACATGCCGAGGTTTGGGGGGACCGTGGCCCCTGCGATTCGTCTGGCCGCCCATCCGCCTGCGAGCTTGGCCGCCGTGCGGAGCAGCAGGTACACCAGTCCGACTCCGAGCCAGGGCAGGGGAATGTCGACGCGGGCGCCCGTCACGACGAGCACCAGCGCGAGCAGCGGATGCTGGAAGTGCAGCACGTCGCGACGAACGGAATCGCGCGCCAGGCCGCCGGCCAGCGCCAGGAAGAGACCGGCAATCAGCCCGCTCAGGAGCGCCGAGAGCGACAGGTAGTCGGCCGCGCCGCCGAGCAGCAGCAAAAGCGCCACCGTGAAGACGCGCTGGTCCCGCTCCGACGAGGACGTGCTCAGCAGCAGCCAGGCCGCTAGCGTAATCACGAGCGCCACACCGCACGCCTGGAGCGCGACGAGGAACGCCTCGACCGGCGCCGGCGCGCGCACGAGCGCCAGCGCCACACCGCCTGCGGCGATTGGCAGCAGCGCGTCGAGGTCGCCGACGCGCTCGGCCAGCTGAGGCGGCTCGGCGCCCGGACGCAACGAGGCCGCGGCCGAGGGCGCCGCGCAGACGCCCAGCACGAGAGCGAACAACCAGGGCGGCACGGTGGTGGGCGCCGCCCAGACGGGCGCCATGAGCAGGATGCCCACCGCCACGGCGGCGGCGGTAATGCCCCCCTCCGTCACGGCTGCCGCGAACAGGCGTCCCTGCCCGCGGGGCTTCGTGCTGACTTCGAGCCCGAGCAGCATGCCCAGCGCGACCAGCGCGACGGGCATGGCGGGATCGACAAACGACAGCGCTTCGATCGAGAGGAGGTTGATCCCGTGAGGCCCGAGCGCGGCACCGACGAGCACGAGCAGGGTGATGCTTCTCACTTGTCCAGTGCCGTGACCGCCTGCGTGTCGCCCCGGACGAACGCCACGAGCACCGCGTCGCCGGCCGGGGCGCTGTCGAACGCACGCTGGACAGCCGCCGGCGAAGGGAGGTGGACGCTGCCAGCCAGCGTAATCACGTCGCCCGCCCGGAGGCCCGCGCGATCGGCGGTCGAGCCCACCTCGACCCGTGTGATCACCGAGCCTCTCCCCGGGATGCGGCGCAGGGCCAGGCCCAGCGCCGCGGCGGCCGCAGGCGTCGGCGCCGCCGCGGCCACGAGCGTGCGCTCGTGTACCTGACCGCCGCGCCGGAGACGAACCGCCACCGCGTCGCCGGCCGACACGCGGGCCGCCCGCGCCTCCCACTGCAGCGGCGCCGACAGCGCGTCGCCGTCCACGGCTTCGAGCACGTCTCCAACCGCAAGCGCGTCCGCAGACGGTCCCTTGGGGTCGACCGATCGGACGACGACTCCGGTGACCGCGCCGGTGGCTTTCGCGATCGACGGCGTCATCGCCTGTACCTCGACACCAAGCTGCCCCGGCACGCTCGCGGCCTGGACGAGGAGCCGGTCCGCTTCGGCAAGCAGTACGGATCCCGGCACAAGCGCCCGGCGACCGTCGACGTCGACGACGAGTCCGGCGAGCAATGCGTCGCTCGTGAACACGAACGACCCCGTGACGAGATTGGTGCCCGCAGGCAACGCCCAGATCGAACCTGGCCAGAACGGATTCGGCATCGGCACGAGCGACCCGACAAGGACGGGTCGCAACGCGAGTGCGCCGGCGGATACATCGGCGGCGATCAGATAGCGAGGGCGCTGGAGGTCGGCGGGCATCCAGGGCACGGGCGGTGGTGCCGGCAGGAACGGCGTGCGCACGACGGCCAGCCGCGAGGCGCGATCGAGGCCGATGACCTCGCCGGAGGTCGCTGCCCGAGCTGCCGATCGTGGCTCCTCGAGAAGGGTCACCGCCGCATCGCTGCGAATCCGGAGGGCCGATCCGACGAGCAGCGGTTCGAGCCGCGGCCGCAGCTCCGCCAGCTCGGCGGCGAGGTCATCGAACCGCGCGCGGGCGCCAAGCTGCGTCAGGAGCGGTTGAACCGGCGTGGATGGGGCCGGCTGATCGGGAAACCGGATGCGTGCCAGCACCCACAACGCCACGATGGCAAGGAACGCCGTGACGAGCAGCAGTCGCGTTTCTCGCGAGACGCGCGGCCGGTGGAGATGGGTGTGATCCATGCGTGGCGTCGTGCGTGCATCTTAACCACTTGCCGCCGGCCAAAAGAACAGGCTACCTGTTTATTGAGCCGAAAATACCGTCCCGGCAGGAGGCCGCGGATGAGCTAGGCCTTGCGGCTCCAGCGAATCTCGCGAAACCGCCGGACGCGTGCCACGCCCACCTCGATGCCCTCGGCGCGCAGCAGCTCGCGCTTGATCTGGAGGTTGCCCCCGTAGCCGCCGAGCGCGCCTGCGGCGCCGATGACACGATGGCACGGCGTGCCCGGGTCGGCACAGTCGCGCATGATGTTGCCGACGGCCCGCCAGGCGCGCGGACGTCCTGCCATCTCGGCCACGTCGCCGTACGTGGCGACGCGGCCCGGAGGAATCCGCCGGACCACCGCCAGCACCCGGCGCCGAAAATCAGAAATCCTCGATGCCAATCACCACTCACCACTCACCACTCACCAATCGCCAATCGCCAATCGCCAATCGCCAATCGCGAATGCCAAGTCACCGCCCCACGACGACTTTGACGCGGAAGGTGGCGCCGCCGAGGTTGGACTCCTGCAACTCCTTCGACACGCCGTTGGCATCGTCACCGAGCGCATCGGGGACCGTGGCCCATTGGCCTTCGACCGCGGCGCCCAGCCAGCGCGCGATGCGGATCTCCGCGCCGCCCAGGATCTGGTAGCCCTGCAAGCGCTCCCGCACGTTTTCGCTGCCCTGGGCAAACTGCGACGTTTCCTCGTAGAGATGCCAGCCAATGCCGGCGCCGCCGTAGGGGACGACCCGCCAGCCGTAATCGAACCGGTAGCCGCCCAGGAGCTCCAGCGGCGTGATCGTGATCGTCGTCGGAATGCCGAGGCCGAACCGCTCGCCGCCGAACAGGAACACGCGCTGGCCGGTATCGCGGAAGCGCGACGCGCGGAGATTCACGAACAGACGCTGCGGGAAGACCGCCTCGACGCCGCCGCCGAACACCGCCCCCCGCGCGCGCCCGAGCACCGCCGTGAAGCTGTCGTCGGCGGCAAACGTCGTGGAGCCGACATCGGCAAATCCGCGGAGCATGAACTCGGTCTGGGCGTCAGCCGAAGACGCGAGCAGCACCGCCACGACAGCCACCGCCACAGGCCACAGAGACACGGAGCCACAGAGACGAAAACCGGGAAACTCCGTGTCTCTGTGTCTCTGTGGCCCGTGATCGGTGAAGGCCGTGGGAATCGTACTCACTTCGCCAGCCCCAGCCCCCGCAGCGAGGCGCGCGGGTTGATCAGGCCGTGGCCGTATTCGTCGTCACGTCCGGACGCGCCGAGATCGGTCGCATATCGCTTCATCACGGCTTCGATCGCGGCCGGGCTCGTGATGCCCTGCTGCATGAGCAGGGCCGCGAACCCGGCGACGTGCGGCGTGGCCATCGACGTGCCCTGCAGGAACTGGTAGGCGAACGAGTCGAAGCGCGGGGCGCGATACTGTGCCGGGCCGCGGAGGTAGGTCTCGACGAGATCGAAATCGAACGTCTGCTGCAGGATGGCGCCCTCGGTGCCGCCCACGCGGGCGTTGCCGCCGGGGGCGACGATCTCGACCTGCGGGCCGGTGTTGGAATAGAACGCCCGGCGCCGGTCGCGCCCGATGCCGCCCACGCCGACCATCCCCTCGATCTGCGGCGCGAACTCGGCCAGGCGCTCGACGCGATTGCCGTTCTCGAAGCCGTTGCCGGCGGCCACGGCGACAAACGCGCCGCGCGACACGGCGTACGCGATGGCCTCGCGGATGACCGGCGCCGGGGGACCGGTCCGGCCGATGCTCAGGTTGAGCACCTGCGCGCCGTTGTCGGCCGCGTACCGGATCCCGCGCGCGACGATATCGTCGGTGCCCATCTGAGGGCTGCCGAAGATCAGGTCCCAGGTGCTGGCGATGACTTTGACCGGCATGATGCGCACGTTGAACGCCATGCCGGCGGCGCCGACCCCGTTGTTGGTGAGCTGGCCGAGGGTGCCGGCGACGTGCGTGCCGTGGCCGTCGAGATCGAACGGGATCGTCGTGTCCAAGATGAAATCGCGGGGCGAGACGAACCGATCTGCTCCGCCCAGGTCGGGTGCGGCGGCAAACGGGACTTCGACGCTGCCGAGCGGCGGCAGTACCGGCCTGTTGCGTGCCAGCGCGACGGCGCGCGCGGTGTAGCGGACGATCCCCGGGCGAAACGCGACGCCGCTGTCGAGCACGGCCACCGTGACCGCCGGCGTGGCGCCGGGGTTGATGTCCCACGCGCGTTCCATGTCGATGGCGGGGTAGTTCCACTGGCGCGCATACAGCGGATCGTTGGGCACGAATCTCGGGTGCACGCGGTACCGCGCCTGCGCGTAGGCGACGTCCGGCTCCGCGTCGAGCCGGCGCGCGACCGATTCCGGGTCCGCATCCGCGTCGATGGACACGATGTCGAAATCGGCGTAACTGAGCGGGCGGGCCGCCGCGCCGTCCACCTGGGCCAGCAGCGCCCGCTGCGCGTCCGCGGACGTGCCCGGCCTGAACTTGACAATGAGGCTGCCTCGGAGAAACGGCTCGCCGTCAACCACCGGCTCGACGTCATCGGTTCGCGGATCGCGCGGCGGGTCGAGGTCGCGCAGCCCGCGGTCGATGGCCGGCGGCGCACTCTCTGACAGCAACTGCGGACGCGACGGCAACAGTTGCGCCTGCTGCGCGCCCCCGGCGCCGAGCCAGGCCAGGACGACAACGGCAGGCCACCGGAAGGGGCGTGCGTGGAAATGGAGCATCTACAGGTAACTGAGGGGATCGACGTCGTACTGGGCCGGATCGACGGGCGCCTGGATCACCTGCGGCTCGCCTTCGCGCGCTTCCCAGAGGCTCAGCTCAATCGGGCGGTCGACGCGCGCACCCGCGCTGTCGAACAGCACGCGCACCCGCGGCCGGTACGGATCCGGCGCGTAGGCTTTGAGCACGACGGCGATCTCGCCCGAGTCGAGGCGGACGAGATTGCCGACCGGGTAAATGCCGACCAGCTGCACGAAACGCCGGACGAGGTTCTGATCGAACTGCGTGCCGTCGTTGCGCTGGAGCACGGCCAGAATGCGATCGGTGGGGAACGCCTCCTGGTAGACGCGCTGCGAGCGCATGGCGTCGTACACGTCGGCGATTCCGCACAGCATGGTGCCGAGATTCAGCGAGGGCCGCGAGACGCCCACGGGATACCCCGTTCCATCCAGACGGAGGTGGTGCTCGAAGGCCACCACCGGCGACAGCGCCGGCATGTCGGGCGTCCGCCGCAGGATCTCGGCACCTTCGACGGTGTGGCGCCGCAGAACGTCGAACTCCTTGTCGGTGAGCTTTTCGGCCTTGTTCAGAATGTCCGCCGGGGTCCTGACCTTGCCGATGTCGTGCATCAGCGCCGACAGGCCGATCTCGCGCAGCAACGATCCCTCGATCGCCAGGCCGCGCGCCTGGCCCATGGTGAGGATCGACACGTTCACCATGTGCGTGAAGGTATAGCTGTCATAACTCTTCAGCGCGGTGAGGGCGAGCAGGGCCGTCCTGTTGTGCGAGACCTCCTGCGCGAGCGAATCGATGATGTTGCGCCCGGCGCTGGCATCAGGCATCCCCTCGGTCTGCGCGCTGTCCCACAGCGTGCCGGCCACCGACACCGCGTCGTTGTAGAGGCGCCGGTAGTTTTCGATGTCGCCGACCGTCGCCTCGGCGCGCTGCTCGGACGACAGGCGGCCGACCCTGATGTGGCTCAGCCCCGACAGCGTCTTGGTCGACTCCCTGGCGTCGCTCCCTCCGAGCGTCTGCACGAGCTGCGAGAGCTCCGCCGTCTGAACCCCGCGATCGATCACAATCCGCTCGATGTCGGCGCCGCGGAACTGACCGATCAGCTTGCCCATGCTCTCGCTGGCGCGGGGGATCGGGATATCTCCTACGACGAGCTCGTCGCCGACCACGCCGATGGCAATCGACGGCACGGCGGCATGGGCGAGGCTCAGCGTCTCGGCGAGCGCGTTGATGCTGCGCGCCACGAGCGGGTGGGCGGGCGCGTACAGCTGCACCGCGCGCAACGCCGCCGAGAAGCGGCGCAGCAGCTCTTCCGCCAGTTTTGTCTTCTGCATCGCGCGCATGTGCGCTGTCGCTCCCGCTGGGGCGCGGCCCGGAGGTGTGGCCGCGCCGCGTTCCGGACGCCCCGGCGGCCGGCCTTGGCCGCCTCTTCCAGGATAGCGAAGGTGGCCGGCGAGCCGATCCGCCGCAGCGCCGCGGCCGCCACGCGGCGCAGCGCCGCCGTGCGGTACGGCGCCCACCATTCGCCGCGATAGAGGGCCTCCCGCAGGGTCCGCGCCGAGTCCGGGTGATCGCCGAGCCCGCCGAGCGCTTCCATGATCTGCGCGTGAATCTCCACCAAGGGGCCGCGTGGCGCCGAGCGGCTCAGGACGGAGCAGAGCAGCGGCACAACCTTGTCGTCCCTGATGCCGATCAACTCCTGCAGGATCGTGCCCCGCGCGCCGCCTTCCGTGAGCGCGCGCTGCAGCACGGCGTACGCCTCCTCCGACGCGGTCTGGACTATCGCACGGATGGCTTCGCGCTGGACCTGCGGATCGGAATCTTCGAGCATCGTCGCGAGGTCGGTGAGCGCCTCCTGGCCGCCAAACATGCGGAGCAATGCGATCGCCGTCCGGCGCACGGCGGGGTTGGGTGAGAGCTTCAGCTGCTCCACCGATTCGCGGCCGGCCGCGCCGAACCCGAACAGCAGCTCGCGGAGCCGCCGGACGGCGCGCACGTTGTCCTCGGCCACCAGGACCTCGGCGAGCGGCTTGATCATGCGCGTGCCTATCGTACGGCACAGGCGCGCCAGCGGCTCGACGTCCGCGTCGTCGACGCTGCGCAGGTGCACGACGAGGTGGCGCGCGAAGGGGCCGCCGGCCAGCGCGTCGATCGCCGACTCCGCCGCCGCGCGCAGCGATTCGCGCCCCTCGGGACCGCTCTCACGAACGATCGCATAGGCGAGCTTCTGCACGTCCTCGAACGTGCCCGCCTGCATCCGGCGGTTCAACTCCGAGGTGGCCAGGCGGGCAATCTCCCGCCAGGGCGTCGGGTCGGCCTCCACCTGCAGCAGGTCGAGCACGAGCTGGAGGTCGAGCTCCTTCACCGCCCCGTCGGTGACGGTCGCGAGCCACCTGTCGATCCGGTCCGGGGGATCGTCCGACACACGCTCGACGTCGATGGCCTGCTTTCGCGCGCTCGACAGCTCGCGCGCGTACTCGGTGGAGACATACCGGTTGTCCGAGTACGACGTGAGCATCTGGTGGGCCGATTTCCAGAGGTCGTCGAAACCGGCCTCCTGGCCGAGCGGGGTGTCGGCGGCCTCCTGCTTCGCGACGTCGAGGAGGCGCTCCTTGCGCTCCACTTCCGGGACGAGCGCTTCAAAGGCCTGTGCCAGCCGTTCCGACGCGCCCTTCTCGTTGACGACGGACCCTGCGACGAACGAGGCGATCGTGTCGTCCTTGATGCGATTGACGAGGGCCGTGGCGATCTGCGCCTGCTCCGGCTGCGGCGACAGCGTCTGCCTGATCACGGCCAGCAGCATCTCGGGCGTCATGCGCGACATTGCGTCGGCCGCCGTCTGCAGCACGGCATCCTCCCCGTGGGCCTTCGGCCACTGGGCCGTGGCCTCGAGCATCTTCTGGACCAGGGTGAGCAGTGCCGCGGCGCGGGCGCTGACCGAGGCGTCGCCGCCGGTCGCGGCGTCCTGCAACCGCTCGAGCAGTTCGGCGAACCGCGACGCATCGCCGAGGGTGTTGAGCAGGGTCGCCAGCCCGCTCTCGTCCAGGGGCCCCTGGGCGCCGTCGAGGCAGTACGCGATGATGGAGTCCCACTGCGCCCCGTCGCCGCCGGCGCGCTCGCGCAGCACCTCGGCGTAGTCGATTTCGCGAATCTCAAAATGCCCGCGCCCCGCCGCCGCCCACGCCTTGCCGATGCCGCCATCGGCCAGCAGCTCGTCGGCCGGGCGCGCGAGCAGCAGCAGCAGCGCGTGCCAGTCGAGCACGTCGGCGGCGCGCTCGATGCGCAGCGCGCCGATGAGCCGGTCGTGCATCAGCTCGGCCAGCTCGACGATCGCCGCGTCGGGACGAACCGGGGAGCGGCCCTCGATGGTGAGCGTGTCCGGCAGCACCGAGAGGAGGAGGTCGTCGGAGGCAAGCAGCCGTCCGGCGGCGCCGATCACCCGCGACAGCGACGCCTGAATCGAGGGATGCGTCGCGGGATAGAGCGACACGGATCGCGCGGCGGCCCGGCACGCGCGCGCGAACTCGGCGAGCACGGCGCTCTGCTCCGCGGGCATCGGATTGGCGGCCGGTGCGGATGGCATTGCCACGAACAGATTATACTGAGCGGTCTTCCATGAGCTTTGTCGACGTCATCGCGAAAAAGCGCGACGGACGTGCGCTTTCGCGCGAGGACATCGATCAGTTTGTCGACGGCGTCACGGCGGCAACCATTCCCGATTATCAGGCGTCGGCCCTGCTGATGGCCATCGTGCTTCGCGGCATGTCCGATCAGGAGACCGCCTGGCTGACCGAGGCGATGCTCCACTCGGGGGACCGCGTCGATTTGTCCGGTATTCCCGGGGTGAAAGTCGGCAAGCATAGCACGGGGGGCGTCGGCGACAAGGTCTCGATGGTCCTGGCGCCCCTGGCTGCGGCGTGCGGGATCGTCGTGCCCAAGATGTCGGGCCGGGCGCTGGGCCATACCGGCGGCACGCTGGACAAGCTGGAGTCGATTCCCGGATACCGCACCGACCTCACGATCGACGAATTCAAGGGCGTCCTGCGCCGCGTCGGCGCCAGCATCGTCGGTCCGACCGCGTCGCTCGCGCCGGCCGACAGGCGGCTCTACGCGCTACGCGATGTGACGGCCACCGTGCCGAGCATTCCGCTGATTGCCGCGTCGGTCATGAGCAAGAAGCTCGCCGAGGGAGGCGATGCGCTCGTCCTTGACGTCAAGTGCGGGCACGGCGCCTTCATGAAGTCGGAAGCCGACGCACGGGAGCTGGCGCGCACGCTCGTGGCCATCGGCGTGCACGCCGGGCTGCGCACCGAGGCCTTCATCACGAACATGGATGCGCCCCTCGGCCGTGCGGTCGGGAATGCCGTGGAGATCGTCGAATGTTTCGAGACGCTCAAGGGGCGGGGGCCCGACGACCTGACGTCGCTCGTCGTCGCGCTCGCCGCACGCATGCTGGTGCTGGCCGGGCGTGGGACCGAGGCGGAGGCTGACGTCCTGGTGCGCCGGACGCTGGCGTCGGGCGCCGCGCTGGCGAAGATGCGCGCCCTCGTCGAGGCGCACGGCGGCGACGGCCGCGTGATCGATGCCTACGACCGCCTGCCGCAGGCGGCGCGTCGCCGCGCCGTCGCGGCGCCGTGCGACGGATACGTCGCCGCCGTCCAGGCCGATCTGGTCGGGCGGGCGTCGATGGCGCTCGGAGCCGGGCGGCAGCGAATCGAGGATCGGATCGATCATGGAGCGGGCGTGCTCGTCAGGAAGAAGCCCGGCGAGCCGGTACGCGCCGGAGACACGGTGCTCGAGCTGCTCTACAACGACGACCGCCGGCTCGCGGAAGCCGTCGTGCTCGCACAGGAGGCGATCCATCTCGGGACGTCGCCGCCGGCGCTGCGGCCCCTCGTGCTCGGGCGCGTCGCGTAGGGAGGGATATGGACACGTCCGTGGACGCACCGGTCGCCGGGTCCGGCAGACGGCCGCGGATGGCCGCGATTGCCCTCGTCGCGCTGTTCGGAGCGCTGGCGTGGCTGCTCGGGGATGTCGCCGGCTACCGCGCGCAGGCGGCCGCGGGCGCGATGTGCTTCATCGCGATCGTCGCCGCCTTTTCGCCCAACCTCCGGCTCGTGAACTGGCGAACGGTGCTGTGGGGCATGGGACTGCAGCTCGGCCTGGCCCTCGTCATCCTCAAGCTCGAGATCGGCGGCCGGCGTCCGGGCTATGAGTTCTTCAGCGTCGTGGGCGCCGGCGTGAGCCGGTTCCTGCAATTCACGGATGCCGGCTCGCGGTTCGTCTTCGGCGCGCTCGCCAACCCGGAGCCGCTCGGAAAGGCCCTCGGTCCCGAAAACGGGTTCGTCTTCGCGTTTGTGGCGCTGCCGACCATCGTCTTCGTGTCGTCGTTTTTCACGGTGCTCTACTACTTCGGCGTGCTCCAGTTCGTCGTGCGCCTGATGGCCCGTGCGATGATGAGGCTGATGCGCACGAGCGGCGCGGAGACGCTCTCCGCCGCCGCCAATGTGTTCATGGGCCAGACCGAGGCGCCCATCATCGTCAAGCCGTTCGTGCCGCGCATGACGCAGTCGGAGCTGCTGGCGATGATGGTGGGCGGCATGGCGACGATCTCCGGGGGCGTGATGGCCGTCTACATCGCGCTGGGCGCCGACCCGGTGGCCATCCTGACCACGAGCGTGATGGCGGCGCCGTGCGGCCTCTACCTGTCCAAGCTCCTGCTGCCCGAGCGCGAGCAGCCGGAGACGACCGGCACCGCGCCGATCAATGTGGAGAAGCTGCACGTCAACGCGATCGACGCGGCCGCGGGTGGCGCCTCCGACGGCCTGCTCCTGGCGCTCAACGTGGCGGGCATGCTGATCGCGTTTCTGGCCTTCATCGCCCTCTTTGATTTCCTCCTTGGCACGATTCGCCCCGGCCTGACGCTGGCGAGCGTGTTTGCCGTGGTGTTCGCGCCGGTCGCCTTCCTGATGGGCGTGCCCGCCGCCGACATCGGACCGCTGGCGGACCTGCTGGGCACCAAGCTCGTGGCCAACGAGTTCGTGGCGTTTGTGAAGCTGACCAGCCAGTACCAGGGCGTGATCAGCGAGCGATCGTACGTGCTGGCCACGTTTGCGCTGACGGGATTTGCCAACATCGCCTCCATCGGGATTCAACTCGGCGGCATTGGCGGCATGGCGCCGAACCGGCGGGGCGACCTCGCACGGCTCGGCACGCGCGCGCTGCTGGCCGGCTTCGTCGCGACGCTCGTCAACGCGTGCGTCGCCTCGATGCTGTTGTAACGTGACGCCTGGCATGTACGAGCGCGTCGAGGAAGCGGCGGCCGCCATTCGCGCGCGGGGCGGCGCGCTGCCGGACACGGCGGTCGTCCTCGGCTCGGGCCTCGGCGATTTTGCCGAGACGCTGCTCGATGCGGTGGCCACCCCCTACGGCGACCTGCCGCATTGGCCGGTATCACAGGTCGTCGGACACGCGGGGCGGCTCGTGATCGGCGACGTGGCGGGCACGCGCGTCGCGGCGCTGGCGGGGCGCGTGCACCTCTACGAGGGCCATGACCTCGCGACCGTCGTGTTCGCCACCCGTGTCATGGGACGCCTCGGCGTGAAGCACCTGATCCTGACCAACGCGGCCGGTGGCATCAACACCAGCTTTCAGTCGGGAGCGCTGATGATCATCGACGACCACATCAACCTGCTCGGCGGCAACCCCCTCGCCGGCGCCAACGACGATCGGTTCGGACCTCGTTTTCCGGACATGAGCGAGGTGTATTCGGCGAGGCTGCGCCGCACGGCCGACGCCGCGGCGGCGGCCCAGGGCATTGCCGTCCGGCACGGCGTCTACGCCGCCCTGCACGGGCCGAGCTACGAAACGCCGGCCGAAATCCGCTACTTGCGCACGATCGGCGCCGACGCGGTAGGCATGTCCACCGTGCCGGAGGCCATCGCGGCGCGCCACATGGGGCTTGAAGTGCTGGGCATTTCCTGTATCAGCAACATGGCGGCCGGGGTGCTCCCGCAGCCGCTCAGTCACGACGAAGTCATGGACACGACGCGCCGCGTGCGAGGCACGTTTGTGGCGCTCATCGAGGGGATCGTTGAGCGGCTCTGACCTGATCCGTGCGGCTCGCCAGGCGAGGCGCCGCGCGCACGCCCCGTTCTCGAACTTCAAGGTGGGCGCCGCGCTCGAAACGGCCGACGGCACGATCGTCACCGGCTGCAACATCGAGAACGCCTCGTACGGGCTCACCATGTGCGCCGAACGGGTGGCGATGTTCAAGGCGCTCTCGGAAGGGCACCGGCGTTTCCGGCGGATCGCCGTGGTCGCCGACACGCAGGAGGTCTCGACGCCGTGCGGCGCGTGCCGGCAGATTCTCTGGGAGTTCGGCGGCGACCTCGAGGTGATTCTCGCGAATCTTCGGCGCGAAACCGGGCGGCGCCGGTTAAGCGAGCTCCTGCCGCTGCCCTTCGGCGCGCGCCTGCTGTGAGCCGCTCGACGGCCCCGGCCTCGGCATCGACGCGTTACGGCAGGCCGGGCGTCTGCTGGCTCCCGGGAGCGCCCGCCGTCCGCAGGCCAGTCGAGGGTTGGATCGTGGGCGAAGGACTTGTGGGCAGATCCTCACACCCGGACAACAAGAGCGCCATGAGGGCGACGACCACAACCGCACATCGATTACGCATTGGCGTTTCCTGGACTCGCCGTGTGGTGCCAGGCGGTGTCCTGATGTCGCATGATGCGTGCCGCCAGGGACGGCGCTTTCCGTGCAGATTCCCGAGGGAACCGGCCTGATCCCGAGCCGCTGTGCCAGGCTGGGACACGATTCGCACAGATCTGTGATCGCGCCCCGCTCGTCATCCTTCCGCGTGCGCCGCGACTATCAGCTCATTCGAAACGTCGTCCGTCAGGCGCCGTCGGGCTGCCGGCTGTGAGAGCAGGTGTCTCGCGGAGCCGGCCGACGCGGTCGCCAGGGAACCGGTGCCTCGAATTCGGCCGCGAACGCCACGCATCTGGGTGGGCGTGCCGCGCGGCTGGCGGAGTCGAGATACCTGCTCTCACAGCCGGCATGGGCAACAGAGTGATCGTCGCGTGAGGGTGGGCTGTGCCAGACGTGCGCCACGAGTGATGCCCTCCGACCTGGGCTGATATCATCAGTTCACATGCTCCCGACGATCGAATGGAGCGGTGACGCCGTCGTCATGATCGACCAGCGGAAGCTGCCATCCGCCGAGGTGTACGTCAGGTGCCGGACGGCGTCGGAAGTGGCCAGGGCGATCAAGACGATGGTCATTCGCGGCGCGCCGGCCATCGGCGTCGCGGCGGCCATGGGGATCGCGCTCGGGATGCGGAAGAGCAAGGCGACGGGCACCAGGCGGCTCGCGACCGAGTTTCAGAAGACCTGCGACCTGATGGCCGCCACGCGGCCGACGGCCGTCAATCTGTTCTGGGCCATCGACCGCATGAAGCGGACGTTTGCCGACGCCGCCCAGGCGGGCGCCTCGGTGACGGAGATCGGGCACCGGCTCGAGACCGAGGCGCTGCGGATTCACGACGAAGATGTCGCAAGCTGCAAGGCGATGGGCGCGCACGGCGCGACGCTGGTGCCCGCGACGGCACAGATCCTGACGCACTGCAATGCGGGCGCGCTGGCCACGGCGGGGTACGGCACCGCCCTCGGCGTCGTCCGCGCGGCCGTGGCGCAGGGCAAGCGGGTGGCGGTCCTGGCCGACGAGACCCGTCCGTTCCTCCAGGGGGCGCGGCTGACGGCGTGGGAGCTGGTGAAAGACGGCATCGACACGACGGTCATCACCGACAACATGGCAGCCGCGATGATGGGGCAGGGGCTCGTCGATCTGGTCGTCGTGGGCGCCGATCGGATCGCCGCCAACGGAGACGTCGCCAACAAGGTGGGGACCTACGGCGTCGCGATTCTTGCCAGGGAGCACGGAATTCCGTTCTATGTGGCGGCGCCCATCTCGACCGTCGACCCCGACACCCCCGACGGCAGCCGGATTCCGATCGAAGAGCGGAACGAGCGGGAGGTCACGCACGTCGGCTCGGCGCGTCTGACGCCGAGCGGCGCGCGGGTGCGCAATCCGGCGTTCGACGTGACGCCGGCCAGGTACGTGACGGCCATCGTCACCGAGCGCGGCATCGCGCGGCCGCCGTATGAGAAATCACTGGCGTTACTAGTAGGCAGCAGGCAGCCGGCGGTAGGCAGTCTGCCGTAGGCAGTCATCCATGACGCCTTTCCAGTCACTGCCCACTGCCCACTGCCCACTGCCTACTGCCTACCGCCTACTGCCTACGTCATGATCGCGCTCGGCATCGAAACGTCGTGTGACGAGACGGCTGCGGCCGTTGTCGAGGAGACCGGCGACCGCACGCGGCCCTGGCGCGTGCGATCGAGCGTGGTCGCCTCGCAGGTAGCCGTGCACCGGGAATGGGGCGGCATCGTACCGGAGCTCTCCGCACGGCAGCACGTGCGCGACATCTGCGGTGTCGTCGAGCAGGCGCTCGCCGAGAGCGGCGCCGATGCCTACGATGCCATTGCGGTGACCCAGGGCCCCGGTCTCGTGGGATCGCTCCTGGTCGGCCTGTCGTTTGCGAAGGCGCTGGCCTGGGCCCGGTCGGTTCCGCTCGTTGCGGTGCATCATCTGGCCGGCCACATCGAATCGCTCGTGCTCGAACGCGGCGAGATGCCGCTGCCCGCCGTCGTGCTCGTCGTCTCCGGCGGGCACACGAGCCTGTACCGCATCGAGGAGCCGGGGCACTACGAGCTCCTGGGGCGCACGCGCGACGATGCCGCGGGGGAAGCGTTCGACAAGGTGGCGAAGCTGCTGGGACTGGGCTATCCCGGCGGGCCCGCCATCGACCTCGTCGCACGCCAGGGCAACGATCGCGCCGTGCCGTTCCCCAGGACGCGTCTCACCCACGCCGATCGCAACGCTCCGCACCTGCCCGGCCGGCGCGATTTCAGCTTCAGCGGCCTGAAGACGTCGGTGCTGCGGCACGTGACGGCGCGCCGCGCCGAGCTCGGGATTGGCGGCCAGCAGCCGCTGCCGCCGGCCGAGATTGCCGACATTGCCGCCAGCTTCCAGCGCGTGGTCGTCGAGACGCTGCTCGAGCGGTTGTTCGACGCCGCACGAGGGTACGGCGCCCGCAGCCTCGGCATTGCCGGCGGCGTCTCCGCCAACAGCCGGCTGCGCGACGAGGCCGTGGCGAGGGGCGCCGCCCGGGGGGTGCCCGTGTTCATCCCGAGCCTGGCGCTCTCCACCGATAATGCGGCGATGATCGCGGCGGCGGGTCTGCGCCGCTACCGGCTGGGCGTCACCGCGCGGCTCGATCTGAACGCCGAGGCGGCGCTGGCGCTCGTACCCTAGGAACACCTTCGTGGTTTGGCTATGAAGACGTCCACCGAATATCTCTGGTTTGAGACGAAGCAGCGCCAGGAGTTCATCCGCATCACCGATCAGGTCGCCGAGATCGTGCGGAAGAGCGGCGTGGCGGAGGGCCTGGTGCTCGTGTCGGCCATGCACATTACCGCCGCGGTGTACGTGAACGACTGGGAGGACGGACTCATTCACGACTTTCAGGTCTGGCTCGAGAAGCTGGCGCCCGCGGGCCTGGACTACCGGCACCACCAGACCGGCGAGGACAACGCCGACGCGCACCTGAAGCGCACGCTCATGGGACATCAGGTGACGCTGCCTATCACCAAGGGGAAGCTGGATCTCGGCCCGTGGGAGCAGGTGTTCTACGCCGAGTTCGACGGCCAGCGTCGCAAGCGCGTCGTCGTCAAGGTGCTTGGTGAGTGACGTGCGCCAGGACAGCCGCCAGTATCCGGAGCGCCCCATCGTGGGCGTGGGCGCCGTCATCGTCCGCGGCGGGCAGGTCATGATCGTCAAGCGACGATACGAGCCGCTGGCAGGCCGCTGGAGTCTTCCCGGCGGGACGCTCGAGGTCGGTGAAACGCTCGAGGCGGGCCTTGCCCGCGAAATGCGCGAAGAAACCGGCCTCGACGTCCAGGTCGGCCCGGTGATCGAGGTGTTCGATCGCATCCTGCTGGACGAGGCGCAGCGGGTCCGCTATCACTTCGTCCTGGTGGACTATCTCTGCTGGCCGATTGGCGGCGCGCTGCGCGCGGGCTCCGACGTCGAGGAGGCGATGTTTGTGGATCCGGCGGACCTGGAGCCGTACGACCTGACGGACAAGGCGAGGGCCGTCATCGACCGCGGTCTCGAGCTGGCTCGCGAGGCGCCGAGGGCCGTCAGGTGAACGACCTTGTCTCCCGTGCCTCCGCGTGGCAGCTGCTGACCGAGTGGACCCAGAGCGAGAGCCTGCGCAAGCATGCCCTGGCCGTCGAGGCCGCCGTCCGCGGCTACGCGCGGACGTTCGGTGAGGACGAGGAGGCGTGGAGCGTGGTGGCGCTCCTGCACGATCTCGACTACGAGCGCTATCAGACGCCCGCGGATCACCCGTTTCGCGGGTGTGAGGAACTGCGCCGCCGCGGCTATCCCGAGTGGGTCACGCGCGCGATCCTCTCGCACGCCGACTACAGCGGCGTCGCCCGCGAGACCCGGCTCGAGAAGACGCTCTATGCGTGCGATGAGATGGCGGGCTTTGTCACCGCCGCCGCGCTTGTGCGTCCGACGAGGAGCATTCTCGACCTCGAGGCACCCTCCGTGCTCAAACGGATGAAGGACAAGGCCTTCGCCCGTGCCGTCTCGCGCGACGACCTTCGCCGCGGCGCCGAGGAGCTCGGCGTGCCGCTCGAGGAGCATATCCGCAACGTCATCACCTTCATGCGGAAGCAGGCCGATGCCCTCGGTCTGCGCGGAACCTCCGCTGTTCCATCCCCCTGAAATGGGCGATCGAGTGACCGCCCCGCGGCGGCCGGCCCCGCCGTAAACGCCGGGCGGTCGCCAGGCGTAAATGTTCACAAACAGCCCCTTTACGCATGGTGGACCTGGTGTTCTTCTACGGCACGCTGATGACGCCCTTTAACCGGACGGGGCGGCTTCGCGTCGACCAGCACCTCACCTGCGTGGGGCGGGGCACCATCGCAGGCGCCCTGTTCGACCTCGGAATCTATCCCGCCGCGGTTCCCGCCTCGGACGCCCTGGTCTGGGGCGAGGTCTACAAGATGGCCCACACGACCATCGTCCTGCAGGCGCTCGACGAGTTCGAGGGGTGCCGCGCCGACGAGCCGGAAAGCAGCCTGTACACGCGGGAGCTCACCCCCGTGACGCTCGAGGATGGTCGGGTCGTCGACGCGTGGGCGTACTTCTACAACGCGCCGCTCGGCCGCGCCGAGCGGATCCATTCCGGCGACTACCTGGAACATCTGAAAGTCAGATAGTCACACGCCGCTGCGGCTGGCTTTGACCGTATCGATAAAGTCGAAGATGGCGCGCGTGACGGCGCTCGAGGGCTCGACGAACTCCAACCCCGTCCGGTAGAGGACGATGTCCTGATCCACGTCACTGATGTGGGAATGGACGACACGGGCCTTGACGATCACCGACTTGTCGGCGAGCGTCAATCTCACGTCGTGCAGCGAGTCGATCTGGAGGGGAACACGGGTTTCGACGGTCACGCCTCCGCGGCTGACGTCGCGTACCAGCATGGGCTGGAACACCATGACCTCGCCGTGCAGCTCGCCAAGCATCTGCACGCGCTCGGCGTCCCGTTTGTCGTCGCCCTGCACGCGGCGGACTATAGCATCAATTCATGCGTGGGGCGGGGCGCATCGGAAGCAGTACCTCTTCCTCCTCCGCGAGTTGTGAGACGGCGGCCTCGAAGTCCTGTCTCTCTCCCTCGGTGGTGTACGTCAGCACGGGAATGTCGCGCGTGTCCGGATCGAGCTTGAGCATCGTGAGCAGCTGAAAGGCCGCCGGCAGCTCGATGTTCGCGCAGACGATGACCAGGTTCGGAAGGACCTTCCTGATCTGCGAGTAGGCGTGATCGCTGGATTCCACAAAGACCATGTCGTAGCGTCCCGCGTCGAGGACCGACTCCAACATGCCGAGCACTTCGGCGTTGCCGTCGACGACGACAACTTTCTGTACCGGCGTGGCCGTGGTCATGTGGCTCGTGTCCATATGAACCGCCCTTCTGCCTGCCCTGGATTCAGGATTCGTGCCACACTGGATCCTCGTTTTTGCGCCTCTGACGCCGCTTCGTCGTCACGGCCGTCTGGCCGCCCTCCGCACCAGCTTCGGGGCCAGTCGGCGGTAACCCTTTTGTTTACATGACATAGCCAGCTGTTCCACGAGCGACCCGGGACACCGTGCAGAATATTACGCATGACGTTCAATAACTACATTGACGGCCGGTGGGTGGCTTCGCCGTCCGGCCGGCTGTTCGAGAACCGGAATCCAGCAGACCACACTGATCTTATCGGCCGATTTCAGGCGTCCACCGCCGACGATGCCGGCGATGCCGTGGCGGCCGCCGCGCGCGCCTACGCCTCGTGGCGGCTCGTGCCGGCACCGCGGCGGGCTGAAATTCTGTTCCGGGCGGCACAGGTGCTTGCCGCGCGCAAGGAGGACTTCGCCCGCGATATGGCGCGGGAAATGGGCAAGGTCCTCGAGGAGACGAGAGGAGACGTTCAGGAAGCCATCGACATGACGTACTACATGGCCGGCGAAGGGCGCCGCCTGTACGGTCAGACGGTGCCCTCCGAGCTGCGCAGCAAGTTCGCGATGTCGGTCCGGCAACCCATAGGCGTGTGCTCGGTGATTACGCCGTGGAACTTCCCGATGGCGATCCCGTCGTGGAAGATCATGCCCGCCCTCGTCTGCGGCAACACGGTGGTGTTCAAGCCGGCGACGCTGACGCCACTGTCGGCGGTGAATTTCGTCAAGGTGCTCGAAGAAGCCGGCGTGCCGGCCGGCGTGGTCAATCTCGTCACCGGCGGCGCGGACGTGGGGACGCTGCTGTCAACGCACGCCGGGGTGTCCGTCGTCTCGTTTACCGGCTCGACGGCGGTGGGGCGGCTCGTCAATCAACACGCCGCCGCGGCATTCAAGAAGGTCCACCTCGAGATGGGCGGCAAGAACGTCGTCATGATCATGGATGACGCCGATCTCGACCTGGCCGTGGACGGCTGTCTCTGGGGCGGGTTCGGCACCACGGGGCAGCGGTGCACGGCGGCCAGCCGCGTGGTCGTACACGAACGTGTGTACGACGCGTTTGTCGACGCGTTCGTGCGGCGCGCCAGGGCGCTTCGCGTCGGCAACGGCCTGGATCCGGCGGTGCAGATGGGGCCGTTGGTGAGCGACGCGCAGCTGGCAACCGTTGTCGCCTATGTCGAGATCGGCCGGCACGAGGGGGCGACGCTGCTGACCGGCGGCCATCGCCTCGCCGATGGCGCCCTCGCGGGCGGCTTTTTCCACGAGCCCACGATCTTTGGCGACGTGACACCGGCGATGCGCATTGCGCAGGAGGAGATCTTCGGCCCGGTGGTGTCCCTCATGCGGTGCCGATCGCTCGACGAGGCCGTCGCGATTGGTAACGGCGTGGCCTACGGGTTGTCGGCGTCGATCTACACGCGCGACGTCAACACGGCCTTTACCGCGATGCGCGACATGTACACGGGTATCTTCTACGTCAACGCCCCCACGATTGGCGCGGAGGTGCACCTGCCGTTCGGCGGGACGAAGGCGACGGGAAACGGGCACCGCGAGGCGGGCACGGCCGCGCTCGACGTCTTCTCGGAATGGAAATCGATTTACGTCGATTTCAGCGGGCGGCTGCAGCGGGCGCAGATCGATACACAGCAGCTTTAACAGACCTCGTTGGAGGCGGTGCGATGACGGGCTTGACGCTCTCCGTACCGCAATGAACGGGCCGAGGGAGCGCTGTGAATCTCATTTGCGGCGGTTCCGAGAACCTCATAGAATCGCCTGCGATCCCGGACATGATGGCGCGGAGGTGGTTTGCCATGGCCCTGGTGGCTGTCCTATCGGCCTGCGGGGGCAGCGGCGATGAAGGGCCACCGGGGCCGGTCGGTCCCGACGGACCGCTCCCGCCGCCCCCGGCACTCGGCGTCGTCGAGACGTTCGTGGGCGCGGGGGATATTGGCTGGTGTGAAGTACAAGGTGCCGCGTTGACGGCGGCGTTGCTCGACGGGATATCTGGAACGGTATTTACGGTCGGCGATAATGCCTACCCGTCGGGCTCGAGCCGGAACTATGCGGACTGTTACGATCCCTGGTGGGGCAGGCACAGGGGCCGAACGCGACCGACACCGGGTAATCATGAGTACGAGACAGCCGGCGCTGCGGGGTATTTTGGCTATTTCGGCGCCAGCGCCGGCCTGTCCGGCGTGGGGTATTACGGCTACCGCCTCGGGTCGTGGCACATGATCGCGCTGAACAGCGAGATCTCGGCGTTTCCAGGGTCGCCGCAGCTTGAGTGGTTGCGCCGTGAGCTAGCCGCGAATCCGACGCGCTGCGCGCTCGCCTACTTCCACACGCCCGTCTTTGGTTCCGGCTCGAACGGCAGCAATCCGCACATGCAGGCGGCCTGGAGCGTGCTCTACCAGTCGGGCGTTGACGTGGTTGTCAACGGGCACAACCACAGCTACGAGCGCTTCGCGCCGCAGGATCCCGACGGGCGGCCGGACCCGCCGCGCGGTATCCGGCAGTTCGTCGTCGGGACTGGAGGGGCACCGTTGACCGATTTCACGGGCATTCGGCCGAACAGCGAGGCGCGCAGCAACAGGGCGTGGGGTGTGCTCAAGCTGACGCTCCATGCCGATCGTTACGACTGGGAATTCGTGCCGGTTGCGGGGCAGATGTATTCGGATTCGGGCGGCGGAAGCTGTCATTGAGGTGCACGACGGTCCGGCCGCGCCGGACACGGACGAAGATGGGTGATCGACACGTACAGAGGTGGCGGGAGCTGTTGCGGCGCCGTGAGCAGAGCCGGGGTCTGCTCGTGGCGTTCGAGGGCCCTGATGGTTCCGGCAAGAGCACCCAGCGCAAGTTGTTCAAGACGTGGTTGAAAAGCGAGGGGCGCGAGGTCGTGACGACGAAGTGGAACTCCTCGCGGCTCATCAAACCGCTCGTCAAAGTGCGAAAGCAGGTGCGTGCGTTGAGCCCGGAAGAGTTCTGTCTGCTGCACGCGGCCGACTTTCGCCATCGCCTCGAAACCGAGGTCCTGCCGGCGCTCTGGCAGGGATCGACGGTCGTGGCCGATCGGTATCTCTTCACGGCGCTTGCGCGTGACGCGGCGCGAGGCTTGCCCGTCGATTGGCTGCTGCACGTCTACGAGCCGATTCTGTGGCCCGATCTGGTGTTCTATTTTTCCGTCACGCCCGAAACATCGGGGATGCGCATCACCGCGACCCGCGAGCCGAAGTACTACGAGGCCGGCCAGGACGTCACCGGGTTGGATGACCCGCTGCTGAGCTACACACAATTCATCAGCCGCGTCATCCGCGAGTACGAGTCTCTCGCGGTGATCTTTCAGTTCATCACGATTGACGCCGAGCGTTCGATCAATGACCAGCATCGGGAGATTCGTGAACACTTCCAGCGGGCGCAGCGCCGGCCGTGGTCCGATTGGAACGTCGAGCCGGTCGCCGACTGGCTGGCCCGGCATCCTGAAGCGCCGCGCACGATGCCGCGCACGGCACAGACATGAGCGTTCGGGATCCGGCTCAAGCCGGACACCAGACGCGTCGTATTTCGCGGGGGACCTGGAGGTGCACGAGATGGCGGTTCGGCGTCTGAGGCAAGGCCGGTTGATTGCCGTCGACGGCGGCAGCGGACCGGCCGTCGCGGCAGCCGCGAAAAGCCTGAGCCGCGCGCTCCGCGGTGCGAACACGCACGGCGGACTCAGCCCGTGGGATTCGTCGGGCATCTTCACCGAGCTTGCGGCGGCCGAAGGGGGGATCCCCGGCCCGTCCGCGCGCACGTTAACCTTGCTCTACGCCGCCGATCTCGCGTTCCGGGTGCGGTGGCAGATTGGTCCCGCCATCGAGGCCGGCCACTCGGTTGTCGCGGCGCCGTACGTCGAAAGTGCGAAGGCGCTGGGCATCGCAGCCGGACTGCCGCGCCGCTGGCTTGACCACCTCTTCCGGTTCGCGCCCAAGCCCGATATCTGCTATCACGTCAGCGAACGCGGCGCGCGCGCGGCCCGCCGGACACCGGAGGGCTACGCAGAATGCTTCGCGAACGCGCTCGCGGCGAGCGGTGGTGCCGTGGATCCGGCCGAGCTGCGCAGCCGGTGCGTCCAGTATCTGACAGCGCTGGAACGACGGGGCCGCTGCAGCCGTCTGGCGACCCCCGCCGCTGCCGCGGTGCAGAAGCGCGCACGTCGCCGCTGATGTGAATTTAGGGAAGCGCAATCTGCAGGCCGGTGCGCACGGCTCGCGGGAGGCCCAGCGTCCGCATCGGCGTCCGCCCGATGTCGTACTCGCTGTCGAACACGTTCTCGACGGCCACAAACGCGACGACCCGCCGCGCCAACGTGCGGCCCCCGTAGGCGTCGACGACCGTCGCCCGCCGCAGCGTTCGCGTGTTGACGTCGTCGTCGAACTGCGGTCCTGTCACCCGCAGCTGGCCCGACGCCGTCCATCGCCGATTGTCGTAGCGCACGCTGAGACCGACGCTGTACTTCGCCACCTGCGGCACACGATAGTTCCGAAGCCTCGTCGCTCCAGTAAATCGCGAGTCGATGAGGGCGCTTGTGAGGGCCACGGACAGCGTGCGTGCGAGCCGCACGTCCGCCTCGAACTCGGCGCCCATGGACCGCATCCGGCCCGCGTTCTGACGTTGTCGGATATTCAGGGAGGGCGACGTCGACATCGTGACGCTCGTCACGGTGTCGTCGAGCCGGTTCCAGAATGCGGTGATGCGCGCTGACGTGCGGCCGCGACTGACGATCACGCCGGCCTCGCCGGCCTTGAGTCGCTCCGGTGTGAGCGTCTCGTTCGGTAGCGTCACGTCGTTGCCAAGCTGGAAGGCTCGATAGAGCTCGTTGAGCGTCGGGGCGCGGAACCCACCGTACACGGAGCCGCGCACCGCGGCGCCGCTCGTCCCGAGCCGGTACGCGAACGCCAGGCGCGGATTGAACGACCCGGTGGTCTGCGAGAACGACGAGTTCCGCGAGTCCGAATGCCAGAGGTCGGCATGGGCGCCCGCCACGACAGTCAGGCGATCGCTGGTCGCCAGGCTGACCCGCGCGAAGGCCGATCCCAGGCCTTCGATGCCGCCAACCACGGACGTCTCGAGTGCCCGGTCCCTCTCGAACCGCGTCTCCGCGTTGCTGCCCTCGATGCGGCGCCCTTCGGCCCCGACCAGCAGACTCGACTGGCCCCACTGCCGCGTCCACTGTACCGATCCGCCACTGATCTCGGTCGGCACCCGCTGGATGCGGTTGAGCTCCTCGCTCGCACGCGGCGGCTCCGCCGAGAAGACCGAGAACGTCTGATCGTATCCCTGCGTGCCGCCGAACACATGCACCGACAGATATCCGCGACCGACGGCGCCGGCTGCTTGCGCCGAGCCCTGGCGCGCATCGGTGTCGTTCACCTGCAGCACGGTGCCGTTCTGCCGATCTTCCGAAAAGGCCGTGGCGCGCGCGCCGAACCTCCAGCCGGTGGCGCCGAGGTAGCTCACCGAGGCCATGGCCGATCGGTGGGCGGACCCGGCGGGCCGTTCGATCGCCCCACGCTCGTCAGGATCCACGAGGACATAGCCCTTGGTCGTGAACCATTGACCCGCGCCGCCGACGCTCCATCGGCCCTTGCGGGCGCCGCCAAATAGCGAGACGCGCCCTGTCTCGAGATTGCCGGCCTCGAGCAGCACTCGCGCCATCGTGCGGCCGGGGTCGACTGTCAAAATCTGTACGACGCCGCCCACGGCATCGGCCCCGTACAAATCGCTGCCGCCACCGCGCAGCACCTCGATCCGATCGATCGCCGCATGCGGCACTTTGCCCCAGTACACCCAGCCGCCGAACGCATCGTTGAGCGGTACGCCGTCGGCGAGTACCAGCGATCGACTGATGCCGGATCCGCCCAGCCCCCGCAGCATCATGGTCTGGGATGTTGGATTTGCCACCCGCGACGACGGAAAGAGCGTGAAGCCCGGGACCATCTTCAAGGCATCGTCGAGGGCGAGCGCGGCCGTTGTGATCAGCTCCGATGCCGGGAACACGGCCGCGGTGACGGTCGGATCCACCCGCGCCACGTCGCCCCGGTTCGACGTGACCTGAACCGCCTCGAAGAAAGGCGCGGGCTGCAGGACGATCACAACCGGCTGTGCCGGCGGAACGGGCGTCATGACGATGCTCTGCGCGAAACCCGGCGCGGTGACAATCAGCCGGATGGCGTCGGTCGTCGTGAGGCTGAAGGCGAAGCGTCCCAAGAGGCCGGTCTGCACCTCGGCCACCACCACACCGGCGACCTCGAGCTGAACTGTGGCGCCGGGAACGGTGCTTCCCTGTGGATCGGTCACCGTGCCGGCGACCGTGTCCGGCTGGTTGGCGGGGGCGAGGCTGAGCAGCACCGCGACCAGGAAAGGCTGCATCGAAGGAATGTGTCAGCGGCTTCGCCGCGCCTCCGCGACGACCACAGCACTGCGCGTGCGCGCGAACTCGATCAGGCGTTGAACATCTTCTTCGAACTCTTCATTCGAAAATGGTGTGAACCCATCCTCGCGAGCCGCCTGTCGGATCTGCTGGTAGGCCCGCAGGACTTCCTGCTCGAGCCATCCGCCGCGGGCCGGGGAGTCGACGGATCCAGGGGCGCTGGCAATAGCGGCGCCTCTCAGTAGCGTGTCGAGATAGAGATCGCGCAGCTCGGGAACCCGCATCGCGCGATCCATCAGCCGGTTTCGCAACCAGGACGGCACGTCGTCGATGTTGGACCAGATGGAGTACGTGGCACCACCCTTGAACGCCTCGCTCTTGTCCCAGGGAATGACCGTCGACAGCGTGCGATTCTCAAAGCGATACAGGTAGAAGTTGTTCAGTCCGGCGTATCCCAGCAACCCATCGTTGTCGGCGAGAAAGTTCTCGATCGCCGCCTCGATCACGAAGGTTCTGATGTCGATGGACGCCGAGGTCGCTGTCGGGAAGTCGGCGTCGGCTGTCTCGTTGATGCTGCGGATCATCTCAACCAGCGGTCTCGGGTCGGGGTCTTTTTCACGCGTCTCCGGCTGGAAGGGCTTGGGCGAATACATCGAGGGATCGGCCCCCCTGTACTCGAAATAGTACGGGTCGTTCCACTCGTACTTGTAGAGATAGCCGCCGTCCTCGGTGAAGTGCCGCTGCAGGAATCGCTTGTCGACCGATTCGACGATCAAGTACAGGCCGACGTACTCGTCG
>Ga0209640_10000397_pt1 | contig 33107 bp, 26 predicted proteins | sample RifCSP10_1_FD_184018 | JGI IMG/M metagenome (GOLD analysis project Ga0209640, IMG submission 184018) | Soil microbial communities from Rifle, Colorado - Rifle CSP2_sed 10_1 (SPAdes) (version 2) | ecosystem: Environmental > Terrestrial > Deep subsurface > Rock core/Sediment | place: Rifle... | reverse complement strand
TGTCCCGAGTCCCGGTCATCGACGTCGACTACCCGGACCTGATGGTGGCGCAAAGCGAGTACCAGAGTTCCTGCGCCACGGTGATCATGCTGGACTGCAGCCACAGCATGATTCTGTACGGCGAGGATCGGTTCACGCCGGCCAAGCGCGTCGCGATGGCGCTGGCCCACCTGATCCGCACCCAGTATTCAGGTGATTCCCTGCGGATTGTCCTGTTCCACGATTCCGCGGAGGAAGTCCCGCTCAAGCAACTCGGACGCGTGCGCGTGGGTCCGTACTACACCAACACCCGCGAGGGACTCCGGCTGGCCCGTCGCATTCTCGAGCGACAGCGGAAGGACATGCGCCAGATCGTCATGATCACCGACGGCAAACCGTCCGCCCTCACTCGGCCCGACGGGCAGATCTACAAGAACGCCTTCGGCCTGGACCCGTTCATCGTGTCTGAAACGTTCGCGGAAGTGAACGCGTGCCAGAAGGCCGGAATCATGATCAATACCTTCATGCTGGCGCGCGATCCCGACCTGGTGGCGTTTGTCCGGCGCGTGGCGGCGATCTGCCGCGGCAAGGCCTACTTCACGACGCCGTACACGCTGGGGCAGTACGTGTTGATGGACTACATGGACCGGAAGACGAAGACAATTCATTAACTGAATCGTGATTGGGGATTAATCAGTAATGCCATTACCTCCCTCCATTCCGATTTTTCCGCTCCCGAACGTCGTGCTCTTTCCGAACGTGTTTCTGCCCCTGCACATCTTCGAGTTGCGATATCGCACCATGGTCAAAGACGCGCTCGCGAGCGACCGCATCATCGGCATGGTGCTGCTGCGCCCGGGCTTTGAAGCCGACTACGCGGGCCGGCCACCGGTCTACCCGATTGGGTGCGCGGGACTCGTCACCCACTCCGAGGCGCTCGCCGACGGCCGGTTCAATATCGTGCTGCGCGGCCTCGAGAAGTTCAGAGTGCTCGACGAGGACGCGAGCCAGCCCTACCGCCGCGCGAACGTCGAGGCCCTCGCCGAGGAGGCCGCCGCCCCAGACGAGGCGCTGATGTGCGACCACCGCCGGCGCCTCGAAGGCCTGCTCGCCTCCGCCGTGCTGCGCCACGGCGTCGAACCGAAGCTCCCGGCGAACGTGTCGGACAACGATCTGGTCAACGCCCTCGCGCAGTACCTCGCCCTCGAGCCGATCGAGCGGCAGGCGCTGCTCGAATGCGAGGGCGTCCTGTCCAGGTGCGGAGCCCTGATCGAACTGCTCGAGATGAAGACGATGCTGGCATCGGAGAATGGACGTTGGACGAGCGGTCAAGTGCACTAACTTAGAACCGGTTCTCTGGTTACTCGGGTGCTCAGGTGCATAGGTTCAAAGCCTGAGCACCCGTACACCTGAGCACGTGAGAGCCTGTGCACCTTAACTAGCGTTTATCGTGTTCGCGTGAAGGGGACGAACTGCACGGCGATGGTGCGGCGCTGGACAATCCCGGCGTCGGTCCTGTCGACGATGGTGATCCACTGCGTCTCGCCTTGTGAGCCGACGGGAAGGATCAGGCGCCCGCCTCGAGCGAGTTGATCGATGAGCGGCTGTGGAATCTCCGCCGGCGCTGCTGTCACCATGATCCGATCGAAGGGTGCGTGCTCCGGCCACCCGGCGTAGCCGTCTCCTTCACGTACCCGCACGTTCCCGTAACCGAGCTCGCGTAACACCGCCGCTGCGCCCTTGGCGAGCGCCGCCACGATCTCGACCGTATACACCTCTCGAGCCAGCCCGGCCAGTACCGCGGCCTGATACCCGGAACCGGTCCCGATCTCGAGCACCCTGTGCTGGGGTTGCACCCCGAGGGTTTCGGTCATGTACGCCACGATGTACGGCTGAGAGATGGTCTGGCCCGAGCCGATCGGGAGCGGGGTGTCGTCGTAGGCACGGGAGACCGCACTCGGCGGCACGAACCGCTCGCGCGGGACAGACCTCATCGCATCGAGCACACGTGCATCGGTCACACCGCGCTGTCGTATCTGCCGCTCGACCATGTCGAGGCGGCGCTGACGGAACTCGTCCTGGGTGTTCTGCGCCAGAGGGGTGCACGCCGTGAGCATCGTGAGCGCTGCCGCCTGAAGGGAACGACGCATCATTTACGCCTCCTGCAGCCGCCGATCGGCAATCACCTTGACGATCCGCTCGCCATGAAAGCGACCGTTCTCGATGAAGATGTTGCCCGTGTGCCGGCCGGCGATCGCCCCGCCAGCGATGAACAGGTTCGGCACGTTGGTCTCGAACGTCTCCGGATCCAATGTGGGCACGAGCGTGTCCTCGTGACAGGCGATCCCGGCACGCCGCATCAGTTCGACATCGGGGTAATAGCCGGTCAGCAGGAAGACCGCCTCGGAAGGCAGCGTCTCCCTCACGCCCTGCCGCTCGATCACCACCTCGGTCGCTCGAATCTCCACGACGCGCGCCTCGAAGCGCCCGGCGATCGTCCCTTCCTTGATCCGGTTTTCGATGTCCGGCCGCACCCAGTACTTGATGGTGTCGCCGAGCGCGGCGTGCCGGTGCACCAGCGTGACGTGCGCGCCGGCTCGAAACAATTCCAGCGCGGCTTCCGCCGCAGAGTTCTTCCCCCCGACAACAACGACCCGCTGGCGATAGTACGGATGGGGCTCGCTGTAGTAGTGGGCGACGTGAGGTAGGTCCTCGCCCGGGATGCCCAGGTAGTTCGGATGGTCGTAGTAGCCGATCGCCAGCACCACGGCGCGCGCGTACCGCACGCGCGTGCCGCCGCGACTCCTCGTCGTCACCGCGAACACAGTGCGCCCCGCCTCCGAAGCATGAGCGAAGGCGGAAGCCTCCGCCGACGGCGGGTCATCATCGCGTGCGATGTCGAGCACCTCCTCGTGAAACGACACGTTCAGGCCGTAGGTGTCCACGACCCGCCTGTAGTAGCGGAGGGCCTCGAGACGTGTGGGCTTGTCGTAGGGCGTGATAAGCGGCAGCCCCCCGATCTCGAGCAACTCCGGCGTCGTGAAGAACACCATGTGGGTCGGGAAGTGGAAGATCGAGTTGACGAGCACGCCCTTCTCGACAATCACGTGGTCCAGGCCCTGCTGCTTGGCGGCAATAGCGGTCGCCAACCCGGAAGGGCCGGCCCCGACGATCAGGAGGTCACGGATAGCCATTTCAAGAATGCAAAATGCAAAGTGCACAATTCAAATTGAAGAACGCAGGACTCAGACCCGGGCATTCGAGGCGGCCCATACGGTCGAGCGGTCGAGGCGAAAGGCCCGGTGCAGCGCACGGACTGCCGGGACCGCGTCGGACTCGGCGACCACCAGCGAGATGTTGCGTTCGGAGGAACCCTGCGAAATGGCGATGACGTTGATGCCTTCTTCTCCCAGGGCGCCGAACACCGTCGCCGCGATGCCAGGTGTTCCCCGCATACGATCGCCAATCGCCGCGACGACGGCGGTCGGCTGCGCCTCGATCTCCTCGATGTGGCCACGCGCCAGCTCCAACTCGAGGGCTCCTCGCAACGCCTTCACCACACGAGGCGTTTCGGCGGCGCTGATCACGAAGCACATGTTGTTCTCCGACGACGCCTGCGAAATCATCAGGACGTTCGACTGCTGCTCCGCCACCACCTCGAAGGCTTTCGCGACGATGCCCGGGATGCCTTGCATGCCGGTGCCGCTGATCGTAATCAGGCTCACGCCACGAATCGACGTGACGGCCTTCACGCCCGGAACGGACGGATCGCCCTCGACGCTGACGCGCGTGCCGGGATGCGACGGGTTGAAACTGTTGAGAATCCGAAGGGGGATGCGCTGACGGAACGCCGGCAGGATCGTCTTGTAGTGCAGGACCTTGGCGCCGTAGTAGGCGAGTTCGGACGCCTCGCTGTAGGAAATCTCAGGCAGCGTCCTGGCCTCTGGCACTTCGGATGGATTCGCACTCAGCACGCCGTCGACGTCTGTCCAGATCCAGATCTCGTCCGCATCGAGGGCCGCGCCCACGATCGCCGCCGAGTAGTCAGACCCGCCCCGGCCAAGGGTGGTCAGCACACCGTCAACCGTGGCGCCGATGAACCCGGTCACGACGGGGCTCTCGCCCCGCTCGACCAGCGGCCGGACGCGCGCGCTCAACATGGCACGCGTTTCATCCATGAGCGGCTCGGCGCCGCCGAACTGGTCGGTCGTGACAACGACCTCCGTGGCGTCGATCGCGCTCGAGCGCACGCCGCGAGCGGCAATGGCGCCAGCCACGAGCGGCGCGGCCAGCATTTCCCCGGTGCCCGAGATGGCATCGAGCAGGCGCGGAGTGAGCTCGTGAACCATCGACAGCCCGTAGCAGAGCTTCTCGAAGCGATCGAGGCGTCGATCGACCTGCTCGAGGACCGAGGCGCGAAGGGCCGCGTCCGCAACCAGCGCATCCGCCACCGCCTTGTGCCGTTCGAACAGCCGCTGCCGAAGCGTGGCGTCCAGGGTCCCCTTCGAGGCTGCGCGGGCCGCGTCGATGAGCGCATTGGTCACCCCGCTCATCGCCGACGTCACCGCCACAACCTGATGACCCTTGGCCGTCGTCGCGGTCACAAGGGCCGCAGCCTGGGCAATTCGCTCGGCGGAACCCACAGAAGTCCCGCCGAATTTCATGACGATGAGCATAATCGGATCGTTCGGGCGTTCGGATCGTTCGGGCGTTCGGATCGTTCGAACGGTCCAAACCCCGAACGATTCAAACGATCTTACCGCACCGAACCTCGTGGTTAACGCCTCGGTGTCTCGGTGCCTCGGTGTGTCGTGATTGTCACTTCAAGTGAAGTTCGGAGTAGACGCGAGAACCGAGAAGCTGAACGCTCACGGCGTCACGCGAGCGGCGCCGGCAGCCGCGACTGGCCCATGAGGTGGTGATCGATGGCGCGCGCGGCACTCCGGCCTTCCGCGATCGCCCACACGATGAGCGACTGCCCGCGCTGCATATCCCCGGCCGTGAACACCCCAGGCACGCTCGTCATCCAGTGCTCGTCGCGCGCCACGGTGCCGCGACCTGTGAGCTTCACGCCCAGGCTCTCGAGCAGTCCGGCGCGCTCCGGCCCGACAAACCCCATGGCCAGCAGCACGAGGTCGGTGCGGATCTCGAATTCGCTACCGGCGATGGGAACCACCTGCATGCGCCCGTTCTGTTTCACGACATCGACCTTCACGGCGTGCAGCGCGCGCACGCGGCCGTCTGGGTCACCCGAGAACCGCTGGGTGGATACGGCATAGAGGCGTGTGCCCCCTTCGTCGTGAGCCGTGGACACCCGGAAGATCTGCGGCCACTGGGGCCACGGGTTGTCCGACGCCCGCGTGTCGGGCGGCTGCGGCAGCAGTTCGAGTTGGTGTACGGAGCGTGCTCCCTGTCGATGGGCCGTGCCCAGGCAGTCGGCGCCGGTGTCGCCGCCACCGATGATGACGACATCCCGGCCCTTCGCGCTGATGAATGCCTCGTCCGGAACGCGGTCACCTTCGCAGCGACGGTTCTGCAGGGTGAGGTACTCCATCGCGAAATGAATGCCAGACAAGTCGCGACCCGGAACCGGGAGGTCGCGCGGCTGCCCCGCACCCCCAGCCAGCAGGACGGCATCGTGGTCCGACAGCAGCCGGCTGGCGGGCACGTCGACGCCGACGTGCACGCTGGTCCGGATGACCACGCCTTCTGCCTCGAGCAGCGCCAGGCGGCGGTCGAGGAAGCGTTTCTCCATCTTGAACTCGGGAATCCCGTAGCGCAGGAGCCCCCCACTGCGATCGGACTTCTCGAACACGGTGACCGAATGCCCCGCCCGATTCAGCTGGTCGGCCGCAGCCAGGCCGGCCGGCCCGGATCCGATAATCGCCACCTTCTTCCACGTGCGATGTTCGGGCGGCTGGGGGGTGACCCAGCCTTCGTCCCAGGCTCGATCGATGATCGCCGCCTCGATGGCCTTGATCGTGACCGGATCGTCGTTGATGCCGAGCACGCAGGACCCTTCGCATGGCGCGGGACATAGCTTCCCGGTGAACTCGGGGAAATTGTTGGTGGCGTGCAGGCGACTGGTGGCTACCTGCCACCTGTCGCGGTAGACGAGGTCGTTCCAGTCCGGGATCAGGTTGCCCAGCGGGCAACCCTGATGACAGAACGGGATGCCGCAGTCCATGCAGCGGGCGCCCTGCTTCTCCAGTTCGCCGGCCGGATACGGCAGATACACCTCGCGCCAGTCGTGCACGCGCTCCTCGACCGGCCGCGTCGGCTGCTTCTTGCGATGAATCTCGATGAACCCTGTCGGGTTACCCATGTCGTTTACACCGGTTCTCGGGTTACTCGGGTGCGCTGGTGCTCATGTTCCACTGGACCTCCCCAGCCAGACCCGAAGCTCACTTGTGTTGAGGATGGCGAATCCCTGTGGAGGTGACCGATCAACGTCGCCTGACCGCGCGAGAAGGCCCTGGGAATCCGCGAGCGGCGGGGTCCCCGACGCGCGGACTGTGCGCGTTGGGGTGCCCTCACGGAGCTCGCGTCACGCGGTCGTGGGCGCCATCGCAGCGCGGTCCGGTCGCCGGAACCGGGATTCGTCATCCTCAACACAAGTGAGCTTTGCAAGAGGGCGTGACTACGAGACCGCGGGCACTCCTTCTGTCGTCACTGTCGAAGTGCTGACGGTGGCGAGCACGGTCAGTTCCTTGTCGTGCCGCTCGTCGCGGCGCGTTGCCTGCTCCGCAAGCGCGCGCTTGTAATCGCGCGGCATGACGCGGACGAACCGCCGCCGGACCGACTCCCAGTCCTCCAGCAGTCGCTCGGCGTAGTAGCTCCCTGTGAGCGTGACGTGCTTCAGGATGGCTACCCTGATGAAACTGAGGTCGTCTGGCTCGACGAGCGGCTCGAGATCGACCATCTCCTGATTGCAGCGCCGGGCGAAGTGACCGTCCACGTTGAGCACGTAGGCGATGCCTCCGCTCATGCCGGCGGCAAAATTACGCCCGGTCTTGCCGATGACGATGATCCGGCCGCCGGTCATGTATTCGCACCCATGGTCGCCAACGCCCTCGACAACCACGTTCGCCCCGCTATTGCGAACACCGAACCGCTCGCCCGCGACGCCGCGCACGTAGCCTTCACCGCCCGTCGCGCCGTAGAAGGCCACGTTACCGACAACGATGTTGTCCTCCGAGCGGAAGGTCGAGGCCCTGGGCGGATAGACGACCAGGCGCCCACCCGACAACCCCTTGCCGAAGTAGTCGTTGGCGTCGCCGACGAGCGTCAGCGTCATGCCGCGCGGCACGAAGGCGCCGAAACTCTGCCCTGCCGACCCGGTGAAGTTGATCGTGATCGTATCGTCGGGAAGGCCGCGCCCGCCGTAGCGCTTCGTCACCTCGTAGCCGAGCATGGTGCCGACCGTGCGGTCTGCGTTGCGGATGTACGCATTGAGGGTGACGGGCGTCCCCTGCTCGAGGGCGGGCGCCGACGCGCGGATCAGATCGTTGTCGAGCGCGACCTCGAGCCCGTGGTCCTGGGCGCGCACACGGCGGCGGGCGACCGAGGCCGGTAGCTCCGGCTGATGCAGCAGTGGCGTCAGGTCGAGGCCCTTGGCCTTCCAATGCGTCACGGCTCGATCGACGTCGAGGCAGTCCGCGCGCCCGATCATCTCGTCCATCGTGCGGAAGCCGAGCTCGGCCATCAGCTCACGCACTTCTTCGGCGATGAACCGGAAGAAGTTTTCGACAAACTCGGGCTGTCCCGTGAACTTGCTCCGCAGCGCCGGATCCTGCGTCGCAATCCCGACCGGGCACGTGTTCAGGTGGCACACCCGCATCATGATGCAGCCCATGACCACGAGCGGCGCCGTCGCGAAGCCGTACTCCTCGGCGCCGAGCAGGGCGCCGATCACGACATCGCGGCCGGTCTTCATCTGGCCGTCGACCTGCACGACGATGCGGTCGCGCAGCTTGTTGAGCACGAGCACCTGCTGGGTCTCGGCAAGCCCGAGTTCCCACGGCAGGCCGGCATGCTTGAGGCTCGTCAGCGGCGACGCGCCGGTGCCGCCGTCGTGCCCCGAGATGAGCACCACGTCCGAATGAGCCTTGGCGACGCCGGCCGCCACCGTGCCCACGCCGCCTTCAGCCACGAGCTTCACCGAAATCCGCGCGCGCGGGTTCGAGTTCTTGAGGTCGAAGATGAGCTGCGCCAGGTCCTCGATCGAATAGATGTCGTGGTGTGGCGGCGGCGAGATGAGCCCGACCCCGGGCGTCGAATGCCGCGTCTTCGCAATCCACGGGTACACCTTGTGGCCCGGGAGCTGGCCGCCCTCGCCTGGCTTGGCGCCCTGCGCCATCTTGATCTGGAGTTCGTCGGCGCTCACCAGATACTCGCTCGTCACGCCGAACCGGCCCGACGCCACTTGCTTGATCGCGCTGCGCTTGGAGTCACCGTTCGGCAGCGGGATGTAGCGCTCGGGGTCTTCCCCGCCTTCACCGGTGTTCGACTTGCCGCCCAGCCGGTTCATCGCAATGGCGAGCGTCTCGTGGGCTTCCTGGCTGATGGACCCGTACGACATCGCGCCCGTCGCGAACCGCTTGACGATCTGCTCGACCGGCTCGACGTCCTCGATCGGCACGGACGGACCGACCGGCTTCAGCCGGAACAACCCGCGCAGGGTCGCGCGATGCTCGTGCTGGTCGTTCACCGCACGCGTGTACTCCTTGAAGATGCTGTACTGCCCACTCCGCGTGGCGTGCTGCAGCTTGAACACGGTGTCCGGATTGAACAGGTGGTACTCGCCGTCGCGGCGCCACTGGTACTCGCCGCCCACGTCGAGATCGACCGCCCCGGCCGGAGCCGGCCCGTAGGCGCGATCGTGACGTCGCCGTACTTCTTCCGCGATCACATCAATCCCCACGCCACCGACCCGCGAGGTCGTGTGCGTGAAGTACGTGTCGATGAACGCCTGGTCGAGACCGATGGCTTCAAAGATCTGCGCGCCGCAGTAACTGGCCAGCGTCGAAATGCCCATCTTCGACATGACCTTGAGGACGCCCTTGTTCAGCGCCTTGATGTAGCGGCCGACCGCCTCCTCCCGCGTCGTGCCAGTCAGCATCCCCTGCCGGACCATGTCGTCGATGGTCTCGAACGCCAGATAGGGGTTGACCACTCCGGCTCCGTAGCCGAGCAGCAGCGACACGTGATGCACTTCGCGGGCTCCGCCGCATTCAACAACCAGCGCACACCGCGTGCGCGTGCCCTCCCGGACGAGGTGATGGTGCACACCGGAGGTGGCCATCAGGCTCGGGATCGGCGCCTGCCTCGGACCGTGACCCCGATCGGACAGGATGAGGATGTTGTAGCCAGCGGCAACCGCCTCGCTCGCCCGGCGGCACAACTCGGTCATCGCCTGCTCGAGGCCTGGACCGTCCGAGTCCGGACCGTAGAGCATCGGGAGCGTCGTGGAGCGGAACGGCGAATCGGGCGGCAGGTGGCGCAGCTTCGCAACGTGCTCGTTGTGAATGATGGGGTACTTGATCTTGATCTGGGCGCACGACTCGGGCTCGGGCACGAGCAGGTTGCGCTCGGGCCCGATGGTCGAGCCCATGTCGGTCACCAGTTCCTCGCGGATGGCGTCGAGCGGCGGATTCGTCACCTGCGCGAACAACTGCTTGAAATAGTCGAAGAGCACACGGGGGCGATCGGACAGGACGGCCAACGCCGTGTCGGTGCCCATCGACCCGATCGGCTCCTCACCCGCCATGGCCATGGGCCCGAGGATGATGCGCAAATCCTCCTGCGTGTAGCCGAACGCCAATTGGCGCCTGAGCACCGTCTCGTGGTCGGGCTCGGCAGCGCGAGCCGCAGGCAGATCGTCGATGTCCACCAGGTGACGCTCGAGCCACTCCCGATACGGGTGCGCCGTCGCCAGCTCCCGCTTGATCTCCTCATCGTCGACGATGCGTCCTTTCGCCGTGTCGACGAGGAAGATGCGGCCCGGATGCAGGCGCTCCTTGACGAGGACGTTCTCGGGCGGCACGTCGAGCACGCCGACTTCAGAGGCCATGATGACCAGGTCGTCCTTGGTCACGTAGTAGCGCGACGGCCGCAACCCGTTGCGATCGAGGACGGCGCCGATCAGGGTGCCGTCGGTGAAGGCAATCGAGGCCGGGCCGTCCCACGGCTCCATCAACGAAGCGTGGTACTGGTAGAACGCCTTCCGATCCGGGTCCATCTCCTGGTTCCCGCTCCACGGCTCCGGAATCATCATCAGGATCGCGTGGGGCAGGGACCGGCCGGTGCGGACGAGGAACTCGAGCACGTTGTCGAACGTGGCCGTGTCGCTGCCGCCTTCGCGAATCACCGGCAAGAGCTTCTTCAGGTCGTCGCCAAACAGGTCGCTCTGGACGAGCCCCTCGCGCGCGTGCATCCAGTTGATGTTCCCGCGCAGCGTGTTGATCTCGCCGTTGTGCGCGATGTAGCGATACGGGTGCGCGAGCGGCCACGACGGGAACGTGTTGGTGCTGAACCGCTGGTGCACGAGCGCCAGCGCCGACACCACGTCCGGGTCGGACAGATCCGGGAACATCGGCTCGAGCTGCCGCGCCGTCAGCATCCCCTTGTACGTCAGCGTGCTGGCCGAGAGGCTGACGACGTAGAAGAAGCGGCGGGACAACGCGCTGACCTTGAGCGCGTCCACGGCGTGCTCTACGCGCTTGCGGATGACGTAGAGCTTCCGTTCGAAGCGTGCGCGATCCTGAAGAACGCGTGCGCCTGCGGCGATGAACACCTGCTGGAACACTGGTTGCGTCGACCGCGCGGACGGACCCACCATTCGGTTGTCGGTGGGGACCTCTCGCCAACCGAGCAACCGCTGTCCTTCCTCTTCGGTGACCTGGGCAACGAGATCCTTGATGCGATCGCGGTCCGACTCGTCGTGTGGTAAGAACACCAGGCCAGTGCCGTACTCACCGGCGGGCGGCAGGGCCGCCGGAGCGACCTTCCGCAGAAACAGATCCGGCGTCTGAATCAGAATGCCCGCGCCGTCACCCGTGTTGTCCTCACAGCCGCAGGCCCCGCGGTGCTCCAGGTTGACCAACACGGAGAGCGCCTTCTGCACGATGTCGTGCGAGCGCTGCCCCAAGATGTGGACGACGAAGCCGACGCCACACGCGTCGTGCTCACGACTGGGGTCGTACAGACCTTGAGCGGGAGGAGAAGACGGGGACCCCGGACTGTGCATGGTCGAGACATTCTGCAAGGCTTCAGCCCATAAGTAAAATACAATGATCTGAAATATTCAATCTGATATCAACATACGTAATTGAATATGTCGGATATGCCGTCCGACGCAGCCTCCGGCCCACCCACGGCCGAGAAACGCCAATCCGCTGAAACATCGCCTGATTTTCCCGAGGTGTCCCGTATCATGTCCCGGTTGTCCGGGAATGGCCAGCGCGGCCTTGAGCCCTGACCCGTAAGCCCCGAGCCTTGAGCCTTGAGCCCTGAGCCTTGAGCCCTGAGCCTTTCGCAGGAGCACCTGTATGCACGCGCCGATGAAATACGTCGAGAAGGGTCTGTCGATCGCCGCCAACGGTGTCTGGCAGGTGTTCTCGAACGCCAACAAGATCAGCCAGAACCCCTCGTTCATCCCGCGCTGGTCGGACAAGCCCTTGCTCAAGTCCTACGAGAAGACGAAGCCGCAGCTCGGCTGGCCACGCGAGACCGACTCGCTCTGTCCCACCTGCGTGCGCGAGGCTCGGCAGGAAATTCTCGACGGCAAGCAAGACGTCTCGGTGCTCCTCAACGAGAAAGTGGGCGAAATCAAGGCCACGATCGTCGAGAAGGACGGCAAGATCGTCATGGTGAAGGACTGCCCCATCCACGGCCGCTTCGAGGACGTGATGGCGATCGACACGGCGTTCTTCAAGCACCTCGAAGAGGTCTTCCCCGGGCGCGACATCCGCGCGCACAACGACGAGAAGCTCCACAACCACGGCTCCTCCACTGTGCTGCACGGTCGCGGCGCGGTACTCACGGTCGACCTGACCAACCGCTGCAACATGATGTGCGACCCGTGCTTCATGGACGCCAATCAGGTCGGGTTCGTCCACGAGCTGTCATGGGAGGACATCAAGCAGGTTCTCGACAACGCCATCACCATCAAGCCGCGTCGCCAGATGTCGGTGCAGTTCTCGGGCGGTGAGCCGACGATGTCGCCCTACTTCCTGGACGCGATTCGCTACTCGCGGAAGGTCGGCTACAACAGCGTCCAGGCCGCCACCAACGGCATCGAGTTCGCAAAGAGCCCCGAGTTCGCCAAGGCCGCGGCCGAAGCGGGGCTGCGCTACGCGTACCTGCAGTTTGACGGCATCGGCAACGCCGCCAACTCGCACCGCCGCGTGGGCAACCTGTTCGACGTCAAGCTTCGCGCCATCGAGAACCTCTATCAGGCGGGCGTCGACATCGTCCCGGTCATCACCATCGTCAACGGCGTCAACAACGAGCAGGTTGGCCGCGTGGTCGAGTTCGCCCTCGACAACCCGAAGCGCATCAATTTCCTGTCGTTCCAGCCGGTGTCCTTCACGGGCCGAGACGAGGAGATCACGCCGGAGCGCCGCGCCGCGCAGCGCTATACGCTGTCGCACCTGGCGCACGACGTGAAGAACCAGACCGGCATCGGCGAGCCGATCCGCGACTGGTTCCCGATCTCCTTCATGTCCACCTTCACCGATTGGGCCGACGTCGTGCACGGGCCGGACCGCGAGTGGGGCCAGCTGACGTGCGGCTGCCACCCGAACTGCGGCATTGGCATGGCCGTGATGATCGATAAGGAAACCAAGGAAGCTGTGCCCGTGACCGCCTTCCTGAAGGCCGACCAGCTCGCCAAGGACGTGGCGCAGGTCAACGACGCGGCGCGGGGGAAGTTCCTGTCCGTGGCGGGCATGGCGCTCGCGCTGATGCGCAACTACGATCCATTCAAGGCGCCCACCCACTTCCGCATCGCCGACTTGCTGAGGAAGTTCGACAAGACGTTCGGCGCGACCGGGAAGAACTACGGCAAGGTGACCGGCGACCGCACGCTGGACGACATCCAGAAGCGCCGGTCAGATCGGTGGAACTTCCTGTTCATCGCCGGGATGTGGTTCCAGGACCTGTTCAACTACGACTTCCGCCGCACCGAGATGTGCATCATCCCCTATGGGACGCAGCAGGGTGAGATTTCCTTCTGTGCCTACAACACCGGCATCGGATGGCGCAACATTCTCGAGAAGATGCACCAGACGGCCAGCCTGACGAAGTGGTACGAGGAGCACGGTCGCCACGAAATCTTCGCGGGCAACAAGAACGTGCCGCTCGCAAGCAAGGACCACACGCTGCAGCTCAACGCCGAGGCCGTGGCGGCAGGCCGGCAGATGGACCTCGACGAGTTGGGCGTGGCCAGGAACGCGCGCGAAGAAAAGCTCGCCGCGCGCAAGAAGTCGCAGATGACGCCTGAAGAAATCCAGCACCACATGGAAATGGAGCGGGCCTACCGGCAGCAAGTGCTCAAGGAGCAGCCCACCATCCAGATCCAGGGCATTGGCCTGGGCTCGAAGAAGAAGCAGGACGTCCAGCCGGTGGTGCACAAGGACGTGATCTAGGGCGTTCGGATCGTTCGGATCGTTCGGGTCGTTCGGACGTTCGGAACGTTCTCGTTCTGGGCCGGCTGGTCTTCGGGTCGCCGGCCCTTTTCTTTTGGCCGCCACTATTTGATATCGGTGGCCTCGCCCGTCAACGACTCGAGCAGCGCCCGCAGGGCGTCCCGTTCCTCGCGCGTCAGGCCAAGTGGACGCACTTCTGGATCGTGAAACGGATTCGGAGTGCCACCGCGATCGTAGAATTCGATGACGGCTTCGAGCGTGGCGATGCTCCCGTCGTCCATGTACGGCGCCGTGCGTGCGATCTCGCGGAGCGTCGGCGTCTTGAAGGCGCCTCGGTCCGCATCCTTTCTCGTCACGGTAAATCGCCCGAGATCGTGCAGGACGCCGTCCTTCCAGGCAACGCCCGTATTGTGGCACTCTTCGTCGCTCAGGAGCGGACCGACGTGGCACACGGTGCAGTTGCCCTTACCGCGAAAGACCGCCAGTCCCCGCTGCGCCTGCTCGGACAGCGCCGTGCGATCGCCGTGCAGGTAGCGATCGAACGGCGCGTTGCCTGACACGATGCTGCGAACGTAGCTTGCCAGCGCGCGGGACAGGTCGGTTGCGTTGACCTCGCGACCGAACGCCGCGTCAAACGCCCGACGGTAATCGTCTGCGCCACTCAGCCGACCAACTGCCTGCTCGATCGGGAGACCCAGTTCGATCGGGTTGGCAATGGGCTGGAGGACCTGTTCCTCCAGCGTCGCGGCGCGGCCGTCCCAGAAGAACGACCGCCCGTAACCGCGATTGACGAGCGTGGGCGCGCTGCGCGTGCCGGTCTGGCCCAGGATGCCCACCGCGACCGGACGGCCGTCGGTGAACGCGCGGTTCCGCTGATGACAGCTCGCGCACGCGCGCGTGCCGTCGCGGGAGAGGCGGCGCTCGAAGAAGAGACGCCGGCTGACTCCTCCTCGAAGCGGCGCCTGACCGCCTTGATTCGCGCCCGGAGCTCGTTGGCGCTGAACGGCTTGGTCACGTAGTCGTCGGCGCCGAACTCGAGGCCGAGGATCTTCTCCGCCTCCTGCGTCTTCGCGGTCAGCATGATGATCGGCGTCTTGACGCGCCCGCTGGACGATAAGAACCATCAACGGGGTTTCCGCGCGCGGTTAATTAATTTAACGGAATGCCCGTCATGCGGCCCCGTCCTCCCCCGCCGGCACAGCCGCTCACTTCCGTGTCCCTCTTTGCCCGGCGCCACCCATGTACAACAAGAAGTGAGTCACGATACCGTTCTCATCTTTGACGAATTCGAGATAGCCGTTAACGGGCACTTTGAAGAAGAATCTAGTCTCGGACTCCGCGAACAAGGGAAACTTCTGCAGCGCTCCGCTAGGATCCATCATGAGCTGATCGCCTTCGCGCGTCACGACCGCGTCGCCTAATCCGGGAATCACGTACGTACCGGTGTATTTGGTCAGGATCTCAGGCGCGAGAGTTACCTCTTTACGCTCCGGCGGCGGCATCAGTTCGTCGTAAACCCTTTGGAGGTTTGTCCTGACGCTGGCGATCTGCTCGTTCACCCTGATGCGGTACCCCTTGAAACGGGCGGGAAGCTCGTAATCTCCCGCCGCCTGATCCACGGTCCGTCCCGCCTTCATTTCGCTCTGGGCCCAGGTCACAAAGTCCTGGCTGAAGTCAGCGTATTCCTTCAGATCATCCCACGTCGATACCGGACTGTGTCCGTTGATGATCGTGTCGACGTTCTTGATGTTCGCGATAGCCTTAGCGAGAGTTTGCGGATGCGCCACGGCGCTGCCACCGTACCTAAAATCGATGGCGGGCAGTTGCTTGTCGGTAAAGAGATCCCCGACGTGCATTGTACGCAGCGCCGGAAAGACGACGAACGTATCGCCGTTGGTATGTCCGGCTCCGAAGTAATACAGGTCGATTTCGTCTTTGCCGCTGCCGAGGGTTATCTTGTCTTTGAATGCGCTCTTCGGCAGGAACCTGGCACGATCCCCTTTGAAGTTATCCATTGTGGCCATGTTCGCCTTCGTATTCTCGTGAACGACGCTGTTCACTCTGGTGCCGAAGAACTCGTTGCTTCCTGTGTGATCGACGTGGGTGTGCGTATTGATGACCGTCACAACGGGCTTGTTCGTCACGGTTTTCACACGATCGAGAATCGCCTGTCCCCAGCCCGGCAGCTTCGTATCGACCAGAACGACTCCCGCATCCGTAATGAACACTGCCGTATTGCCGCCGCTGAACGCATTGGGCGCACCAGCCCCTGAACCCGTGATGATGTAGAGATTGTCTTTCACCCTTTCGATCTTCGTTGCCGCCAGTGCCTCCGCAGAGGGCACCGCAAGGGGAGCCTGCGCACCGCCAATAGCCATCGAAACGCTGAAAGCAGCGATCAGTATTCCCAATACCAGTCCCCGTTTCATAAAGAACTCCTCCTCCGGAACGAGACGATAAGAACCATCAACGGGGTTTCCGCGCGCGGCTAATTTGACGGAATGCCCGTTATGCGGCCCCGTCCTCCCCCGTCGGCACAGCCGACGGGGCTGACGACGCTGAAAACGTTGAACTGGGGACCTCGTCCGAAGCCTCGCTTTTCTCCAGACGGGCAGTGGATCGCGTATAACCTCGCGACTCGGCAGAACGCCGGTACATCCGCCATGACACGTGCGTAAAGCTCTGCCGCCGGGAATCCGCTTGGCAGCGTGAAGCCGGTGAAGCCCTCGCCACGAGCTCCGACCATGCGGGCCAATGTGATTGTGGTGTCCGGCAGCGTGAGCATTGCCAGGTCTTCGCAAGGGGCGGCCGAAGCCCTCCCAGGAACGAGCACAACCACGGTGGCGGCGAGCACAACCGCGCAACAGGACTTTCGAATCGCCATGACACCTCTCGACGCGTGATCGACGTTGCCTACGGCTTCGGGGCGATCGGGGGCAGGAGATTCTCCATCACCCAGAGCTCCTGCTTCGGTTCGCCGGCGGTGAACGCGATCCGTCGCCCATCCGGGTGCACCGCCAGCGTCGCCCATCCTTGCGTGGCCAGCCCCACTTTGTGCCGCTGTCCACCCTCTGCAGGGATCCGCCAGAGCTCCGGCGTCACGCCGAAAGAGTCTCCGGAATCTCCGATGCTGGCAAGCACGTGTCCGCCGTCACGCGACCACTCGACGCCGCTCAAGGAGCCTTCCTCTCCCCCGGGCTGGAGTCGAACGACCTCGCGGGCTTCGCCGCCAGTCGACGGCATCACCATCAGGACCCTGCGGTCGCCAAACGCCAGCCACCGGGCGTCGGGCGAGAGCGCGAGGGTGCGGCCGCTGCCGGGGCTCGTTTCGGCTTGCTTCCGGTACACGTCGGTCTCCGTGTTCGTCTCGAGATCTCGCCGCAAGATTCCTCCGTCGCGCGAATAGAAGATCGCGCGGCCGTCCGCCGACCAGACGCCCTGCGGTCTGAAGCTGACCGACGGTCCCTGCACGATCGGTACGACCGTGCCCATCCGAACGTCGATTCGGTACAGGCCTCCTCGCCCTCTGCTGTCGGAACCGGTGGCCATCAGGAACCGTCCGTCCGGCGACCACTGCAGCCTCGTGGGTGGAGCGGCAATCTCGAAGGACAGCGGCGTCTCGATCTCGCGCTCCTCGCCGGTTGCGATTGACCGGATACAGATCACTCGGGGACCGCGCGCCGTATTGAGCGGCCCGCGTCGGTTCGACAAGTACGCGATGAGCTGGCCGTCGGGAGACCACGCGGCCGAGCTGCCACGGCCCACGAACCGCTCGCTCACCGGCTTTGGCGGCTGCGTGACCCGACCTGTTTGCGGGTCGAGCGCGGCCAGATAGACGTCCGAGATGCCGGTCCACATGCCGTAGTAGAACGCTCCGGCCCGGGTGAATCCCATCGGCACGACGTCACCGATGTTGCGCTTCACCAGCTCCGGTTCGCCCTGGAGCTTGCCATCGGCCACGGCAACGGCCCAGGCGTCGATCGTGCCCGAGCGATCGCTGGCGAAGAGGATCCGTTGGCCGTCCGGGGCCCAGCCGAGCAGGAAGTCGTCGCCCGCATGCGCAACCAGAGGCGTCTCGCGGCTGCCGTCGGTCGCAAGAACCATGACGTCTCGCTCTCGCGAGCCTTGAGTGGGCGCGAAGTCATACGCGATCCACCGTCCGTCGGGAGAGAAGCGAGGCTTCGGACGAGGTCCCCAGGGCAGCGTCTTCAGCGTTTCCAGCCCGCCGTCGGCCACGGACACCAAATCGATTCCTCGGATGTTCACCAGCACGTGGTGACCATCGGGCGACCAGTCGCCGAAGTCCATGTAGCCCGGCGTATTGCGGTAGAGCACGCGAGGCGCGACCCCACTGCGCACGTCGTCGATCGACGTCACACGGAGGTGATAAGGGTTCTCGTTGTCCACCCACACGTAGGCGACCTTCTGACGATCGGGAGAGATCCTCGAGTAGAACGCGAACTCTCCGGGCGATCTGCTGGTCAGGCGTTGCTTTTCCCCGGTGGAGAGATCGCGGAGCGCCAGGTCGCCCGTCTGCCAGTCGACGTACGAAAGGTACCGGCCGTCGAGCGAGGGCGCTCCGAGGAGATCCACCTCAGGGCCTGTCCAGACCTGGCGGACGACAGCGCCGCCATCCTGCGCGTCGACGCTGCGGACGGGAGTGATCACGCGGCCGCCCCCCGGCGAGACGACCGCGAGAACGACGAGGGAGGCCAGCGCGAGCGCTCGGCCGCGAAAACCGAGCCAGCCGGTCGTGGGAGCATCGCACAAGGGGCGTCGGGTCGCGCGCCAGGTGTCGAGCTCGCTCGGGTAGGCGTAGACGCTACTGCGACTCAAGTGATGGTGGCGGTGAACCGGCAACCCTTCGGACTTTTCCCAGCGCATGACCGTGCGAACATCGCGCTTCAGGTGGTCGGCGATAGCCTTCCACGAGTCCAGGGCCGTCTCAGGGGCCATTTCGTTGCTCTCCATTGTCGTGTCCTCCCCGCGCGAGCTTCACGATAGGGAGCCGAGCGCCGACTGGCAAGCGGCAATAGCGGACAGGCAAGCCATGTCGGCAAGTGTCGTATGCCTGGCGCCTTCTGGCCAGGCCGCACACGTCCGCCGAGTCTATCTGAGGTGACACGCCGCGCGGTGCCCGGCGGACTTCATGTCCAGCGCAGGCGCGACCTGCCGGCAGATCTCTCGGACCTCGGGACACCGCGCCGCGAACAGACAACCGGCAATCGGCTGCACCAGTGAAGGAGGCTCGCCTGTGAGGCGAATCCGCCCACGCCTCTGGCGGCGATCCACGGCGGGAACCGACGAGAGCAGCACCTGGGTGTACGGGTGCAGCGGCGATGTCATCAGCCGCGAGGCGTCGCCCTCCTCGACGATCTTGCCCGCGTACATGACGGCGATCCGATCTGCGATCCGTTCCACCACCGCGAGATCGTGGGAGATGAAGAGCAGAGCGATCCCCTTCTTCCGTTGCAGCTCCAAGAGAATGTTCAGGATCTGCGCCCGCACCGAGACGTCCAGCGCTGAAACCGGCTCGTCGGCGACGATGAACTGTGGGTCGAGAGAGAGGGCGCGAGCAATGGCGATGCGCTGTCGCTGACCGCCGCTCATCTCGTGTGGATACCGGTACATGAAGTACGGCTCGAGACCGACGTCGCCCAGCAAGCCCGCCACCCTCCCCTCGATGTCAGACTTCGCGGCCAGACGGTGAAGGAGCAGCGGCTCCGCAATGATCTCCTTGATCTGCCGTCTCGGGCTCAGAGAGGCGTACGGATCCTGAAAAATGATCTGCATGCGGCGTCTCACCGCGCGCAGATCGCGCCCGTCGAGCGCCAGAACGTCGATGCCGTCGAACCGAACGGTCCCGGCCGTCGGCTCGACCAATCGCAGGATCGACCGTCCCAGCGTCGTCTTTCCGCAGCCCGACTCGCCCACGAGCCCCAGAATCTCGCCGCGGCCCACGTGCACGTCCACGCCATCGACAGCTCTGACCCAGCGGTGTCTCGAGAACCAGCGGCTCCCGAATGGAAAGTGGGTCTCGAGCCCCGAAACCAGCAGCAGGTCGTTTGCGGCAGCCCCAACCCCGGCGTTCGTCATGGCCGCTCCGCGAGCCTCACGCCGAACGCACCTTGTAGCACGCGCACGTGCGCTCACTCCCGACGCTCTGCAGAACCGGGAACTCGGCGGCGCACGAGCTGTCGGCGATGCCGCATCTCGGGTGGAAGGTACAGCCGGAAGGCAGGCTCAGGAAGTCCGGCACCGATCCCGGAATCCCCTCGAGCGGCTCGTTCCTGGCACCCAGATGCTGGATGGAGGCGAGCAGCCCCTTCGTGTAGGGATGGCAGGGAGCGTCAAACAGCGCATCGGCCGGGGCAACCTCGACGATCTTGCCCGTATACATGACCATCACGCGCCTGGCCATCTCGGCCACGACGCCGAGATCGTGGGTGATGAGCAGGATGGCCATCCCGTGCTGTTCCTGAAGAGACCGCAGCAGGTCGAGAATCTCCGCCTGCACCGTCACGTCCAGCGCCGTTGTCGGCTCATCGGCGATGAGCAGCTTCGGCCCCACGCTCATGGCGATCGCGATGACGGCGCGCTGGCGCATGCCGCCCGAGAACTCGAAGGGGTACGCGTTCGCCCGCCGCTCTGGATCGGGGATGCCGACGTCACCGAGTAGCCGGATCGCCGTGCGCCACGCTTCATGCCGGGTCGGGGCCTGATGTGCGCGAAGCACCTCGCTGATCTGATCGCCCACCGTACGGACCGGATTGAGCGCCGCGCCCGGCTCCTGAAAGATCATCCCAATCCCTCGTCCACGGATCTGGCGGAGTCGTTCGGCAGTCGCCTGCGTGACATCCTCGTCTTGGAACACGACCCTTCCCCGGACGATGCGACCCGGGGAAGAGACGAGGTTGATGAGCGAGAGGGCAACGATCGTTTTGCCGCAGCCCGACTCTCCGACGAGCGCCACGGTCTCCCCCTCGTTCACCGCGAACGACACACCGTCTACGGCGCGCAGCACGCCTTCGTCGAGAAAGAAGTACGTGGCGAGGTTCTCGACGCTGAGCAGCATGCGCTACACGTACTTTCGCGTCAGGGTTTTCGGATCGAGCGCGTCGCGGAGCCCATCAGCCAGCAGGTTGAAGCAGAGGATCGTGGTCGCCAGCAGACAGCCTGGGAAAAACGCGATCCACCAGGCCACCAGTAGCGCGTCCTGGCCGGCGCTCACCATGTTGCCCCACGACGGTGTCGGCGGGCGGATGCCGATGCCGAGGAACGAGAGCCCGGCCTCCGCGCCGATCATCCCGCCGACCATGAGGGCCGCCGTGACCAGGACCGAGGCCAGGGCGTTGGGGATGAGGTGTCGGAGGACGATCAGGTGGCCCGGGAGCCCAATCGCACGCGAACCCTCCACGAACTCCCGTTCCTTCAACGACAAAATCTCGCCGCGCACCAGGCGGGCCGTACTCGTCCACGAGGTCAGGCCCAGGATGAGAACGAGGAACACGATATTCGCCTCGAAGATGCCGACCAGCATGAGCATCAGGAAGAAGGTGGGGAAGGCGATGATGACATCGACCAGGCGCATGAGCAGGTTGTCGATGATTCCTCCGAAGTACCCCGCCACGGCGCCGTAGATCGTCCCGAAAACCACCGCTACGACCATGGCCAGCAGTCCGACTGACAGTGAGACTCTGGCGCCGTAGAGCGCGCGGCTGAACAGATCCCGCCCGAAGTCGTCGGTCCCGAAGAGATGCTCCCACGACGGCGGCTGATACCGCGTCGTCAGGACGTTCTCGATGGCCGATGGGTCGTACGGCGCGATCACCGGCGCGAGGATTGCCAGTACGTAGAGCAGGCCGATGATGTACAGCGCGGCGACCGCGAGTCGGTTCGCGCGGAACCGGCGCCACGCAATGGTGATTGGACTTCGCCCTGGCCTTGCGCCTTCAGGCTCGCTTCCGGCCATCGTACGAGATCCTCGGGTCCACAATGGCATACGTGATATCCGCCAGCAGGTTTCCCAGTACGACGAGCACCGCGGCAATCATCGTCGTGGCAAGGATGATGGGATAGTCGCGGGCGCCGATCGCCTCCACGGACAGAAGCCCCATGCCGGGCCAGGCGAAGACCCGCTCGATGAGCACGGCCCCGCCAAGCAGGAACGGCAGCGACAGGCCGTAGAGCGTCACGATCGGGATGAGGGCATTCCGCACCGCGTGCCCGAAGATCACGGCCCGCTCCTTGAGCCCCCGCGCCCGGGCCGCCAGCACATATTCTTCGCTCAGGACTTCAAGGAGGCGGTTGCGCATGTAGCGGGCGGTGCCGGCCGCCGAGGCGATGCCCAGCACGAACACCGGAAGCACCAGATGCCACAGCCGGTCCAGCACCTGCTCACCTGTTGAGAGGAGATCGTAGTCGAGCGAGCGCGTCTGCGAGGTAGGAAACCAGCCGAGGTTCACTGAAAAGACCAGAACGAGCATGAGGGCCAGCCAGAACCCAGGTATGGAGTAGATGATGAGCGATCCGATCGTCACCACCTTGTCGGCGGTCGAGTACTGCCTGACCGCCGCGAAGATGCCGAGGGCGATTCCGAGGAGCACATCCGACAGCAGCGCCAGCACGGTGAGCTGGAGGGTGTACGGGATTCGCTCCGCGATCAGACCGGCGACGGGCCGGCGGTAGCGGAACGATTCACCGAGGTCGCCCTGCGCGAGGTTCCCGATCCACCGGACGTACTGGACGTGCAGCGGCTGGTCCAATCCGTAGCGCCGGCGAATAAGCTCGATGACCTGCGGATCAACCTCCCGGCGATAGCGCTCCTCGAGGTAGACGTCCATCGGATCGCCGGGCGCCAGGTGCACGACGATGAACGTGATGGTGGCGATGCCGAGGAGGAGCGGAATGGCTTGGAGGAGGCGCTTGGCGATGTAGCGCCACATCAGCAGGCTCCACACGGTCGCTTCGTCACCACGGATCTCATCGTTGCCGAAACCTGTGCGCTCGTCTGCGCTCGCTTGGGCCGCTCAGCAGGGCTCACGTTCTGGGAGACGCTCAGGGAGACCCGGACGCCGATTCTCACCATCGAGAGCAGCGATCTCGAGTCAGCCTGGCACATCGTCCACGCCTTTCCGGACCAGACGTTCAGCTTCGTGGCTGGCACGACTCTCGCGCTGATGGCGCGCGTGGGACTCGACGAAGCCTTCGCCTTCGACGCGCACTTCCTGGTCTACCGCTTCGGTCCGAGCAGGCAACGCGCGCTCCGCCGCCTTCCCCAATGAAAGGCTTCGATCAGTGTCGAAGGTCGACGTTGCAAACCGCACCGCACGGCCGCCAGGCTGGTCCGCCACTCGAAAAATTACGCGATCGTCAAGAATTCGGGTGGCGCAAAGATGTGGCGCCATCGCAGCGGCTCGGGGCCTTCTGTCTCGCATAGCCGCCGCAGCCTTGGCATCGTCTCCGCAGCGCGCACGAGATACACCGGGGCTGGGGCTTCGCGGACTGTGGCGGTCCACGACGGAGGGCGCTGCTTGGCCCGCGACGCACAGAGCTCAACCACGCCAGCCGCTACGCTGAGCTCCAGCGCTCCCCATCCCACGGGCCGACGCACTGCCGTCCAGGCGAATGACTGCCGTGCGGCATCGGCGACCCATTGGCGAGCGGCAAGCGCGTCGCGACGCAGGAGGGCCTGGACGAGATCATGCAGATCCATATTCGTTCTCCCACAAGTCGTCAAACGCGTACCGCGCCTTCAGCTCGCGCCCGGGAACGACATGACGCTCGACCCGCTGCCAGACTTCCTCGCGGCTCTGCTGGCACTCCTTGAGGAGCCGCCTGGCGTCTTCGATGTCCAGATCGTCGCGCCACGCCGACAATTTCATCGCCAGGAGCTGAGCCACAGACGTCGTTCGAACGCGGAGGGTCGGTGTTTCCAGGAGCACCGGCCCAAGTGTCAACCCATGCGCATAGCCCTTTGCTGCATCGTTCAACCAGTCGTCGGGTAATCCAAGGGCCGCTGCCACATCAGTGGCAGCCTTGGCGACCGACGTTGCCGCCTGCGGATCCACGCTGAAGGCGTCCACATCCTTCGTGGATTCTCGAGCACCAAACAGCAGGACCATGGCCGCGCCCCCTACAAGGACCAGGTCAACAGGCGCCTCGCCTGGTGGCAGTCGTTCGGCAAGGAGGCTGAGCGCCCGCAGGATGACATCGCGTGTGAGCGAATGCACGGCCCGATGGTAGCATCCGCTTGGGCGGGCACCTGCAGCTGCCACTCGCGCCGCGCAATCGCGGCGAGGACGGTTTGTCTCGGAGCCCCCCTGATTGTCCTTCGATCCACAAGCTCTCCCTCTGCCTTGCCCAGGCGCACGGCCATCTCGGCCGTCACGCCCGACTTTCCAGCCAGAATGCGATGCAGCGTCTGACGAGTCACGCCCAACTGTTGCGCGGCTGCGGTCACGTCAGCCGCAGCGCCGGTAGCAGTTAGTCCCGTAGAAGAGCCCCTGGATGGGTCGGCGGGAACTTCGGATCGCCGGTGACCGGGTGCTCTGACATGGCGCGCTCCTCAGCGGTACTGCTCGAGATCGACGCGGCACGCATCCCCGTCGATCCATTCGAATGTGATCCGCCAGGGACCGTTCACCCAGAGGCTGTGCACAACCGACGACACCGACTCGTACCAGCGATCCTTCACGGTTTGGTCTCCAGCCACAGGTCTTCCATGTATCTGTCCGGCTGGGCCAGCAACAGTGCGCTCGGCCCGCGGACGCGGCGGTGGGCGAAGGTCGTATTGGTCCAGGGAACAAGACGCGTCACTGGCAGGTCGGCCCGCAAAATCTCCGTGAGCGCTCGGTAGAGGCGGTCGAACTCATCGAGCGTGAACTTCACGTCATGTGCGGTGACCGGCACGCCGTCAGACCAGCGGACGTCGGTGCGCAGGTGATACGTGCACTCCCGGTAGTCGGCGGAGGGCTCCCAGCTTTGCGCCAGCAGTGGTTGCAGATCGCCGTTCTCGTCCTGCGCCACCAGGCGAGGCAGGTGCAGACTTTGGATGGCCAAATCGTCGTACCTGAGGCTGTACTTTTCGGGATAGGCCATCACGAGCGTGTTCCCGCGCGTGTATGCCGGGTCATCGCGCTGTTGGCATCCAGCCGCGGCACTGAGGGCCAGCATCCGCAGCAACCACTCGCGCCGCGCGATGGCCGCGAGGACCGCGCTGCGACGGTCTGCCGCGGGGTGCCGTCCCACGATGGCTCTCAACTCTCGACCCACAACTCTTCCATGTACGTGTCCGGGGTCGCCCGGAACGGTGTGCTCAGGCCCCCAATCCGCCGGTGGGCGAACAAAGTAGATGAAGCGGGGAGAAGCCGCGTGAACGGCATGTCGGCGCGATAGATCTCCGTGAGCCAGCGATAGAGCGCGTCCTGCTCGTCCGGATCCGCCGTGGCCATCAGACGGTCGATCACGCGGAACGCCTCCGAGTTGGCGTAGCCGGTGTGGTTGCCCCTCCCCATGTCGCGCCGCTGGGCATCGGGATACGACTGGCCGACGTGCATCCACGCCTCGAAGTCGCCGGTCTTCCTGAGACGGTCCCACATCGAGGAAGGCTCGACCGACTGCACCTCCATCTGGACGCCCACGCGGCGGAGGAACGCCTGGACGTACACTGCGAGCTGAGGCATTCCAGACACGGTGCTCACGCTGGCGGTGAAGCGGAACGGCCGGCCGTCTCTCTCCCGCACCCCGTCGCCATCATGGTCCACCCAACCGGCTGCCGTCAGTAGTGCCTGCGCCTGCCCCGGATCGTATGGCAGCGGCTCGGGCCACTCGCGCCGGCGGAACTGGCGCTCGGTGAAAACCCCGTCGGTGATCGGCACGAGCTCGGCGGGCAGGTTGAGCAGCCGGAGGAGCTCATGGCGGTCGAGCGCCAAGGTGAGGGCACGCCGCACACGGGCGTCTGCGAAGAGCGGATGATTGGCCTTCCAGAAGATGGCCCTGGCGGCGGAGCCGACCGCGTGGTAGATCCGGAAGCGCGGATCCCTCGCGATTCGAGGGATCTGTGTCAGCTCGGCCTGGGCCATGTCCACGTTTCCGGCGAGCAGCTCAGTAAGCCCGGCCTCGCCGACGAACTTGAGCATCACCCGCTCGACCCGGGGCTTCACCCCGTAGTAGTCCGGGTTCCGCTCGAACTCCATCAACGTCTGCGGCACGTAGCGGACGAAGCGGTAGGGTCCGTTTCCTACCGGGTGCGTCCAGAAATCCCACTGCCGGAACCGCTTCGGCTCCAGCCCCTGCAGCAGCTGGCGGGGAAAGTAGCTGATGTCGTCGAGGTAGCCGGGATTGGCCGCCCGGATCCGTACGGTCAAGTCGTCCACCACGGTGGCGTCGTGTCCGGGGTACTCGCCGACGTCGGGGTGGCCGAGCAGATCCAAGGTGAATTTCACGTCGTGGGCGGTCACTGGAACGCCGTCGTTCCAGCGAACACCGGGACGGAGGTGGAACGTGTATTCGCGGTGGTCGGGCGAGTGCTCCCAGCTTCGGGCGAGGTGGCCCTCCAGCTCCCCACGCGCGTTCTGCTTGGCCAGCGGCAGGAAGGTCAGGAAGTCGAGGTCCCAATTGTCGGGCTTCACCGCCTCGACGTCGGGGACGGCCATGACCACGGTCGAGCCCCGCGCGTAGGCTGGATCGTCGCTGCGGCCGCACCCGGCCGCGGCGCCGAGCGCGAGCATCTGCAGCAGCCACTCGCGCCGCGCGATCGCGGCGAGAACGGCCTGGCGTCGCGCTACTGCGATTCGCGTCGATCGTCGAGCCACAGGTCCTCCATGTGGTAGAAGGCCTCAGCCAGGTAGGACTCACTCCATCCCCGGACGCGTCGATGCGCCACCGTCGTCCACGCGTCCGGGTAGAGATAGGTGAGGGGATGATCCCGCTCGAAGGCCGGCCTCGCCTCGAGATAGATCCGGTCCTCCTCCTCCGGACTCACGGTCCTCCCCGCCCGTTCCAGCGGCCCTCGCACATCAGGGTTCACGTACCCGATTGGCGAGGTGTTGTCACTGAACAGCCGGCGGTACGCCGGGACCGTGAGCCGCCTGAAGGAGGCGTCGAACTGGCCAGCGTTCTCGAGCCGGCGACCCGCGGCAATATCGAGGGTGCGGATGGCCATGTCAACGCCAACCTGCCGCAACCGCGCCTGGACGTAGAGCGCCGCTTTTTCGAGCGACGGTGCGAACACGGCGCCTGAGGGGGGCACCAACGCCACGAATCGAAACGGCTCTCCCCGGCGCTCACGAACGCCGTTGCCATCTTCGTCGCGCCAGCCCGCCTCCGTCAGCAGCCTCCCGGCTTCGGCGGGATCGAAGGGCAACGGTGCCGGCAGCGCGCCCCGCTGAAATTGATCCTGCGTGAAGATGGTGTCGACCACGGGCAGATTGGGCGGCAGGTTCACCACGCGTTGCAGCTCGTAGCGGTCGATGGCGAGCGTCAACGCGCGGCGCGCCAGGGGGTCGTCGAACATCGGCCGCCGGTGGTTCCAGAGAATGACGTGATGGTCGAACCCGTTCACCATGTGGTGGGCCTCGAACCGGGGATCGCCGGCGATGCTGAGGAGCGCCGTCTGATCGATGTAGGCCAACGCGTCGACATTGCCGCTGACGAGCTCGGTCAGCGACGGCCGGCCGAATTTCAGGACGACGCGCTCGATGTTCGGCCGGCCCAGGAAGAAGTCCGGGTTCGCCTCGAGCTCCATCATCGTCTTCTCCACGTGGCGGTGATAACGATACGGACCATTGCCTACGGGGCGGGTCCAGAAATCCCAGCGTGGAAAGTCCTGGGGGTCGAGATTGGCAAGGAGATGCCTCGGGTAGAAGACGGTGTAGTCGTCCGTCGGCACGCCGGGGGCTCGCCTGTAAAGCGTGATCGTGTAGGTGTAGTCGTCCAGCACCGTGACGGCATACGAACCCGGGGCCACGGCCGGAGACACAGCCTCAACCTGGGTAAGCAGGTCCAACGTGAACTTCACGTCGTGCGCCGTCACCGGAACCCCGTCGTGCCAGCGGATCCCGTGTCGCAGGTGGACCGTCCATGTGCGACCGTCGGGCGAACGCTCCCAGCGTTCCGCCAGCCGCGGCACGAGCGCGCCGTTCGCGTCGCGGCCGACCAGCGGGAGGAAGACCATCAGTTTCGCCTGCATGTCGGCGGCTGGTCCCAGAACCCACTCGTCGCCGGGATAGAGAATGATGAGCTGAGAACTCCGGCCCAGGGCTCGATCGCGCCCGCAGCCCGCGGCACCGAGCGCCAGCATCTGGAGCAGCCACTCGCGCCGCGCGATCGCCGCGAGGACGGCGTGCCGTTGCGCTCGTTTCGTCACTCCTCGAGCCACAAGTCCTCCATGTAGCGATCCGGCCGTCCTTGCAGCCTCTGCAGTCCACGGAGGCGCCGGTGCGCAAAGACGACGCGGATGATGGTCACCAAACGGGTGATTGGCAAGTCAGCACGATAGACCTCAGTCAGCTCCCGGTAGATGCGATCCAGTTCATCTGGATGGGTTGCCGCGACGGCCGCATCGATCAGCCGAAAAGCCTCAGGGTTGGAGTACCCCGTAGGGTTTCCCCGGCCGAAGAACTGCTTCTGCACGACTGGCCCGAACACGAACCCATGAAAGTCAAACGCTGCTTCGAACTGGCCGGTCCGTATGCGTCTCCTTACTACGCCCGAATCAAGCACTTGAATCTCCATCTGGACGCCGACACGGCGCAAGTGCGCCTGCACCAGGACCGCCAGGCGGGCTAGCTCGAAGTCGTCCCTGCTCGTCACAATCGCAGTGAAAGCAAAGGGGCGACCGTCCCGCTGCCGCACGCCGTCACTGTTGCGGTCGCGCCAACCGGCCGCGTCGAGCAGAGCATCGGCCTCGCCCGGGTCGTGCGGCAGCGGCTCGGGTAGTTTCCCGCCGAACAACACCCGGGGTGTGAACACCCCGTCGCTCCCAGGCAGGTCGGACGGGAGATTGAGCATCCGACGGCACTCGGCACGGTCGATGGCCAGCGTGAGCCCTCGCCGGACGCGCGGGTCGCGGAAGGGAGCGTGGTCATGCTTCCAGTAGATCACCAAGGCATCGGACCGGAACGAGTAGTACTCGCGAAAACGAGGGTCTGCCGACACGCTCGGGATCTGTGAAGCCTGGCCGTGAAGCACGACGTCCACCTGACCGCTTAGAAGATCGGTCAGGCCCGCCGCGCCGTCGAACTTGAGCACGAGCCGTTCGATCTTCGGCTTGCCCCGGAAGTACTCAGCGTTGGCCTCGAACTCGATCATCGTCCCGGGCTGATAGCGAACGAACCGGTAGGGGCCAGTGCCTACCGGGTGCGTCCAGAATTCCCAATCCATGAACGTCTTGGGATCGAGCTCTCCCAACAGATGCTTTGGGTAGTAGACGATGTCGTCCTGATAACCGGAGTATCCGACTCGATGCACTCGGACGGTGACTGTGTAGTCGTCCACCACCCTCACGGACGCGAAGCTGTACTGGGCGACATCCGGATGGCTTAGCAGGTCCAGGGTGAACTTGACATCGTGCGCAGTGAAGGGGACGCCATCGTGCCATCGGACGTCGCGGCGCAGGTGATAGGTCCACTCCAGACCGTCGCGCGAGCGCTCCCAGCTTCGCGCGAGTCGCGGTACGAACTCAGTGCGCGCGGCATCATCTGCGTGGGCGAGTGATGAGAAGACGAGAAAGTCGAGGTCGGTGTTGTCCGGCTTGATATCTTCCACGCTCGAGACTGCCATGGTCACCGTCGACGAGCGAGCATGTCCACCGCCGTCTCGCCGCGCACAGCCCGCCGCGGCGAAAGCCAGCATCTGCAGCAGCCACTCGCGCCGCGCGATGGCGGCGAGGATGGCGTGTTGCGCCCGCTTCATTCTTCTCTCCATTGCACTACCCCCGCTTTTGACCGCGATGTCAGGAAGACGTACGACGACGATTGGTGAGGTCAGAGTTCGAATGGGTCTGGTATACGCGTCCCTCACGCTGAGTAATCCGCGCGAACCTGAATTGAACCCGGGCGATGAGGTGCTCTTGGGTGCGGTTCCGATGGAAGATATGGATCTCGTCATCAACCCGGCCACTCGCAGCGTGACGGTCAATCCGCAAAGCCCGAACATACCTTCGTCACCTGTCAAGTAACTATCGGTGCAGCAGCCACTGGCGCCGCGCGATCGCGGCGAGGACGGCGCTCGGTGCTCTCTTGATGGTTCTTCGATCCACAAGCTCGTCTACGACACGCGCGGACCAGGATGTTCCAGCGGAGGCTGGACCCGAGCCGTCGAGGGCATTGTGAGCCGCCCTTCGGTGGTTGTCGAGGACGATCCGGACACCAGCCTGGCTACGCCGCCTCGTGCGTCGGGATCCTCTTGATCTCCCGCTTGAGGGCGCGGGCGGCGTGCCAGAGATCGTAGTCCTGCTGCAACCGGAGCCAGAGGTGGGGACCGTTGCCGCAGAACTTGCCCAGGCGCACGGCCATCTCGGCCGTCACGCCCGCCTTTCCAGCCAGAATGCGATGCAGCGTCTGACGAGTCACGCCTAACTGTTGCGCGGCTGCGGTCACCGTCAGGCGCAGCGCCGGCAGCACGTCGTCCCGTAGAAGAGCGCCTGGATGGGTCGGTGGGAACTTCGGATCGCCGGTGACCGGGTACTCTGACATGGCGCGCTCCTCAGTGGTACTGCTCGAGATCGACGCGGTACGCATCCCCGTCGATCCATTCGAAGGTGATCCGCCAGGGGCCGTTTACCCAGAGGCTGTGCCGCACCGGATCGAACCCCTGCACGGCATGGACGCGCCAGCCGGGTAGGGTGAGATCGCCCAGCGTCCGGGCCCGATGGAGGGCCTGGAGGCGCGGCTGCAGCCGCGCGACGAAATCAGCCCGCAGGCGGCGGCTCCGACCCAGGGTGAACAGCTCCTGGAGCCCCTTGTGGCGGAAGCTCCGGATCACCGAACCACTGTAACGCAGGACGCAACACAGTGTCAATCGATACGCTACACAGCCTCGATCATGAATGCGGCAAGAGTCGGGATGCGAGTGCAGCTCCAGCGGGAGCCGGACGTCGTCCACGGTGACCGGCGCACCACGCCGCAAACGCGTACGAGGATCCTTGTCTGCAGCCGCACGTCTCGGGAGCCGTCACGGCGCGCTCGAGTTGTCCAGCCACAGGGTTCCCATGTGCTGAAGCGGGTTGGTTCGGAAGGGACTGCTCAACCCGCGCAGACGCCGATGCGCGAACGTCGTCCAGACGATGGGGCCCAGGAAGGTGACCGGTACGTCGGCCTGGAAGATCTCTATCAGCCGCTGATGAATCCGCTCTCGCTCGCCGGGGTGTGCCGTCCCATCGAGCCGGTCCAGGAGCCTCGTGACCTCTGCATTGTGGTAGCCAAGGTGTGAATCGTCGCCGAACGTCCTCCGGAACCATCCGACGCCTCCGCCCGAGTCGAGAGCCGCCGCGAATGCTCCTCCCTGTACTCTCGACCGGAGGGCGAGCGCGTCCATTTGCTGGATGTCCATACGCACCCCGATCCGCTGCAACTGCTCCTGGACGAACACGGCTGTTCGGTACCATACGCCCAGGGCTCCTCCGCCCCCGGTGATGAGCAGCGTGAACTGAAATGGCGTGCCATCCCGGTCTCGCACACCGCGATCGTCCCGGTCGCGCCAACCGGCTGCCTGGAGCAGTGCGCGGGCCTGGTGGCATGGCAGGTCCATCTGCGCCATCTGCGAAATCCCCGGTTGCAGCTACTCCTCGAACTTCGGCTTGCGCTTCTCGCTGAACGCGGCGACGCCCTCCTTGCCCTCCGGGAGATCGAACCAGTCCGGATACAGGCCGCTCGAGATCACGCCCATCTCGGCATAGCCATCCATCATCTGATCGAAGCTCGCCTTCAGGATCTCCAGGCAGCCGGGCGAGAGGCGCAGCATCTCCTCGCACCAGCGGTCGACGGCGGCCTCGAGGTCGTCGCGCGGCACGACCTCGTTCACGAGGCCCATCGCGAGCGCCTGGTCGGCCTTGTAGCGCCGGCAGAGCATCCACATCTCGCGCGCCTTCTTCGCCCCGACGACGTTCGCGAGATACGGCACGAAGAAGCCATCGGCGGGGCTCGACACCTTCGGCCCGGCCTGGCCGAAGACCGCGTCGTCGGCTGCGATCGTGAAGTCGCAGCAGTAGGCCATGTGGTTGTGGCCGCCGAGGCAGTAGCCGTGGACCTGCGCAATCACGGGCTTGCGCGAGGTCCGGATCAGCCGGTTGTGCGGGTAGCGGAAGTAGAAGGCCTCGCGCAGGCCCCAGCGCTCCCATTCGACATCGCCGCCCACGCCGAAGTGCTTGCCCGCGCCCGCGACGATGATCGCGCCGAGCGTGGGATCGTGGTTCGCGTGGTAGAAGGCGCGGAACATCTGGTCGACGGTGCGCAGGGTCATCGTGTTGAACTTCTCGGGCTTCGCGATCGTGACGCGCGCGATGCCGCCGCCGAGCTCGCCGTGGCGCTTGCGCTCGTAGACGATCTCGTCGAACTCGAGCCCGTCCCCGAGAACGCGCTCCCAGGCCGTCCAACTCATGACGCATCTTCCTCCGCGGCTCGCAAGACATTCATTCGCGTCACGTCTTCAGCACCACGGCGGTCGCGTTGCCGCCGAGCCCGATCGTCTGCCCGAGGCCCACCCGGGCATTCGGCACTTGCCGCCCGCCCGCGTCGCCGCGGAGCTGCCAGGTGAGCTCCGCCACCTGGAAGACGCCCATCGCCGTCGTCGCCTCGCCGAAGCAGAGGAAGCCGCCGCTCGGGTTGATGGGGAGCGTTCCGGTCGGCGTGGTCTCGCCGCGCTCGAGGAGCGACTCGGACTCGCCCGGCTGGCAGAAGCCCCACTCCTCGGGGAAGGCGAGCTCGTAGTAGACGGTGTTGTCCTGCAGCTCGATCAGGCTCACGTCGCGCGGCCCGACGCCCGCCATCTCCATCGCCTTTCGGACCGCGATCGTGGCCTCGCTGTGCTGCGTCGGCCCGGGCGGCACGACCGAGGCCAGCCCGCGCGGCACGCCGTCGTCGGCGCGCGCGGTCGCGACCGTGCTCCCCGCGACCCAGATCGGATTCGTCGTCCGCTTGCGCGCCTCCTCGGCCGAGCACAGCACGACCGCCGCGGCGCCGTCGCTCACGGGGCAGATCTCGTAGAGGCGGAGCGGGTCGCTCACCAGGCGCGAGCCCAGCACGTCCTCGACGGTGAACTTCTGGCGGAAGCGCGCGTGGGGGTTGTGGGCGCCGTTCTCGTGCGCCTTCACCGCGACCATCGCGAGCTGCCGCTCGGTCGTGCCGTATTCCTCCATGCGGCGGCGGCAGAGCAGCGCCCAGAAGATCGGCCCCGGCATGCCCACGCAGAGCTGGCGGAGGTACTCGGGATCGGTCTCCTCCTGTACGCCCGACATCTGGATGAAGCCCTTCGGCATGC
>Ga0209640_10000396_pt1 | contig 33157 bp, 32 predicted proteins | sample RifCSP10_1_FD_184018 | JGI IMG/M metagenome (GOLD analysis project Ga0209640, IMG submission 184018) | Soil microbial communities from Rifle, Colorado - Rifle CSP2_sed 10_1 (SPAdes) (version 2) | ecosystem: Environmental > Terrestrial > Deep subsurface > Rock core/Sediment | place: Rifle... | reverse complement strand
CCCGCCTCGACCGGATGCTTGCCGGCGGGCTCCGCCGCAACGCCCTTCACGAGGTGAGGAGCGGGACGACGCGGGATGCCGCCGCCGCCACCGGCTTTGCCGCCGCCCTCCTCGCCCGCCTCTCGCGCCTCGACGACCGGCCTCTTCTGTGGATCGTGGAAGCCGACTACGCCCGCGAGGCGGTGGTGCTGCACGGAGCGGTACGCGGCCTGTGGCTGGGCGGTCGCCGGTTGTGCCGCTGTCACCCACTCGGGGGACACGGCGTCGATCCGGTGCCGCCGCGCGCCTGACGGATACATGGAACGCAGGGTCCTCATCGCTGTTGTGTTGTCGTTCCTGGTGCTCTACGCCTACCAGTCGTTGTTCGTTCCCCGGCCGCCGGCCTCACCGGCCTCACGCGGTGAGGCGCCGCAAGCATCCACCGCGGCGCCGGACCCGGGGCCCGCGGCACCCGCCGCCCCCGCGGCGGCCCCGGCTGCGCCAGCGCCAGACGCTCCAGCGGCGCCGGCGCAAGAGCCGCCGCCAACCGTGGTCGCCGAGACGGCCGAACGCGAGATCGTCGTGGACACCGCGACGGTGACCGCCACGCTCACGAACAGAGGCGGCCGGGTTCTGCACTGGCGGCTGAAGGAATATCGCGACGCTCGCGGCGAGCCGGTGGATCTTGTTCCCTCGGCGCTTCCAGCCGATCAGCCGACGCCGTTTGCGCTGCGTGTCGAAGACGAAGCGATCACGGGCCGGTTGAGCACGGCGCTGTACCGCGTGTCGGGGGACTCGGCGGGCCGTGTGGATGCGCGCACGAACGAGGCAGGCGTGGTCTTCGAGTTCGAGGATGCGTCAGGGCTGCGCGCGCGCAAGGAGCTTCGATTCGAGCCGCACACCTACATCGTGCGATTTTCGGCGGCGGTCGCAATCGGCGACCGCATGCTGAATCCGACCGTGCTCTGGGGGCCGGGCCTCGGTGACATCGGCGCGGTCACCGGTGGAGGCAGCTTCTTCACGGGGAACTACGTTCAGCCTCCCCAAGCCATCTACCATCGCGACGGCGATGTCGAACGGATCGCCGCCACCGGGATCGCCGCGCAGGCGACACACGAAGGGCAGTTCCGGTTCGCCGGCATCGACGATCACTACTTTCTGGCGGCCGCGGTGAATCCGGGGCAGGCGCGGCTCGAGTTCGTCCCGGCGCCGCAGCCGGGTGCCGGCGACACGCAGCGCCAGTTCCTCGCGCAGAGCTTCACGTTTCCGGCGCCGCCGCAGGACGCCCGGTTTTTCTACGGCCCCAAGCAGTTCGATCTGCTGCGATCGATCGACGCGGAGCTCGTCCGGGCGATCAACTTCGGCATGTTCGGATTCCTTGCCGTGCCGCTGCTCGGCGCGCTTCAATGGATTTACGGCTTCGTCGGCAACTATGGCTGGTCGATCGTCCTGCTGACGGTCCTTATCAACATCGCCATCTTCCCGCTGCGCCACAAGAGCGTGGTCTCGATGCGCAAGATGCAGGGGCTTCAGCCGCAGCTCAAGGCGATTCAGGATCGCTACAAGGAGCTGAAAACCACCGACCCCGCGCGGCAGAAGATGAACACGGAGATCATGAATCTCTATCGGGAGAAGGGCGTCAACCCGGCCAGCGGCTGCGTGCCGATGCTGCTCCAGTTCCCGGTGCTGCTCGCGTTCTATTCCATGCTGTCGCAGTCGATCGAGCTGCGCGGCGCCGAGTTCGGGTTGTGGATCGCCGATCTGTCGCAGCCCGATCCCTATTACGTCATCCCCGTGCTGATGGCCGTGACGATGTTCTGGCAGACGAAGATCACGCCGAGCACGGCCGATCCCGCGCAGCAGCGGGTCATGATGATCATGCCGCTGATGTTCACGGTGTTCTTCCTGTGGGCGCCGAGCGGCCTGGTCATCTACTGGTTCGTGAGCAACCTCTGGGCGATTGGCCAGCAGTATTTCACCAACTGGCTGATCGGACCGGCGGCGCCTGCCAGCACCGCGCGACCGCCGGCCGAGCGGCGGTTGAAGAATGTCGGCGCCGGCCGCACGAGCGGCGCGGAAAAGCGACCGTAGACGAGCTATGTCACTGACGACCGAGATCACCGATTTCGTGAACAGGGTCGTGGCGGCGATGGGGTTGACGCTCGCCGCGACGATCGAAGAGACGCCGGACGGCACGCGCATCAATCTCGAGGGAGAGGACGGCGGGGTCCTGGTGCGGCGCGGCGGCGAAGGGCTGCAGGCGCTGCAGCACATCGTGGCGACGACATTCCGCAAGCAGCTCGGCGACGACAACCGCGTGGTCATCGACTGCAACGGCTTCCGCAAGGACAAGGACATGGAGTTGAGGCAGATTGCGCACTTCATGGCCGAGAAAGCCCGGTCGAGCGGGGCGCCGCAGGAGATGGGGCCGCTCAATCCCTACGAGCGCCGCATCGTCCATCTCGCCATCGCCGAGGATCCCAGCGTGACGTCGGAAAGCATCGGCGACGCCTTCATGAAGACGGTCATTATCTCAACGAGGCGGTAGTTGGTAGCTGGTAGTGGGTTCCGGGTTCGGCGCTACCAGCTACCGACTACCAGCTACCGGCTGGCTGTGATGTTCTCCACCGAGGACTCCATCGTTGCCATCGCGACGCCCGCGGGACGAGGCGGGATCGGCGTGGTTCGGATCAGCGGCCCGTCCGCACCAGGCATCGCCGGCGCCATGCTCGAGTGCGGCGGCTCGCTCCAGGCGCGATACGCGACTTACACACGGCTGCGGCGGCGCGCGCAGGCGGAGGGGCGCGACATCGGCGACGAGGTCATTGCGACGTACTTTCCCGCGCCCAACTCCTACACGGGCGAGCACGTCGTCGAAATCAGCGCGCACGGCAGCCCGGTCGTGCTGCAGGCCATTGTCAGCGGAGCGATTGAGGCGGGCGCACGGCTCGCCGAACCGGGAGAGTTCACGCTGCGCGCGTTCCTCAACGGCAAGCGCGATCTGATTCAGGCCGAAGCCGTGGCCGATCTGATCGCCGCCGCCACGCCGCTGCAGGCGCGCGTGGCCTTCGATCAGCTCGACGGCACGCTCACCGGACGCATTGCGGAGATCGACGCACAGCTCTTCGACCTGATCGCCAAGCTTGAAGCGTCGCTTGATTTTCCCGACGAGGGGTACCACTTCATCGAGCCGGCGGAGACCGCCCGGGCCCTTGCCTGCCTCATCGAGCGCGTCAAAGGGCTGCTTGGCGGCGCGCGCCGCGGACGACTGATTCGCGAGGGCGCCACGGTGGTGGTGGCGGGGCGGCCCAACGTCGGAAAGTCGAGCGTGTTTAACATGCTGGTCGGTGCCGAGCGCGCCATCGTCACCGAGATTGCCGGGACGACGCGCGACCTGGTGTCGGAGCGGATTGACGTCGAGGGCCTGGCGATTACGCTGGTGGATACCGCCGGCTGGCGCGAGACGGGCGACCGCGTCGAGCGCGAAGGTGTCGCGCGCGCGGCACAGGCGCGCCAGGTGGCGGACGTGCTGCTCGTCGTTCTCGATTCGAGTGAGCCGCTGACGGCCGACGACGAGCGACTGCTCGCGGAGACGGCCGATCGGCCGCGGATCATCGTCGCCAACAAGTCAGATCTGGCGGGGCGATCCCCGCGCGCAGGGGCCGGCTCGAGCCGGGCCGTCGTGACGTCCGCCAGGACGGGCGCCGGGCTTGACGAGTTGCGCTGCGCGATCGTGCGCGCGCTCACGGGCGCCGAGGCGCTGCGCGACGCCGCCGCGATCTCGAACGTGCGGCACATCACCCTGCTCGAACAGGCCCGGACGAGTCTCGTAGCCGCGCAGCAGGCCGCCACCGGAGAAACGCCTGAAGAATTCGTGCTCGTGGATCTGCAGGCGGCCCGCGCGCGGCTCGACGAGATCGTCGGCGCGCGCACAAGCGAGGACGTGCTGCAGCACATCTTCGAGCGGTTCTGCATCGGGAAATAGGGCCCCGGCATGCGCTTCGACGTGATTGTGATCGGCGCGGGACATGCGGGCGTCGAGGCGGCGTACGCCGCGGCGCGCCTCGGGTGCCGTGTCGGCCTCTGCACGCTGTCGCGCGAGACCGTCGCGCACATGCCGTGCAATCCCGCCGTGGGCGGGACGGCGAAGGGGCACCTGGTCCGCGAAATAGACGCGCTCGGCGGACTGATGGCGCGCGCCATCGACGCGACGGGTATTCAGTTCAAGCTGCTCAATCGAAGCCGCGGCCCGGCCGTGTGGTCGCCGCGCGCGCAGGCGGACAAGCGACGGTACGCGGAGTGGGTCGCCGCGGCGCTCGACCGCGAGCCGAACATCGCGTGGCTGTTCGGCAGAGCGGGCAGCATTGAAGTCAGCAACGACCGCGTCACCGCACTCGCGATGGAGGATGGCGACCGGCACGAATGCGGGGCGCTCGTCGTCACCACCGGCACGTTTCTCAACGGGTTGATTCACGTCGGCCCCGAACAGCGTCCGGCCGGGCGCCACGGCGAGCCGCCGTCGTGTGAGCTGGCCGCGTCGATCGCATCGTTCGGGTTCGACGGCGGCCGCCTCAAGACGGGCACGCCACCGCGCCTGCATCGCGACAGCATCGATTTCGAGCGCGCCGTCGCGGGCGGGCTGTTCGTGGAGGAGCGCGGCGACGCCCAGCCCGTGCCGTTCTCGTTTGCCACGGCCACGCCGCCGCGCAATCAGATCCGATGCTGGCTGCTCTACACCAACGATCGCGTCCGCGATCTCGTGCGCCGCCACATCCATCACAGCCCGCTCTATAACGGGCAGATTCGCGGCATCGGGCCGCGCTACTGTCCGTCGCTCGAGGACAAGATCATGCGGTTCCCGGAGCGGGAGCGGCACCAGATCTATCTCGAGCCGGAAGGCGTCGACGCCGACGAGATCTACGTGAACGGGTTTTCAATGTCGCTGCCGCGCGAGGTCCAGGAAGAGCTCGTGCGCGCACTCCCGGGTCTCGAAGACGCGTCGATGCTGCGGCCGGGATATGCGATCGAATACGACTTCGTTCAGCCGACCGAGTTGAAGTCGACGCTGGAAACCCGTCGTGTCGGGGGACTGTTCTTTGCCGGACAAATCAACGGGACGTCGGGCTACGAAGAGGCCGCGGCGCAGGGGCTGGTGGCCGGCATCAACGCCGCGTGCGCGCTGCGGCGCGAGCCGCCGTTCACGCTTGGGCGTGACGAGGCGTACATCGGCATCCTCGTGGACGATCTGGTGACCCGCGGATGCCTCGAGCCGTATCGCATGTTCACCTCGCGCGCCGAGCACAGGCTCCTGCTGCGGATTGACAACGCCGATCTGCGCCTCACGCCGCGCGGCCGCCGGCTGGGCCTGATTGACGATGAGCGGTGGGCGCACTTCGAGGCGAGACGCGACCGCCACGCGCGGAGCCTCGCGACGCTCCACCGGACGATGGTCCGCAGCGCGCGCGGCGAGCGCGTCGCGGCCAGCACCCTGTTGCGGCGACCCGAGGTGCGGCTCGACGCCCTGCTGGACCAGGGAGAGGTTGCGCTCGACCTGAACGCCTCGACGCGGGCGCTCGACATCGCCAGCATCGAGAACGAGGTCAAGTACGCGGGCTACCTCAAGCAGGAGGCGGCGCGCGCGGAACGGCTTCGGCGCCAGGACCGGCGGCGCATCCCCGAGGATTTTGCGTTTGCGCGCGTGCCGGGACTGTCGCGGGAAGTCCTCCAGCGGCTCGTGCAGGTCAGGCCTGAGACGCTTGGCCAGGCCTCACGCATCCCCGGCGTGACGCCCGCGGCGGTCGCGGTGCTGGGGTCGTTTCTCAATAGATCGCCGTAAATAATTGACCAGTAAAGAGTTCCAGGACAAGCTCGCCCGCCGAGCCCGCCGGGCCGGTGTCACCATCGCTCCCGAGCTGGGGACCAGGCTCGAGGCGTACTATCGCCTCCTTGCGGTCTGGAACACCAAGATCAATCTCACGGGCCTCAGGCTGTCGGAATTCTCGCCTGAGACGCTCGACAGGCTGCTGATCGAGCCGGTGGTCGCCGCCCGCCACATTCCCCTGACGGCGGCTCGAATGCTCGACGTGGGGAGCGGTGGGGGCTCACCGGCCATCCCGCTGGCGATGACGGTGCCCCGCCTGCGGCTGATGATGGTCGAATCCAAGACACGGAAAGCGGTGTTCCTGCGCGAGGCGATTCGCGGCCTCAATTTGACGGGTGCCGACGTCGCGACCGCACGATTTGAAGAGCTCCTGGCGCGTCCCGACCTGCACGAGGCCCACGACCTGGTCACGGTCCGAGCCATCCGCATCGAGGCACGCACGCTGATGATGCTGCAGGCGTTCACAAAGCCCGGCGGACTGCTGTTCCTGTTCCGAGGCGCGGTCACGGCGGACCCCTCGGAAACGATTACGCCTCCGCTGTCCTGGAAGGCCACCTATCCGCTGCTCGAATCGCTCCGCAGCCGGCTGGTTGTACTGGAAAAGCGACCGATTGGTGGGGGCGTTCCACGTGGAACACCCTAGCCAGAGTATATATTCGTCTTTTATTCGCTGGTTCCACGTGAAACAAATTGCTTGACCGGGATCGTGAGGAGTCCTAGAGTTGCGGTGACCGCAGAAGCCACAACTATTGGGCACATGACAGACTTCAGCCGCTCATCTGCCAGGGTCATCGCCATCGCCAACCAGAAAGGCGGCGTCGGCAAGACAACGACGGCCATCAACGTGGCGACGTCGCTGGCGCTCGACGGCCACCGCATCCTCGTGGTGGACGTCGATCCGCAAGGCAACCTGACCAGCGGCCTCGGTCTCAGGGGGCAGCGCGCCGAGGCGGGCACCATCTACGAGGCGCTCATGAGCGGCGCGGCGCCCGACGCCGTCATCGTTCCGACGCAAGTCCAGAACCTCTCGCTCATTCCGGCGGATCGCAATCTCACCGGCGCGGAGATCGAGCTCGTGCCGGTGCCGTCGAGAGAGCATCGACTGCGCCAGGTGCTGGAGCCGCTGCGCCCCCGCTTCGATCTCATCTTCATCGACTGTCCGCCGTCGCTCGGCCTGCTGACGCTCAACGCGCTCGTTGCCGCCGACGCGGTGCTGATTCCGCTGCACTGCGAGTACTTCGCGCTCGAAGGCCTCGCCGAACTGGTCAGCACGATGCGCCGGGTGCGCGGCGGGTTGAACCCGGCGCTCGACATCGAAGGCGTGCTGCTGACGATGTACGACGATCGAACCAATCTCGGTCAGCTCGTCGCGCGCGACGTGCGGGAGTTTTTCAAAGAGAAAGTCTTCACGACGGTCATCCCGCGCAACGTGCGTCTTGGAGAGGCGCCGAGTCACGGCATGCCGGCGGTCCTCTACGACGCGAAGTCGCGCGGCGCTGCCGCGTACCTCGCGCTGGCGAAAGAAATGCTCTCGCGGCGCGCGGCATAGGAGGAACCCCATGATGGAGCGACGCCCCGCGCTTGGCAAAGGCCTGAGCGCGCTCATCCCGGACGCGCCCGAGCCGCCGCGCAGCGGCGCGATCGACGTGGACGTCGACCTGCTGGCTCCAAGCGATCAGCAGCCGCGCATCATGCTGGACGATGGGAAGCTCGACGAGCTGGCGGCATCGATTCGCGCCAACGGCATCATTCAGCCGATTCTCGTCCGCCGAACGGGCGGCACGTATCGAATCATCGCCGGCGAGCGACGCTGGCGCGCCGCGCAGAAGGCGGGGCTCCTCAAAGTGCCGGTCGTTATCCGCGACGTGCCGGACGGAGCGGACCGTCAGCTGCTCGAGCTGGCCCTCGTCGAGAATCTCCAGCGCGAAGATCTCAATCCGATCGACGAGGCCCTCGCCTACCAACGCCTGGTCGATGAGTTCGGGCTGACACAGGAGCAGGTCGCGGCGGCGGTCGGCAAAGATCGCAGCTCCGTGGCGAACTACCTGCGCCTCCTCAGGCTGCCCGAGGAGGTTCGGGGCGACGTCGGCTCCGGCACGCTGTCGATGGGGCACGCGCGGGCGCTGCTCGGGCTGTCCGATCCCGCCGCACAGCGCCACGCGGCGCGCGAAGTGATCGCACGATCGCTCTCTGTCCGCGAAACCGAAGCGCTGGTCAAGAAGCTCGCCGCGCCGCCCGGCTCCCGCCCGCCCGCCGGTGCGCGGCCGACCGACGTGCATACCCGGGCCGCCGAGGATCGTCTGCGCTTCGCCCTGGGAACGAAGGTGCGAATCGTCCGGCGCGGCGTGGGCGGCACCATTGAAATCGACTTCGCCTCCGAATCCGAGCTGAATCGCCTGTACGAGCAGCTCACCCTCCAGTAAGACCTCAGGCCACAGGCCTTGGGGCTCAGGGCCGTCTCAGAAATCCGGCGCTCGAGGCCTGGGCCCTGAGGCCTACGGCGTGTTATAAAAGGTTGTTTGTGCCATTCAGGTACAAGCTCGTAGAGGTTCTTTGCGGCAGGTGAACTCATGAGCACTCGTGCGTCCGCCGGACGATACGCGCGAGCACTCCTCGATGTCGTCGTCAAGGAAGGCAATCCCGAGCAGGTCGATCGGGAGCTCACGGCATTTGCCGACCTGGTCGCCCGCACCACCGACCTTCAGCGAGCGCTCGCCAACCCCGCGGTTCCCGTCAGCGCCAAGCGCGGCATTCTCGACGCCGTGCTGTCGCGCATGCAGGTGTCGCCGCCGGTGGCCAAGCTGCTCGCCCTGCTGGCCGACCGGGGCCGCCTGCCGCTTCTCGGCGAGCTGGCCGAGAGCTACCGCGAGCGGCTGCTGGAGCACCGGCAGGTCGTGCGCGCGGAAGTGACCACGGCCGCGCCGCTCCCGCCCGAGCGGGTGGCGCAGTTCGAGCAGCGTCTGGCGGAGGCCACCGGGCGCCGCGTCACGATGACGACGCGCGTGGATCCGGCGATCATCGGGGGCGCCGTCACGCGAGTGGGCAGCATCGTGTACGACGGCAGCATTGCGACCCAGCTTGAGCGACTCCGAGAGCGACTCGAACATCAACGGTGAGTGGATCGACGATGGACATCAGAGCCGACGAAATTTCCAAGATTATCCGCGAGCAGATTGGCAGCTACGCCGTGGAGGTCGACGTCGCCGAGGTCGGCACCGTCATCTCGATCGGTGACGGCATCGCCCGCGTGCACGGTGTCGAGCGCGTGATGGCAGGCGAGATGCTGGAATTCACGCACGGCGTGTACGGCATTGCGCTGAACCTCGAGGAAGACAGCGTCGGCACGGTGCTCCTCGGCGATTTCAAAGCGATCAAGGAAGGCGACGTCGTCAAGCGGACCGGACGCATCATCTCGGTCCCGGTCGGCGACCAGATGCTGGGCCGCGTGGTCAACGCGCTCGGGGAGCCGATCGACGGCAAGGGCCCGATTCAGTCGAAGCAGTTTCTGCCCATCGAGCGCCTCGCGCCGGGCGTGGTCGATCGCCAGCCCGTGAAGGAGCCGCTGCAGACGGGCCTCAAGGCGATTGACGGGATGGTGCCGATCGGCCGCGGGCAGCGCGAGCTCATCATCGGCGACCGGCAGACCGGCAAGACCGCCGTCGCCGTGGATACGATCATCAACCAGCGTGGCAAGGACGTCGTCTGCATCTACAACGCCATCGGGCAGAAGCGGTCGACCGTCGCGCAGGTCGTGCGCACGCTCGACGAGTACGACGCGATGAGCTACACGATTGTCGTCGCGGCGACGGCGTCGGATCCGGCGCCGATGCTCTACATCGCGCCCTACTCGGCGTGCGCCATCGGCGAGTACTTCCGCGACAGCGGCCGGCACGCGCTCTGCGTGTACGACGACCTCTCGAAGCACGCGCAGGCGTACCGCGAGATCTCGCTGCTGCTGCGGCGCCCGCCCGGCCGCGAGGCGTACCCGGGCGACGTCTTCTACCTGCACTCGCGGCTGCTGGAGCGCGCGGCCAAGCTGAAGACCGAGCTGGGCGGCGGGTCGCTCACGGCGCTGCCGATTATCGAGACCCAGGCCGGAGACCTGTCCGCCTACATCCCGACGAACGTGATCTCGATTACCGACGGCCAGATCTTCCTCGAGAGCGACCTGTTCCATCAGGGCGTGCGCCCGGCCATCAACGTCGGCAACTCGGTGTCGCGCGTCGGCGGATCGGCGCAGATTCGCGCCATGCGCCAGGTGGCCGGCTCGCTGCGGCTGGATCTGGCGCAGTACCGCGAGCTGGCGGCGTTCGCGCAGTTCGGCAGCGACCTCGACAAGGCGACGCAGGCGCAACTCAATCGGGGCCGGCGGCTCGTGGAAATCCTGAAACAGCCGCAGTACCAGCCCCTCGCGGTCGAGAAGCAGGTCGTGATCGTCTACGCCGCGACGAAGGGGTTCATCGATCCGGTCGCCGTCGAGGACGTGCGCCGGTACGAAGAGGACCTGTACCGGTTCCTCGAGACGAGGCACCCGGGGGTGCTCACCGGAATCAGCGGCAAGAAGATCCTGGACGACGAGCTGAAGGCAGCGGTCGAAGCGGCGCTCAAGGAATTCGGTCAGCAGTTCGTCGGCACGACGCCGGCCGCCGCCGTCGCGTGAACGGGTGGCCCTGTGCGAGGCGCGCTGAACCATGCCATCACTGATTGACCTGCGCCGCCGCATCCGTGCGGTCAAGTCGACGCAGCAGATCACCAAGGCGATGAAGATGATCGCCGCCTCGCGCCTGAAGCGGGCGCAGGACCGGGTCGTCGCCGCGCGGCCGTACGCGCAGCGCATGCTCCAGGTGCTCAACAGCCTGGCGGCGCGCGTGGATCCCGAGGCGCACCCGCTGCTGCGCAGCCCGGTGGGCGCCGCCGGCCGCCCGCTGCTCATCGTCATGACCGGGGATCGCGGGCTCTGCGGCAGCTTCAACTCCAACGTCATCAAGGCCGCGGGGCAGTTCATCGTGAGCGAGGGGCGGTCGCGTGAGATTGCGCTCGGCCTCGTGGGGCGCAAGGGGCGCGACTTCTTCCGTCGCCGCGGCTTTGACGTGCGCTACGAGCAGGTGGGCGCGTTTCAGCGCCTGGCGTTCGGCCACGCCGTGGAGATCGCCAACGCGGCCATCGACGAGTTCGTATCGGGACGCGCGTCGAGCGTCTCGCTGGTCTACAACGAGTTCAAGTCGGTGATGTCGCAGCGTGTGGTCCTCGAGCGGCTGCTGCCCATTCCGCGGCTCGACGGCGACGGCGCGGCGCCCGCCGCCGACTACCTGTACGAGCCGGGGCCGGAGGAGATCTTCCGCGACCTGCTGCCGCGCCACGTGCAGGCGCAGGTGTATCGCGCGCTGCTCGAGTCCAACGCCGCGTTCTACGCCGCGCAGATGACGGCCATGGACGCGGCGACGCGGAATTCAGCGGACATGATCGAAAGCCTGACGCTGTACATGAACAAGGTGCGGCAGGCGGCGATCACACGGGAAATCATCGAGGTGGTGTCGGGCGCCGCCGCGACATAGAGGGTTATGGCAGACACAGCGACGAAGCAGCGTGCGGGCAAGGTGGTGCAGGTCATCGGTCCGGTCATCGATATCGAGTTCCCGGAAGGGCTCCCCGAGATCTACAACGCGGTGCGCGTGGTGTCGGACGGCGCGGCCGGGGCGCAGAAGATCGACGTCATCGCCGAAGTGGAGCAGCACCTCGGCGAAAACCGCGTGCGCGCGGTGGCGATGAAGGCCACCGACGGCATGACGCGCGGGATGACGGCGCTCGACACGGGCGGGCCGATTTCGGTGCCCGTGGGCCCCGCGACGCTCGGCCGGGTGCTCAACGTGCTCGGCGAGCCGGTCGATTTTCCGGATCGCCCGGTGGAGTCGAAGGAGCGGTGGCCGATTCACCGCCACGCGCCCACGCTCGAGCAGCAGTCGACCGAGCTCAAGATGTTCGAGACGGGCATCAAGGTCGTCGATTTGCTCGAGCCGTACCTGCAGGGCGGCAAGATCGGGCTGTTCGGCGGGGCCGGCGTCGGCAAGACCGTCATCATCATGGAGCTGATTCACAACATCGCGCTCAAGCACGGCGGCGTGTCCGTGTTCGGCGGTGTGGGTGAGCGGACGCGCGAAGGCAACGACCTCTGGCTGGAGTTCCAGGAGTCGGGCGTCATCGACATCAAGGATCCGTCCAAGTCGCGCGCGGCGCTGGTGTACGGCCAGATGACGGAGCCGCCGGGCGCGCGCCTGCGCGTGGGCCTGTCGGCGCTGACGGTGGCCGAATATTTCCGCGACGCCGAAGGCAAGGACGTCCTCCTCTTCATCGACAACATCTTCCGGTTCACGCAGGCCGGCTCCGAGGTGTCGGCGCTGCTCGGCCGCATGCCGTCGGCGGTCGGCTACCAGCCGACGCTGCTGACGGAAATGGGCGAGCTCCAGGAGCGCATCACTTCCACCAAGAAGGGGTCGATCACCTCGGTGCAGGCGATCTACGTGCCCGCCGACGATTACACCGACCCCGCGCCCGCGACGACGTTCGCGCACCTCGACGCGACGACGAACCTGTCGCGGCAGATTGCGGAGCTCGGCATCTACCCGGCCGTCGATCCGCTGGCGTCGACCTCGCGCATTCTCGACCCGCGCGTGCTGGGCGACGAGCACTACAACGTCGCGCGCGCGGTGAAGCAGATCCTGCAGCGCTACAAGGACCTGCAGGACATCATCGCGATTCTCGGCATCGACGAGCTGTCGGAGGACGACAAGCTCACCGTCGCCCGCGCCCGCAAGCTGCAGCGGTTCCTCTCGCAGCCGTTCTTCGTGGCGGAGCAGTTCACCGGGTTCAAGGGCAAGTACGTCGCCATCGCCGACACCGTGAAGGGCTTCAAGGAGATCGTCGACGGCAAGCACGACGAGCTGCCGGAGCAGGCCTTCTACATGGTGGGCACGATCGAGGAAGCGGTGGAAAAGGCCGCCAACATCAAGGCCGCCTGACGCCATGGCGCTCCCGACGACGCTTCTGCTCGAGATCGTCACGCCGGACCGCGCGCACCTGCGCGAGCAGGTGGACGAGGTCCAGGTGCCGGGATCGGAAGGGTACCTGGGCATTCTGCCCGGCCACACGCCGCTGCTGTCCATGTTGCACGTGGGCGAGCTGTGGTATCGCATCGGCCAGGAGACGCACTATCTCTCCATCGCGGGCGGTTTCGTCGAGGTGCTGCCGGATCGCGTGACGGTGCTGGCGCAGATTGCGGAACGGGCGCAGGAGATCGACGTGGCACGGGCGGAGGCGGCCAGGAAGCGCGCCGAAGAGCGGCTGGCGCGCCCGCAGGCCGACATGGACTTCGAGCGGGCCCGGATTGCCCTCATGAAATCGCTCGTCCGGCTCCAGGTAGCCGCCCGCGCCCGGACAAGGGTATAAGAAGGAGACTGGTCTCCAACCTCCGACAACTCCTTCGCTACCGGGCGCTGATTCAGAGCCTGGTCGCCCGCGAGCTGAAGGCGCGCTATCGCGGCTCCCTCCTCGGCTTCTTCTGGTCGTTCGTCAACCCGCTGCTGCTGCTCCTCGTCTACAGCTTTGTCTTCACGGTGGTGCTGCCGGGCGTGCACCCGCCGGAGCTCGAGCCGTTCGCGCTGTTCATGTTCTGCGGCATCCTGCCGTGGGCGTGGTTTTCCTCGTCGCTGCTCGAAGCGTCGAACGTGCTCATCGCCGGCGGCAACCTGATTCGCAAGGTGCTCTTTCCCGCCGAAGTGCTCCCGATTGTGACCGTGCTGGCCGGCCTGGCGCACTTCTGCTTCGGGCTGCCGATTCTGGCGGCGTTCCTCGTGTACTACCGCGTGCCAATCGTGTCGACGGATCTGCTGTGGTTCCCGTTGATCGTCCTCGTTCAGCTCGTGCTGACGCTTGGACTGGCGCTCCTGCTCTCGGCGCTGGCCGTGCACTTTCGCGACGTCCGGGATCTGCTCTCCAATCTCCTGACGCTCTGGTTCTTCGCGACCCCGATCATCTACGCGCTGTCGCAGGCCCCCGCCTCGGTGCGGCGCCTGCTGAACCTGAATCCGTTTACACACCTGGCGGTCTCGTACCAGGAAGTCCTGTTCCGGACCGGGCCGTTTACGGAGTGGCCGCGGCTGCTGGCGGTGGGCGCGGGGTCGGTGCTGGTGCTTGCCGCCGGATACGTCGTCTTCGATCGCCTGAGGGACACCCTTGCCGAAGAAGTATGACCGGAGACCTGAAGGTCTCCGGCTACGCGTGAACGGTAAGCTGCCGGTGAATGGTAGGCGGAGGCCTTCAGGCCTCCGCGTTCGCGCATGAACGCCATCGAGGTGCGCGGCGTCAGGAAGACCTATCGCCGCTACGGCCGGCGCCGCCAGTTCGCCACGCTCAAGAGCGCGCTGCTCTCGGGCCGGCTGCTCCGCGACCTGCGCCCCGACGACACGTTCGATGCGCTGCGGGGCGTGTCCTTCGACGTCCCCGCCGGCCGGACGTTCGGCATCGTGGGGCGCAACGGCTCGGGCAAGAGCACGATGCTGAAGCTGATGGCCGGCATCGGACGGCCGACAGACGGCACCGTCAGCGTGCGCGGCAGGGTGTCGGCGCTGATCGAGCTGGGCGCCGGGTTCCATCCGGAGATCTCCGGCCGCGAGAACGTGTACATCAACGGCATGATGCTCGGGCTCACCAAGCGGGAGATCGCCGCGCGCTTCGACGAGATCGTCGAGTTCGCCGAGCTGCAGGACTTCATCGACGCGCCAGTCAAGACCTACTCGTCGGGCATGTACATGCGGCTTGGGTTTGCCGTGGCCATTCACGTCGATCCGGACGTGCTGCTCGTCGACGAGGTGCTGGCGGTGGGCGACGAGGCCTTCACCCACAAGTGCCTCGACAAGTTCGCCGAGTTCCGGCGGCGGGGACGCACGGTGCTGCTCGTCACGCACGCCCTCGATCTCGTGACCCGTTTCTGCGACGAGGCATTGTGGCTCGACGCCGGCGTCGTCCGCGTCCAGGGCGATCCACGGCGCGTCATTGATGCGTATTTGCTGGACGTCGCGAAAACCGAGGATGCGGCGCTCGGCCGGGCCGCGGTGGCTCTCGAGGGGATCGGGGACCGGGGACCGGGGATCGGCCGACCCCCGATCCCCGATCCCCGACTCCCGACCCCCGATCCCCGATCCCCGATCCCCGGGAGTCCGGAAGATATGTTCCAGGCTGTCGAAGGACGCTGGGGTTCGCGAGAGGTCGAAATCGTGGCGGTGGATCTGCTCGCCCGCGACGGCCGTACCGCGCACGTCTTCCAGTCGGGCGAGCCGCTCGAAATCCGCCTGCGCGTCCAGGCGGCTCAGCCGGTGACGGACCTCGTGTTCGGCGTCGGGATTTTCAGCGCGGAGGGTGTCTGCTGCTACGGGACGAACACGCGGATCGAGGGGGCGACGTCGGCCTCACTCGACGGCGGCGGCGAGGTGCGGTTCACGATCGACCGTCTGGACCTGGTCGACGGGACGTACAAGCTCGACGTGGCGGCCCACCGCGAGAACGGCGCGCCGTACGACTACCACCGGCTCCTGCACACGATTCGCGTGACGTCGCGGCTGAAAGAAGCGGGGATCTTCCGGCCGTCGCACCGGTGGACGTTTTCCGGCGGCGTGCGCGTCGCCGGACTGGGCGCATCAGAAGATCGATGAAAGGGCTGCTGTCGGGAGACGACGCCGCCGCGCTGGGCGAACGCGTGCGCGCCGGCGGCGGCACGCTTGTGTTCACCAACGGGGTCTTTGACCTGCTGCACCCCGGGCATGTCCGGTACCTGCGGCAGGCCCGGGCGCGCGGCGACGCGCTTATTGTTGCCATCAACTCCGACCGGTCGGTTCGCGCGATCAAGGGCGAGGACCGGCCGATCAACCCGGAGCAGGAACGGGCCGAAGTGCTCCTCGGCCTCGCGAGCGTCGACGCGGTGGTGATCTTTGACGAGGAGACGCCGCACGCGATCGTCAGCACGATCAAGCCGGACGTCCTGGTTAAAGGCTCGGATTGGGGCCCCGACAACATCGTCGGCCGAGATGTCGTCGAAGCGCGCGGGGGGCGGGTGGTGCGTCTCGATCTGTCGCCGGGACATTCGACCTCGCAACTCATCCGCAAAGTTCGCGCGCTCCCTCCGCGATAAGACGTATGTGACAATGGAGCGTTGCGCGGCCCACCCCGGGGTTCGCCGGGTGTGGGCCTTTCGGCATGTACCCGGGATGACCACCACCACCTCACTGACGCTTCGCGCGCTCTTCGGCCGGGCCGCCGCTCGCGCGGGGCTGGACGAGCTCGGCCCGGTGACGGCCGGTCTGACGCCCGCCGCCAAGGCCCTGGCCGCGGTGGCCGCCGTCCGCACGGGATCGGCGGTCACGGTGCTCGTGGTGCCAACCGACACGGACGTGGAGCAGATCACCGGCGACGCCCGGTTCTTTTACGCCGCGCTCGAGGGCGCGTCCGACGCGGCCGTCGACCAGGCCGTGCTTCCGCTGCCGTCGCTCCAGGTCGATCCGTATCGGGGCATGCACCCCCACTTTCGTGTGGCTGCGGCCCGGGGACGGGCGCTCCACGCCGCCGCCACGGGCACGGCGCGCCTCATCGTCGCCTCCGCGGCCGCACTGCTTCCAACGGTCAGCCCGCCAGAAAGACTGCTGCGGGCATCAGTCGCCCTCAGGTCCGGAACCGAGATCGAGCCGGAGGCGCTGGCCGACCTGCTCACCGATGCCGGCTTTACCCATGAGGACCCGGTCGAGGAGCACGGGTCGTTCACGGTTCGCGGCGGCATCGTCGACATCTTTCCCGCCGGCGAGAGCGAGCCGGTCCGCCTCGAGTTCGTCGGCGACATGGTGGAATCGCTTCGGCACTTCGATCCCGCCACACAGCGCTCGACGGCGGCCACCGACCAGGTCGTGGTCGTCCCGGTCCGGGAGCGGTTCGACGACGAGGACGCGGCGGTGGCCGTGCTGGACTTTCTCGGGTCCGCGCGGGGTATCCGGTTGATCGTCTCGGAATACGACCAGGCCGAGGAGCAGGCACGCAAGGTACGCGATCAGCTGGAGGCCAGCTTCCGCGACGCCTCGGGTCGCGGTGCCGTTGCGTGGCCGCCCCCCTCGGACGCGTTCGTGGCGGCGGGGGCGATTGAGGCGCGCATCGGCGGCGTGCCGCGGCTCGAGGAGCTTGCGGTCGACGAAGGCGCGCGGCACGTGTCCTGCCAGCCGGCCATGGAGTTTCGCGGCCGCGTGCCGGACTGGGTTGCGGAGATCCAGGCGGCTCGCCAGCACGGCGACACCGTCGTGTTTGTCGCCGACAGTTACGGCCGGGCCGAGCGCATCGTGGAAATTCTGCAGGAGTACGAGATCGTCGGCGTGCCGGTCGAACGCGCCGAGGACGCGCACGCCGCGTCGGTGCTCGTGGCCGTCGGCTCGCTGTCCCGGGGGTTCCGGCTCCCCGACGCGGCGATCCAGATCTACGCCGAGACCGACGTCTTCGAGGAAGAGCGCCGCGCGTCCGAGGAGCGCCGCGGCATCGCCAAGGCATTCCTGTCGGATCTGCGCGATCTGAAGGTCGGCGATCTCGTCGTCCACGTCGACCACGGGATCGGCGAATTCGTCGGTCTCAAGCAGCTTGGCGTCCGCGGGACGGCGGACGCGTCGCAGGAGTTCCTGGAGCTGCGGTACGCCGGCGACGACAAGCTGTTCGTGCCCGTCGAGCGGCTCGACCTGGTCCAGAAATACACGGGCGGCGCGCGCCCTGCGCTCGACCGTCTCGGCGGCACGTCGTGGGAGAAGGCCAAGACCCGCGTCAAGAAGGCCATGCGCGACATGGCCGAGGAACTGCTCAAGCTGTACGCGCAGCGAAAAGCCGTGCCCGGGCACGCGTTCGCGCCCGACACCCACTGGCAGGAGGAATTCGAGGCCGCGTTTCCGTACGAGTTGACGCCGGATCAGGTAACCGCCGTCGCCGACATCAAGAAAGACATGGAAGCGCCAACGCCCATGGACCGCCTGCTGTGCGGCGACGTCGGCTACGGCAAGACGGAAGTCGCGGTGCGCGCGGCGTTCAAGGCGGTGATGGAGGGGAAGCAGGTGGCGCTGCTCGCCCCGACGACGGTGCTGGCCTTTCAGCACCTGAAGACGCTGCGCGACCGCTTCGCCGGCTTCCCCGTCGAGATCCACATGGTGAGCCGCTTCCGCACGAAGCCGGAAATCCAGGAGGTCCTCTCGGGGCTTTCAACCGGCAAGGTGGACATCATCGTCGGCACGCATCGCCTGCTCTCCAGCGACGTGGCGTTCAAGGACCTCGGGCTGCTCGTCGTCGACGAGGAGCAGCGTTTCGGGGTCGCGCACAAGGAGCGGATCAAGCGGCTGCGGAAGAAGGTCGACGTGCTCACCATGACGGCCACGCCCATCCCGCGAACGTTGAACATGTCGCTCGTCGGCATCCGCGACATGTCGATTATCGAGACCCCGCCGAAAGACCGGCTCTCGATCCAGACCAACGTCGTCACGTTCGACGCGCCGGTGATCGAGCGCGCCATACGCAACGAAATGGCGCGCGGCGGACAGGTGTACTTCGTGCACAACCGCGTCGAGTCGATCTACTCGATCGGCAACCTGCTTCAGCGCCTTGCGCCGGACGCCAGGGTCGTGGTCGGCCATGGCCAGATGGGCGAGGAGGAGCTCGAGCGCGCCATGCTCGGCTTCGTCGAGCGCCAGTACGACGTCCTGCTCGCCACCACCATCGTCGAAAACGGCCTCGACATTCCGAACGCCAACACGATCATCATCAACCGGGCGGACCGCTACGGCCTGTCGCAGCTGTATCAGCTGCGGGGCCGCGTCGGCCGGTCCGATCGCCCGGCGTATGCGTACCTGCTGATCCCGCCCCAGGAGTCGTTGTCCCCGGTGGCACGCAAGCGCCTGGCCGCCATCAAGGAGTTCAGCGACCTGGGCAGCGGGTTCCGCGTGGCGGCGCTCGACCTCGAGATTCGCGGCGCCGGCAATCTTCTCGGGGGCGAGCAGAGCGGCCACATCGACACCGTCGGCTTCGAGATGTACATGAAGCTGCTCGAAGAGGCGGTGCGCGAGCTGAAGGGCGAGGAGATCGAGGACGACGTCCGCGCGACCGTGAACCTGCGCGTCGATGTCAAGATTGACGACAGCTACATTCCGGAAATGAATCAGCGGCTGATGGTCTACCGGAAGGTGGCGGCGGCCCGTTCGGACAAAGAGCTGGGGACGATCCTGGAGGAGGTTCGCGATCGCTATGGCCCGCCGCCGGATTCCGTGCTGAACCTCGCGGAGTACGGGCGGATCCGCATACTCGCCGATCGGCTCGGCGTCGACACCATCGACCGGGAAGGCCGGCTGGTCGTCATCAAGTTCAGGCCGCAGGCCAAGGTGGATCCGATGCGCCTCATCAAGGTGGTCCAGGAGCACCCCACGGCGACGCTCGTGCCGCCGGCCTCGCTCAAGCTCGACCTGGAGGCGACCAGCGCCGGAGATCTGGCCGGAGACCTCAAGGTCTCCGGCTACCAGGACAGGAAGCTGAAGGCTGGTAGCCGGAGGCCTTCAGGCCTCCGGTCCAGGGCGGGACCGGAAACCAGTTGGTGGACGGCCCGCGCCACCGCGGGCGTCGTGGCCGCCGGCTTCAGCAAAGAAGAGATACTCCGAAAGCCTGAAGCGGATCCGCGGGCCGAAGGGGGGATGTTCTCCCGCCTGGAGGACCTGCTGAGTGCCTTGGGTTAAAATATTGATTTCGCAGGGATTTCCGATGCTCAACCGCAGCGCCGTCGCCATCGCCGTTCTTCTGGCCGCCCTGGCCATCGTGCCGACCGGGGCGCAGATCATCGAGCAGGTGCTCGTCAACGTGAACGGCGACATCCTGACAAAAACAGAGTTCGAGCAACGGCAAGTGGCCACGCTCCGCAATCGGCCCGAGCTTGCCAACACGACGCCCGACGACGTGACGCTGAGGCGCGCGATTGCCGAGGTCACGCCGCAGCTCATTCTCGAAGCCGTGGACGAGCTGCTCCTGGTCCAGCGCGGGCGGGAGCTCGGCTTGGCGCTCGGCGACGAGCAGTTCACGAGCATCGTCGACAACATCAAGAAGTCCAACAACCTGGAGAACGAGGATCAATTCCAGGCGGCGCTCAAGCAGGAAGGGATGACGATGACCGACCTGCGCCGGGCGCTCGAGCGACAGATGCTCTCCTCCGAGGCGCAGCGGCGCGATGTCGTCGACAAGATCAGCGTAACCGAAGCGGAAGCGCGCACCTACTACGACGCCCACGCGGCCGAGTTCACGACTCCGTCCGAGGTGACGCTTCGCGAGATCCTGATCGACGTGCCCGTCAGCGACCGCGGGGTCAACGTCGCCGAAGACGACGCCGCGCGCGCGGAGGCCGAAGACATCCGCAAGCGGCTGCTGGCGGGCGAGCCGTTCCCGCGTCTGGCCGCCGAATCGTCGGACGCCCCGTCGAAAGCCAATGGCGGGCTGATTGGGCCGATCAAGGGCAACGAGCTCGCCGAGCCGCTGCAGAAGCTGCTCGGTGGCATGAAGGTGGGCGAGCTCACCGAGGTCGTGCGGACCCCTCGCGGCTACCAGGTCCTCAAGCTCGAGTCGCGCACCGAGACGAAGATCCGGACCTTCGACGACGCCCGTCCCGACATCAGCAACAAGGTCGGCGGCGAGAAGATGGCGCAGGAGCGGCTCAAGTACCTCGAGAAGCTTCGCGCTCAGGCGACGATCACGTGGCGGAACGACGAGCTGAAGAAGGCCTACGAGCAGGCGCTGGCCGAGCGGCGAAAGGCGCTGGCTGGATGACCGACGCCTGGTTCGCGCTCTGGACGCGGTCCCGCCACGAGCAGGTGGTGCGGCAGCAGCTCGAGCAGAAACACATCGAGGCGTTCCTGCCCACCGTGACGCGGTGGAGCCGCTGGAAGGATCGGAAGAAGAAGATCGACTGGCCGCTCTTTCCCGGGTACTGCTTCGCGCGCTTCGATCCGCGAGAGCGCCTGCCCATCCTCAAGTGCGCCGGCGTCGTCAACATCATCTCGTTCGAAGGCGAGCCCGCGCCGATCCCGGAATTCGAGATCGAGGGCATTCGCCAGCTGGTCGAAAGCGATCTCGCCTACGATCCCTGCCCGATGATTCGCGAGGGCATGATGGTGGAGGTGGTGCACGGGCCGCTCAAAAGCGTGGTCGGCCGCCTCGTTCGCAAGGGCGCGCACGCGCGCCTGGTGCTCACCGTGGATCTGATCGGACAGGCCGTGAGCGTCGAAGTCGACGCGGCGGACGTCCGCGCGTATTGAGCCTCCGTCACCGTATGCATATCGGAAACGTGACGCTCTCGTCGCCGTTCGTGGTCGCGCCGATGGCGGGGATGACCGACAGCGCGTTCCGCCGGCTGGTGAAGCGGCACGGAGGGTGCGGCCTGGTGGTCACCGAGATGGTGTCGTCCGAGGGGCTGGTGCGCGGCATCGATCGGACGCTCCAGTACGCGGAATACACCGAGGAAGAGCGCCCGGTCTCGATTCAGATCTTTGGCGGCGATCCCGACACGATGGCGGCCGCCGCCCGGATCGTCGAAGGCATGGGCGCCGATATCGTGGACGTCAACATGGGATGCCCGGTGCCCAAGATTGCGAAGCACAGCGCGGGGTGCAGCCTGATGCGCGAGCCGGCGCACGCCTCGGCCGTCATCAGCGCGATGGCGAAGGCCGTCAGGATCCCCGTGACCGTCAAGATGCGTGCTGGATGGGACGGACGCGCACGCAACGCGCCGGAGCTTGCCAGGCGGGTCGAGGACGCCGGGGCGGCTGCCGTGGCGATACACGGGCGGACGGCCGAGCAGTCGTACTCCGGCGCAGCCGACTGGGACCTGGTGTCGCACGTGGCGAGCGCGCTGTCGATTCCTGTTCTCGGCAGCGGCGACTGTCTCGAGCCCGGGCAGGTCGTCGAGCGTCTGGCGACCGGCATCAGCGGAGTGCTCGTGGGCCGCGGCGTGCTGCGCAACCCGTGGATCCTCGCGCAGGCCGCAGATATCGCCGGCGGCCGGCCGCCGCGCGAGGCCACGCGGCGCGATCGCGGCCGGTTCCTGTTCGACTACATCGATCTCCTGCTCCACGAGCGCGTGAACGAGCGGGACGGGTTCCGCCACCTTCCCCCTTCTCCCTGTCCCCTGACCTCTAACCCCTGTCCCCTGACCCCGGCCCGTGGCCGCGAGCGGTGGGTGATCAACAAGATCCGCGCGCTGTGCAGCTGGTATTCACGAGGGCTCGATGGCGGGTCCGAGCTTCGCGTACGCGTGAATAGCGCGGCCACGCTGGCCGAGCTGCGCGAGATCATCGACGAGTTCTTTTACGTCAGAACGCAAAATTCAGATGCGGCGGCCACAGTGCCCGCCTGATGAGCCGGCGCAGCGCCCGCACCCTGTTGCGGCAGGTGAACCTCTTCACGTCTCCACGCCATTCCAAGCGTGATGCCAACTGCTGGGAGCGAGACCCGCCGTATTCCGCCCGGGACGTGCGTCCGGGCGGCCCGCCGCGCGACAGAGTGAGAAAAAATCTGGAACTACTGCGTATCGGCGAGCATGGCGGCCAGCCCGGCCGTGCCGTCCAGCAGCTCGAAGTCGTACATCACCGCGTCCTCGAAGGCGGCAAAAAACTGCGCCGCCAGCCGGGCGTGAGACGGGTGATCGAGATAGGCCGTGAGTCCCGCACGGTCATCGAACTCGAGCACGGCGGCGTAGGGATAGTCCGCCGGCGCCAGCGCGTCGTAGGCGCGGCCGAGCACGAGGCGCGTGCCGACGCGCGCGCGCCGCACCGACGGAATCTCCCGCACGGCGGTTTCAAACGCGGCAGCCAGTGCCTGGCGCGCCTCCGCCGGCAGGTCCGGCCGCGGACGGAAGAGCACGAGGTGCGCGATCATGAGCGCCGCCGGCGGTCCGGGCCGCGACGCGCGGGGCGGTCCTGGCCCTGGCGCTCACTGCGTGGCTGCGGTCGTCCCTGAGGAGGACGCGGCGGCCGGCCGCTCGGGCCCTCGGACTGTCCGGTGGGACGCTGGCGCCGCTCGAACCGTACCTTGCGGCGGTCGCGATTGCGCGCCTGCTTGGCGTCCTTGAACGGCTGCCGCGGGTCGCGGTGCTCGCCGCCGGGACGCCAGTCGGGACCGCGGCCCTCGCGGCGGCGCCCGCGTTGTGCCGCCGCCGCCCGTCGCGCCTCCGCCTCCTGCTTGGCCTCCTCGGGCGAGGCCCAGAGCCGCCCTCTCGCGAAGTATTTCATTTCCGCGTCCGGGTGCTTGTCGTGAATGCGCCTGAAGGTCGGCAGCAGCTCCTCGCGCTCGGCGGCGCGGAACGCCGTCGGCAGCCCGCCGGCGATGATGGTCCAATAGGCGAACCGTGGAGGCATCAGCGATCAGCTCCCATGCGCTTCAGCTTCTCGACCAGCGTGGTCCGCTTGATGCGAAGCAGGTCGGCAGCCTTGTTGCGATTGCCGCGCGTGCGATCGAGCGCACGTTGGATGAGGTCGCGTTCGATCGAGGTGAGGTAGCGCGGCAGGTCGAGGCCCTCGTCAGGAAATTCCACAAACGGCGGCGCCGACTCCTCCGGCACGGCATGGATCTCGGGGGGCAGGTCGGCCACGTCGATCTCCTGCCGGCCGGCACACAGCGCCACCGCGCGTTCCACGGCGTTCTCGAGCTGGCGGACGTTGCCCGGCCAGCTGTACGCCATCAGCGCGCGCATCGCGCCCTGCGACAAGTGGATGGAAGAACCCGGGGCGAACTTGCCCAGGAAGTGCGTCACCAGCAGCGGAATGTCGTCGCGACGGTCGCGCAGCGGCGGAAGCTGGAACGGGATGACGTTGAGCCGGTAGTACAGATCCTCGCGGAAGGCGCCGCCCGCCACCAGCCGCGCCAGATCCGAGTTGGTCGCGGCGATGACGCGCACGTCGACTTTGATCGTCTGGTTGTCGCCGATGCGCTCGAACTCGCGCTCCTGCAGCGCCCGCAGCAGCTTGACCTGCAGCGCCGGGCTCATCGCGCCGACTTCGTCGAGGAAGAGCGTGCCTTTGTGCGCCTGCTCGAATCGGCCCTGGCGCGTGCCGACCGCGCCGGTGAACGCGCCGCGCACGTGGCCGAACAGCTCCGCCTCGAGCAGCGTTTCCGGAATCGCGCTGCAGTTCAGGGCCACAAACCGGTGCGCGCGCCGCGGACTGTTGAGGTGGATCGCGCGCGCGACCACCTCCTTGCCCGTGCCGGTCTCGCCGGTAATCAGAATCGTGCTGCTCGACCGCGCCACGGTCTCGAGCAGCTGGAAGAGTGCCTGCATCGGGCGGCTGTGGCCCAGAATCCCGCCGAACTGGTACCGCTCCTCCAGCTGCGAGCGGAGATAGGCGTTCTCCGAGGCCAGACGCCGCTGCTCCATCGCTTTCTGGAGCACGTGCATCAGCTCGTCGAACTGAAACGGCTTGGCGACAAAGTCCGATGCGCCGCGCTTGATGGCGTCGACCGCATCCTTGATCGTTCCATACCCGGTAATCACGATCGCGACGATGCCCGGATAGCGGCCCACGGCCGACTCGATCACGCGCCCGCCGTCGATGCCCGGCATGCGCAGGTCGCTGATGATGATGTCGAAGGCGAACTGATCGAGGAGGTCGAGCGCCTTCTCGCCGCTGTCCGCCTCGACCACCTCGAACCCGCGCTCCCGCAGCCGCTCCGCCATGAGCGTGCGCAGCGCCGGCTCGTCGTCAACGAACAGGAGGTGAGGGGTTGGCGGGGCCATTTGAGGCGCCAATATCTTGACACAGCAGGGATCTAAGGGTTTCTCCCAAGCCGCCGATACACAATTTGTATGGACCGCCAGACGTTATCCATCATGAAAGCGTGCGAAGCGGTGGGTGTGAGCCGCCGCACGATTTACAACTGGATCTCTGCCGGTAAGGTGGAATACGTCCGAACCGCCGGCGGATCGATTCGCATCTTTACCGACACACTGTGGCGCGACGCCACGCCGACCCGCGCGGCCGCCACGAGCGGCGCGAGCACAGCCACGGCGACAGGACGCTCCGTGTGAACGCGCCGCGTCCCATGCCGGATCCCGGCTACGATGCCCTCGAGGAAGGCCCCGGTTTGCGCGACCTGTTTCACCAGCTGAATAACCAGCTCGGCATCATCCTGGCCCACGCGGAACTGCTCGAAGTGAAAGCGCCCGACGAGGCCAGTCGCGCCCGCGCGGCACAGGTGGTGGCCAGCGTGCTCGACGCCATGGGGACCGCCCGTAAGATTCGGCGGCGGACAGAACCAGCAGGCGTCTGACCAAGACATCGTCCCGAATCAGCACATCCAGTACGCTTATTACCAGGACCCTGTCCAACCCAGAAACAAACGCGAAATTTGTAATTAACTGCGCCAAAACATTGGCGATTAGACGCAGATTTCTCGCCAAAGTATTGACGAATCTGGCGTTCCTGGGCGGTCTCCTGATTACGATTCGGGGAATCATCGATTTCCATAACGTGCAGAAATAAGAAGTACTTACAGTCTGCGCTTCACCGGAGACGGGGCGCGGGGGGGACGTGGCTCAGCCGTGTGGTACTTGAGTTGCCATACATGGGGCCGGAGGTCAGTGCATGCGTCCCCCCAATGGCAAGGTCGATCGGCGTGTGGTCGCCGCTATTCCCTTCGTGGAGCAGCTCGCCCGTCGCGTCGCCGCGACCATGCCCCATTCGATTGACATCGGGGATCTCGTCCAGGACGGCGTCATCGGCCTCATCGACGCGGCGCATCGTTTCGACGAGGGCCGCGGCATCAAGTTCGAGACGTTTGCCGAGCGGCGCATTCGCGGCGCGATGATCGATGCGCTTCGCAAGGATGCGTGGCCGCGCGGCGTGCGCCGGCAGCGCCGCGAGCTCGAGGCGGCGCGCGAGCAGCTCCGGCTGGAACTGGGGTGCGAGCCGTCGCTGGCGGATCTGGCGGCGAAGGTCGGCACCGACGAGAAGCGTCTGGGCCGCACCATCGTGCGCATCCACACGATCGAATCGACGTCCCCGCTGGCCAACAACGATCATCTGAACGAAGCGTCGCTGCCGGCGGCGCTGGTTCCCGCCGAGCCGGAGCAGCCCGATCGCCGCTACGAGCGGGAAGAGACCAAGGCGCGCGTGCGCGTCGCCATTGCCTCGCTCCCGTCCCGCGAACAGAAGGTGATCGGCCTCTATTACTACGGCGAGGCGACGATGAAGCAGATTGGCGCGGAGATTGGCGTCAACGAGTCTCGCGTCTCGCAGCTGCACGCGCGCGCGATCCGCCGCCTGCGCGATGCGCTCGGCTCGATGGTGCCGCCGGCCGAAGCCGCCACGATCGTGCGCAGCGCCATCCTGTCGTTCCAGCAGAAGCCGAAGATGGCCAAGGCCACGCTGCAGAGCCGCGGGTGGACCGTCGGCGGCGGCCACACGGCCAGGGGCGCTCACGGCGTGGTGGTGTCTTATGCCAGTGTTTCGCGGACGGCGCGGAGCAAGTCACCGAGCCGGAACGGCTTGGCGAGCCAGCGGCAGCCGCTGTCCTCGAGGAAGCGTTCGGCGTCGGTGCCGGCGACATCCCCGGTCACGAAGATGACGCGCCGCGCCAGTGCGGGCGTCGCCGCCGCGATCGCGCGGTAGAGCGTCATCCCGTCGACGCGCGGCATCTTCAGGTCGCAGACAATCGCGTCATAGGTTTTCTGTCTGACGCACGCGAGCGCCTCCTCGCCGTCGCCCGCGTAATCCACCTGCAGCCCCGCATCGGTCAGCGCATCGCCGACGGCCGCGGCCAGCGCGCGCTCGTCTTCGACGAGCAGCACCGATGCGCCGCGCACCGCTTCCATCGACGGGGCCGGCGGCCGCACCGGCCGGGCGGCGGTTTCGCCGCCGCTGACGGGCAGCTCCACCACGAACGAGGCGCCGCGGCCGGGGCGGGAGTCGACCCGGATCTGGCCGCCGTGCTCCTGCACGATGGCGTAGGCGACGGTCAGCCCGAGGCCGGTGCCTTTGCCGACTTCCTTCGTCGTGAAGAACGGATCGAAGATCTTCGTTTTCATGTCAACCGGCACGCCGGGACCGTCGTCGTTGATTTCGACCACGACCGAATCGTCCTCGGCGCTGTGCCACGTCCGGACCGCGAGCGAGCCGCGCCCGTTGGCCGACAGCATCGCCTGCTCGGCGTTGATCACGAGGTTCAGCAGCACCTGTTGAATCTGATGCGGGTCGGCAAACACCTGCGGAATCCCCGACGCGAGGGCGGCGACCACGGTGATGTTGGTCAGCTTGTGCTCGTAGGCGCGCAGCGCCAGCGTGTCGCTGACGACCTGGTTGACGTCGATCATCGTGCGCGTGGATTGCCGCTTTCGGGCAAAGGTCAGCAGGTTGCGGACGATGCGCGCGGCGCGGTCCGCCTCGCCGAGAATCACGTCCACACCACGCCGGGTGGCGCCGTCCAGCGTCTTGTCGGACAGCCGTTCGGCCCAGCTCAGGATCGTGGCGAGGGGGTTGTTCAACTCGTGCGCGACCCCCGAGATGGTCTGGCCGAGCGCCGCCATTTTTTCGGCCTGCAGGAGCTGCTGGTACAGGTCGCGCGACTGATCGTCGAGCTTCTTGCGCTCGCTCACGTCGCGGACGAGCGCTTCCAGCCGCATGCTCGTGCGGTCGAGCTCGGCGCGCGCCGTGACTTCCACCCAGACCGGGGATCCATCGAGGCGGCGCATGCGCAGCAGATAGTCGGTCACGGCGCCGTCCGACTGCAGGCGCTCGAGGAATGCGGCGCGCGCCGCCGGATCCGCGAACCGATCGGGCGCAAACGGCGCCACGCTCGAGTCAGGCGCGCCGGCGGCGTACCCGAAAATCAACCTGAGGTAGGGGTTGGCGGCCAGTGTCGTGCCGCCGGCGGCGTCGGCGAGATCCAGCGACCCGATGAACACGCCCTCGCGAACCGCTTCGAACAGCCGGGCGAAGGCGCTCGCGCGCTCGCGATGTGCGGCGGGCCGGGTCGCTCGTGCGCTCACGCGCGACGATTATAGGCCGCCATCGTCCTTGACAGCGCTCGGGCCCGCGCCCTAGGCTGTCGCCATCCACTTACTGCCCGTTATGCCTACAGTTCCATGCGGCTGATCAGTCGCAATGACCTGTTTCTGCTGTTCGGTTTGACGGTCGCGCTGTTTGCCATCGTCTCGCGGCCGCTTGCGCGGGTACTCGATTTCGCGCGCGAGGTCGAGGAAAGCTGGGGACTTCAGCTCCTGCCGGGCCTGGTGATTCTGGCCGTCGTCTTCATGTTCCATCAGGTCCGCAAGCGGCACGAGATGCGCGCGACGGCGCTCACCTCCGCCGCCGAGGCCCGTCAGGCCACGGAGCGGGCGACGGAGATGGAGCGGCTCGTCACGTTCGGTCAGGCGCTCGGCGAGTCGCTCGACCATGCCGCCATCGGCGCCGCCGCCGTCAAACATCTGCCGGTCCTGGTCGAGGGGCGCGGCGCCTGGGCCATGGCCCTGAGCGGCGGGCAGTGGCGCGCGCTCGCGGTCGTGGCCGAGCGCTCGCTCGTCGAGTGCGAGCTGGCGGCCCGCCGCGCGCTGGGCGATACCGAGGTGGCTGCAGACGCTGACGCCCTGGTGGACGTCTGCTTTCCGATGGTCGTCGGCGGCCAGCCCGTCGGGGTCCTCGGAGTCGCCCCCGATCCGGCCGTGACCGAACACCACTGTATCGTCCTTGCGGCCGCGGCCGCGCTCCTGGCGGGCGCGCTCAAGAACGCGGAGCTGTTCGAAGTGGTGCACGAAAACAGCGTGCGCGACGGGCTCACGGGGTGCTTCAACCGCCAGCACGCGCTCGAGGTGATCGACGCCGAGCTGCGCCGGTCCCGCCGGTCTCGCCTCCCGCTCGCGTTGATCATGTTCGACCTCGATCATTTCAAGGAGGTCAACGATCGGTACGGGCACCTGTGCGGAGACGCCGTCCTGTCGGCGGTCGGCCAGCGGATGCGGACTGTCCTGCGCGGCAGCGACTTGAAGTGCCGGTGGGGCGGCGAGGAATTTCTGGTGCTGCTTCCCGATACGACACCCCCAGGCGCGCAGCGCGTCGCCGAGGTGCTGCGAAGCGATCTGGAGGCTCACCCGGTCGCGTGGCACGTGGCCGACATCCATGTCGCCGATATCCATGTCACCGCCAGCTTCGGACTGGCCACGATAGACCCGGGCGAGAGCGACGGCACCGCCATCATCGCCCGCGCCGATGCGGCGCTCTACCGCGCCAAGGAAAGCGGGCGAAATCGCGTGTGCCTCGCGGATCCGCACGAGGCACTCGCCTGACTCACACCACCCTGCGGCCGCTGATCAGCCGGACGAGGAAGAGCACCACGGCCATAACCAGCAGGATCCAGATGAAGTTTCCGAGCGTGTAGCCGCTGACCATTCCCAGCAGCCAGAGGATGATCAGGATGATCGCAATGGTCTCGAGCACGTCACAACCTCCGCGGTAACGGGTCGGGGACACGGTTCCGACCCCAGCAGCAAGGGGAGGCTGCAACAAGAGTGCCCGGCAGGGGCCGTCAGTGCGGTTCCGCCGCCGGGGCCGGTCCGAGCGCAAAGGTCATGGTCCCGCTGACGGCTATCCGGCCGTTCACGCGGGCGAATCCTTCGAGCTGTCCCATCCGGCTGCGCAGGCGCTTGACGCGCGCTTCGATCTCGACCACATCGCCCGGACAGACCGGCTGCCGATACCGGACGCGCTCGATGCCCATGAAGAAGATCAGCTTTTCGCGATTTTCGGGCTTCGAGAGAATCAGGATCGCGCCAACCTGAGCCACGGCCTCGGTGAGAATCGTCGGCGGCAGGGCCGGCGGCTCGCCCGGTTGATGCGACAGGTACCGTTCGTTCAGTGACACGTTCTTGATTCCGACGATCCGCTTGTCCGGCTCGAGCTCGGTGATGCGATCGACGAGCAGGAACGGGTAACGGTGCGGGAGGATGCGCTCGATCGCGCTGTAGTCGAGCGGCAGGGTCAGGGAGTCGGTCACGAAGCGTCAAGTATAATCCGTTCGAGCGATGTCGAACGATTCGAACGATCCGAACGATCATGAACGTCCAATCCCGTCCTCCCAGTGACACCGAGCTGCTGTCGACGCTGTTCGAGCTGGGCCGCGAGGTCACCTCCGTGCTCGACCTCGAAGAGCTGCTGGCCAAGATCCCGCAGCTCATCGCCCGCCTGACGCGATTCAACGCCTTCTCCGCGTACCTGCTGGACGAGGCGCGCCAGGAACTGCGCATCGCGTACGCCGTGGGCTATCCCGATGACGCGGTGGTGACGCAGCGGCTGCAGGTGGGGCAGGGCGTGGTGGGCGCCGCGGTCGAGGAAGGCCGGCCGATTCTCGTGAACGACATTCGTCTCGAGCCGCGCTACCTCGGGCCGCTGCGCAACATGCTGTCGCAGCTCGCCGTCCCGATGCGCCGCAAGGGCAAAGTCATCGGCGCGCTCAACCTGCTCAGCGAGACCACCGACGCCTTCACGAGCCAGGACGAGGCGCTGCTGCGCCAGTTTGCCGCCCACGTGGCGGTGGCCATCGAGAACGCGCGCCTCTTCAAGGCGGAGCGCCAGTACGTCGATACGCTCGAGACGCTGGCCGAGATCGGCCGCGAGATGTCGTCCATCCTCGACCTCGACGTGCTGCTGACGCGCATTGCCAGCCTGACCAAGCGGCTCATCGACTACCGGACGTTCGGCATCCTGCTCCTCAACGAAGCCACCGACGAGCTCGACATGAAGTTCGCCGTCCGCTACGGGGAGGAGGCCACCTCCAAGCGGGTGAAGCTCGGCCAGGGCCTCGTCGGCTGGGCCGCGCTGCACAAGGAGCCGGTGCTCGTGCCCGACGTCTCCAAGGACCCGCGCTACATCGATCTGGTGCCGGATGCCCGCTCGGAGCTCGTCATCCCGATGCTCATCAAGGATCGCTGCATCGGCGTCTTCGACCTGGAAAGCCCGGAGCTCGACGCGTTCACGAAGGAGCACCGGGAACTGCTCACGCTGCTGGCCAGCCAGGCGGCGATCGCCATCGAGAACGCGCGTCTCTACGAGGAGGTGCGGCGCAACGAGGAGCGCATCGAAAAGGAGCTGCAGTTCGCGCAGCGCGTCCAGGTGGCGCTGCTGCCGACCGAGCCTCCGGCGCGGCTGCGGAATGCGGACGTGGCCGGCCGGTTTGCCGCGGCGCGGGAGCTCGGAGGCGATCTCCACGACTTCCTGGCTCCCGAGGTGAACAGCCTGGTCGTGGCCGTGGGGGATGTCTCGGGCAAGGGCGCGCCGGCCGCGCTCTACGGCGCCTTCGCGGCGGAGCTCGTCCGATCGCGTACGCTCCGCCGGCGGTACGCCCCGGAACGATTCAGCGTGTCCGGAGTGCTGCAGACCATGAACACGATCCTCCACGAGCGCCAGCTCGAGGCGTACTACTGCACGCTGTGCTACGCGCTCTTCGACCTCAAGCGCCGGGCCGTGACGATGTCAAACTCGGGGCTGCCGTATCCCATCCGGTGTTCGGACAGCGAATGCGGTCAGATCGTGCTGCCCGGCGTGCCGCTCGGCTCGTTCCCCGGGATCAACTACGACGAGGTCACGATTCCGCTGCAGCGTGGAGACGTCTTTGTCTTCTGCACGGACGGCATCTTCGAGACGATGAACGATCAGGGCGTGGAGTTTGGCGCGCGGCGCGTGTGCGACATCGTCGGCGCGCAGAAGCACGAGACGGCGCGCGGCATCGTGGACGCCATCTTCGATGCCGCCACCGCCTTTCGCGGCCACGCGCCTCAGCTGGACGACATGACCGCGGTTGCCGTCAAGATCACGACTTGATCTTCCGGTTCTCTTCCCGCAGGTGCAGGCCGACCGATCGCCCGCCGACGACCGCAAACTCGTTGACCTTGCCCTTCACCTGGACCCGGGTCCCCCGGGCGGGCACGCGGCCTGACTGCGACACCACCGTAATCTCGCCGCTCCCATCGTCGACGTTGTACACCTGAAACGGGAGCAGCGGGATGCCCCAGCTGCTGGTCACCACGCCGGTGACACTGACGGACCTGGTGGCGTATTTGGTCGGTTGATCTTTCAGTTCTGCAACCCGGACACCGCGCGCGGCGCAGCCGGCCACAGCAACAGCGCTCAGGAGCGCGACGGCTAGTGCTCTTCTCATACAGGCTCCACACGCTTCAAGTCCCGTGCCCGCGCGGATCCACGCCCTGTCCGGCGAAATCGCCGGGACGACCGCCGGCCTTGTCCACGGGTGAGGTCAGTGGCGATCTCGACCTTTTTGCGGCGCCCGACGTCAGAAAGTGATGGGAAGGGGGTGCCGCTGATGAGGAAGACAGCGTTGGGCGGCGTGATAACCGTTGTGCTCGCCGGCGCCGTCGTCATGAGCCCATCAGTCGGGGCTCAGGCGCGCGACCGCGAGGTCACCACCGGCCTGTTCATGGGCGCGGGCGCGGAGATCGGCGTGTCGGTCCGCGAGCTGACTGCGGACGAGGTGTCGCGCGCACGGCTCGACACGCCGGGCGGCGTCTTCCTGGTGCGGGTGCGCGAGGAGAGCCCGGCGGCGCGGGCCGGGATGCGGAGCGGCGACATCATCGTGTCGTTCGACGGAGAGCGCGTGCGAGGTGTCAGGCACTTTTCACGTCTCGTCCTCGAGACGCCGGCCCGCCGCACCGTGCGGAGCGACATCGTGCGTGAGGGCGCCCGCCAGACGATGACCGTGACGCCCGAGGCGACCGAGCGATGGTCGGCGCTCGGGCCCGCGATCCGCCGGGAAGTCGAACGCGGCCTCCGAACGCTGCCGCGCGATTTCGACTTCGACGTCGATCGTCCGGTTCCACCACCGCGGGCCGGCCGTGCGCGCCTCGGCATGGCGCTGTCGCCGCTGACCGACCAGCTCGCGTCGTATTTCGGCGTCAAGGAAGGCGTCCTCGTGTCGGCCGTCGATGCCGGGTCGCCGGCGGCGCAAGCCGGCGTGCGGGCGGGCGACGTCATCACGTCCATCAACGGCCGGACGGTGCGGACGGCGGCCGACGTGGCGGCTCAGGTTCTGAGCGCGGAGCGCGGAGCGACGCTTGAGCTCCGCCTCGTCCGCGACAAGCAGGAAATGGCTGTGAAGGTGATGCTGCCGGAAGGGCAGACGACGATCTAATGTAGCGCGTATTCCCCGGGTACGTAGTGTCCGGCTTCAGCCGGACTTCCGAAAACGGCGCCGACATACCCCAGTCCG
>Ga0209640_10000395_pt1 | contig 33319 bp, 34 predicted proteins | sample RifCSP10_1_FD_184018 | JGI IMG/M metagenome (GOLD analysis project Ga0209640, IMG submission 184018) | Soil microbial communities from Rifle, Colorado - Rifle CSP2_sed 10_1 (SPAdes) (version 2) | ecosystem: Environmental > Terrestrial > Deep subsurface > Rock core/Sediment | place: Rifle... | reverse complement strand
CAGACCCAGCCGGCCCGCCTCTGCGGCAACCTCGCGCAGAAATTCCGGCGTACAGATGTAGGGAGAGTGCGGCCCCAGCCACACGCGGATCCGCCCTCCGGCAGACCCGTCCCACGCCGCGGCGAACCGGGCGCTGCGGTCAAGTTCGGCTGAGGCCTCCTGGCCAAACATGGTCCAGGCCAGGTGGCCGCGCATCCCGCTGGACGCAATGGCTTCGGCGACTCTGTCGGCGTGGAGGTAGTGATCGGCCACCGTCGTGACGCCGCTTTCGATCATCTCCGCGGCGGCCAGCAGCGTGCCCCAGTACACGTCCTCCGCCGTGAGGCTGCTTTCCATCGGCCAGATGATGTCGTTGAACCAGACCTCGACGGGCACATCCTCCGCGGCGCCGCGGAACAGCACCATAGCGGCATGCGCGTGCGCGTTGATGAGCCCCGGCAGGAGGACCATCCCGCGGCCGTCGATTGTCCGGTCCGCCGGATCGGAGACGGTTCCGGCCGGACCGACAGCCGTGATGCGGTTCCCGCTCACGGCCACGTCATGCGACGGAAGAATGCGCATGGTGAGACCGGGATCGACCACGGTCACGTTGCGGATCACGATGTCGACCGGCATCCCCTCCTTCATTACCCGCCGCCACCGACTTCCCTGGAGCATCGGGGAGAACCCGATCCACCTTCGTCTGCGTAAGGGTAAGTAGATACGTGGATCCGGCGAGGCAATCCTGATTGGGAGAGGTGCATGCAATGCAGATGACCCGCAGCATCGCGGTAGCGCTTGCCGTCAGCCTCGCTCTTGCCGTCGCCGCCGTCCCGGCGGTCGGCCAGGCGGCGGTGAGGGTGTTTGTGAACGGGGAACAGGTCGTGTTCGACCAGCAGCCGATTGTCATCGGCAGCCGGGTCCTGGTCCCGCTCAGGGGAATTTTTGAAAAGATGGGCGCGACGGTCGTGTGGATTCCTGACACGCGCACCGTGCGCGCGCAGCGCGGGACGACCAGCGTGGAACTGCGGATCGGCAGTACGGCCGCTCTCGTCAACGGGGCCACGGTGACGCTCGATGTCCCGGCCCAGATCGTCGGCGGCCGCACGCTGGTGCCGCTCCGGTTCATCAGCGAGTCGCTGGGCGCCCAGGTCGACTACAATGCGGGGACCCGGACGGTCGCGATTGCGACGGTCGGAGCGGTCCCGCCGCCACCGGGACCGACGCCCCCGCCGCCGCCCCCCCCTGGACAGATCACGCTGAGCCTCATCCGGCCGTTCCCGGGGGAACTGGTGGATAATCCCATGCGCGTCAGGGGAACGACGGTCGCCCTGGCCCGGGTCGAAATCGACATCATGTTCGAGGGCGATCGGGTCGGGCGGAAGGTTGTGACGGCTGATGCCGTAGGTCGATTCGATACCAACGTGCGCTACGAAATTCGCCTGCGCAATGCGACCTACCGCGTGATCGTGAAAGCCAGCCGCGAGGGTCTGGGCACGGCTCAACAGACCATACGGGTAACAGTGAGGTAGTTATCAGTAAGGAAGATGAACGCGTGGAGCCCGCATCCGTGCGGGCTCCACTGTTTCTCTATCTGGATTGGTGCCCGGAGAGGGATTTGAACCCCCACGGGAAACCCATACGCCCCTCAAGCGTACGCGTCTGCCAATTCCGCCATCCGGGCACACCGGCAGAGCAATTATAAAGCCGCCGCAATCGCGACGGCAAGGGAAGATCAGACGGCGCGTCGGCTACTGAAAGAACGCCAGATAGGTCGACGACAACACGAACAGCACCGACACGACCGTCGTCACCCGCGTGAACAGCGTCTCCCGCGGCCGCGGGCCGTGGAACATCCGTGCACTCCCGCCGATCGCCCCCAGGCCCTCGCCCTTGGGCCCCTGCAGCAGGATCACGCCGATCACGGCGAACGCCAGAACGAAATGCGTCACCAGAATTGCCGTTGACACTTGCCACCTCCGAAACAAAACCCGGGGCAATCCCGGGCCGTCCCCATCATATCACACGTCTTCGCATTCGTGAGTTCGGCAGTGTGCTATGCGCGTGCCGCGCCGCGGATGATGCCGATGAACTTGCCCGCGTCCAGGCTGGCGCCGCCGACGAGGGCGCCGTCAATGTCGCGCTGGCTCATGAACTGGCCGATGTTCTCGGGGGTGACGCTGCCCCCGTAGAGGATGCGGGTCTGCGCGGCCGCCCCCCCGTGCTGGTCCGCGAGCAGGCGGCGCAGGAGGCTGATCACATCGCCGGCATCGGCACCGCTGGCCGAACGGCCCGTTCCGATCGCCCAGACCGGTTCGTAGGCGATGACCAGGGAGGCCACCTGTCCGGCAGACAGGTCCGCGATCGCGGCCCGTGCCTGGCGGGTGACGACCCGCGCTGTCTGTTCCTCCTCACGTTCCTCCAGCCGTTCCCCGACGCAGGCGATGGGCACGAGGCCGGCTGAGAACGCCGCCTGGACTTTTCGCGCGACGGTCTCATCCGTGTCCCCGAACCACTGGCGGCGTTCGGAGTGACCGACGATGACGTAGTGGCATCCCAGATCGGTGAGCATCGGGGGGGCGATCTCTCCGGTGAAGGCGCCCTGGGGTTCCCAGTAGACGTCCTGGGCCCCGAGACGGATCGGTGATCCTGCGAGTGCGGCGGCCGCGGCGGCCAGGGCGGTGAACGGTGGACAGACGGCGACCTCGACCCCGTCGGGAAGTGCGGCCGCCCGCAGCGCGGCGATCAACGCGCGCGCCTCCGCGATGGACTTGTGCATCTTCCAGTTGCCCGCCACCAGCGGGATCCGCGCCATCGCTCAGTGCCGTACCAACTTGATTTGCCACATTTGTTCTTCTTAGTACCTCAGAATCGCTGGATTCGTCACACGAAACTATCAAGTTGGTACGGCATCAACGGTCCGCCAGGACAGCCACGCCCGGGAGTTCTTTACCTTCCATGAACTCCAGCGACGCCCCGCCGCCGGTGGAGATGTGCGTCATCCGGTCGGCGAGCCCGAACAGTTCGACGGCGGCGGCGGAATCACCCCCGCCGACGATGGTGACCGCGTCCGCATCGGCCATCGCCTGTGCGACGGCCCGGGTGCCCGCGGCGAAGGCCGGGAACTCAAACACGCCCATCGGGCCGTTCCAGACGACGGTCTTGCCCCCGGCAATGATCGCCGCGTACTCCCGGACGGTCACCGGCCCGATGTCCATGCCCATCCATCCCGGCGGCATCGCATCCGATGGGACCACCGCGTGCGCCGCATCGTCGGCAAACCGGTCCGCGACCACGACATCCACCGGGAGTTTGAACGTCATCTCCCGCCGAGCAGCCTCCGCCATCAGCGATCGCGCCAGATCCAGGCGATCCTCCTCGATCAGGGACGCACCGACCTCACGTCCTTGGGCCTTCAGGAACGTGTAGGTCATGGCCCCGCCAATCAGCAGGGCATCGGCCTTCGCCAGCAGGTTGCGGATCACGCCCATCTTGTCGGACACCTTCTTGCCCCCCAGGATCGCGATGAAGGGCCGGGGTGGATGTTCGAGTGCCTGAGAGAGGTAGACGAGTTCTCTCTCCATGAGCAGGCCCGCGACAGCGGGCCGGTGAGCGGCAATCCCCACCGTGGAGGCGTGTGCGCGGTGCGCGGTGCCAAACGCATCGTTCACGTAGAGGTCGGCCAGCGCCGCAAGCGACGCCGCAAACCGGTCATCATTCGCTTCCTCCCCGGCGTGGAAGCGGAGATTCTCCAGCAGCACGACGTCACCGTCGCGCAGCGCCGCCACCGCCGCCTCCACCGCCGGACCGACGCTGTCCGCCAGTTTGCGCACGGGGATGCCGAGGAGATCGGTCAGCCGCTGAGCCACGCCGTCCAGCCGCAGCCCTTCGTCGACCTTCCCTTTCGGCCGGCCGAGGTGTGACGCGAGGATGATCCGGGCGCCGGCGTCGCGCAACGCCGCGATCGTCGGCAGGGCTTCCCGAATCCGGCGGTCATCGGCGATACGGTCGTCGTCGAGCGGGACGTTGAAGTCTTCGCGTACCAGGACGCGCTTGCCACGCACGTCGACGTCGCGGATCGTCTTCTTGCTCACAGCCCCTGCTGCGCCATGAAGTGGACGAGGTCGGCGACGCGACACGCGTAGCCCCACTCGTTGTCGTACCACGAGAACACTTTCACGAAGTTGTCGGTGAGGACCGTCGTGAGCGGGGCATCGATGATCCCCGAGTACGGGCTCCCCTTGTAGTCCATGGAGACGAGCTCCTCAGTGCTGTAGCCGAGGTACCCTTTCATCTCTTCCTCGCTGTACCGGCGGTAGGCGGCGTTGACCTCCTCGGCGGCGGCGGGCTTTCCCAGTTCGCAGACGAGATCGACCACCGACACGGTGGGCGTCGGGACGCGCAGGGCAATGCCGTGCATCTTGCCCTTCAACTCGGGCAGGACGAGGAAGATCGCCTTCGCCGCGCCGGTGGTCGCGGGGATGATGTTGATCGCCGCCGCCCGCGCCTCCCGGAGATTCTCACCGACGACGTCGAGGATGCGCTGCGTGTTCGTGTAGGAGTGCACCGTCGTCATGAACCCGCGCGTGATCCCGAACTCCCGGCTCAGCACTTTGGCGGTCACCGACAGGCAGTTGGTCGTGCACGACCCATTGCTCACGATGGTGTGCTTCTTGGGGTCGTACAGGCCGTGGTTGACCCCCATGTTCACTGTGATGTCCTCCCCCTTCGCCGGCGCGCTGATGACGACTTTCTTCGCGCCGCCGGTGAGGTGCCCGCGCGCTTTCTCCGCCGTGGTGAAGCGGCCGGTGGACTCGAGCACCAGGTCCACACCGGCGTCCTGCCAGGGGATCGCCGCAGGATCGCGCTCGGAGAACACGCGGATCGTCCAGCCCTCAATCAACAGCTCGCCGTCGCGCGCCTCCACGCGGCCGCGGAACGCGCCGTAGTTGGAGTCGTGGCGGAACAAGTGCGCGTTTGTCTGCAGGTCCGCGATGTCGTTGACCGCCGTGACTTCCAGCTCGTCCGGATACCGTTCCAGCATCGCGCGCAGCGACTGCCGCCCAATGCGCCCAAAGCCATTGATGCCGACCCGGATGGTCATCGGAGTCCCTCCTTACTGCCTACTGGTTGCCGGGACTGCCAGTAGTCCTCGAGCAGGTCGCGCCGGATGAATCCCACGTTGCCGAAGATCCGGATGCTGAAGGCGATCACGGCACCGAGGTAGATGTCTACGCCCAGCAGATCGCCGATCGCCGTCAGCAGCGCCGCGAACAGCGTATTGGCGAAAAACCCGCTGACGAAGATCGACAGGTCAAACCGCCCTTCGAGCTGGGCGCGCACGCCGCCGAGGATGGTGTCCATCGCCGCCAGGATGGCGATCGCCGAGTACTTCACCAGCGCGAGCGGGATCTCGACGGAGAACAGGAATCCTAAGATGATGCCGGCCAGCAGGCCGAGGATCGGCAGCCACATTGCGGTCCCCTCCTCGTCATACCGTGCGTGTGTGCGTCAGGGTGTCGGTTTCGCGAACGTGAACCGGTAGCTTCCCCGGTAGGCCGGGACGGTCAGCCGCTCGGCCTTCACCGCTTTGACGGGGAAGCCAAACGCCCGCAGCGCATCCAGCGCGCCGCCGGGGCGCTGCACATAGGCCAGCATCGCGTCGGGGGGCCCGACGGCCTCGATGCGGTACGGCGGTGCAATCCGCTTGAGGTTGCAGAGGATGGTCGTCCCGACGCAGTTGAGGCCGGTGGTCGCGACCACCCGCTCGCCGTTGATGGCCAGCGCCTCAGCGCCGCTGGCAAACAACTCATTGGTCACGGCCTGCAGGTCCGTGTAGTGGACGATCACCGTGTTGGGATCGTCGCCGGGACGCAGGGGGGCGGGGCTGTCCTTCAATTCGACGAACAGGCCGGGGCCTGCGACGGCCACCAGCCCGGCCCGCAACCGCAGCTGCTCCAGCTGGGCGCCCAGCGCGGCCAGGATGGTGCGGCCCTGCACCGTCCCCTGCTCGTACGCCCGCACCTGGTCGCGCAGTGCGACGATCTGCTGTTCGAGGCCCTCGCGCCGGCGTTCTTGCTCACGCAGGACGAAGGCGAGCTCCTCCAGTCGCTGGGACGGGACCTGCAGCTGCTGGCGGATGAGGAGTTCGTTGCGGACCTGCGTGACGACGAGGAAGCCCGCCACCACGAAGACGAGCGCGAGCGCGAGCTGCCAGCGGGCGATCCTGACCGTGCGGAGGGCCGACTCGCCGACCTTCATCACCTGTCAGTATACATGCCCCGGGGAGCGGAGCGACGTGGGGGTCAACTGACCCGTTCGCGGGCCTGCAGCTTCTTCTTGATGCGTTTGAGCCGGAAGACGTCCTCACGCGCGCGCTGCTCCAGCACGGCGGTGATGAACCGGATCTCGCCGAAGATGCGCGGGATGACGACCTGTTCCAAGGCGTTGACGCGGCGGGTCGTCTTCTTGATTTCCTCGCCGATCTTCTTGAGCTTGATCTCCGTCGCGGCCACGTCGAGGATGGCGCGGACGACCTCCTCGAAATCCGCGGCGCTCTCCACGGTGCGCGCGCTGGTGGTCGCCGGGTTGTGCCCGCGCTCGAGCAGGCCGCGGGCGACCTCGCGCACCGCCACGTCGGGGATGTTGGTACCCCACACGTTCTTCACCTCGATGGCGACCAGCAGTTCGCGCCGGGCGGCCATGGCCGCGGATTCCAGGGCTTCCCGGCCGTCGATCGCCTTGGCCAGGGCCAGATCGGTGTACGCCGCCTCGCAGGCGCGGGTCAGGCGTTCCCGGGCCGCGAGTGACTGGCGGACGATGTTGAAGAAGTCGGCCACCAGCGCGTCGCGCTTGCGCTTCAGCAAATCGACGCCCTGGATGGCAATCTTGGCCTGCTGCTTGCGCTGCAGCAGGTTCATCCTGGTGGGGCTGACGGCCTCCGGCACGCTAGAGCGTCCGCTCCTTCCAGGTCTCCTCCATCAAGGCGCCATAGTACTTGTCGATGTGGTCCTGCTTGACACGCTTGAGTTCGCCCTTGGGGAACACCGAGAGTAGTTTCCAGGCCAGGTCCAGCGTCTCTTCGATCGAGCGGTCGGTCTGACCCTGGTTGAGGAACTGCTTTTCAAACTCGTCGGCGAACCTCAGGTACAGGCGGTCGCGGTCGGTGAGGGCCTCCTCGCCGATGATCGCCACCAGCCGGCGCAGATCGATTCCGTTCGCGTACGCGGAGTAGAGCTGATCGCGCAGGCCGCCGTGGTCCTCGCGGGTGCGGCCTTTCCCGATGCCGTCGTTCATCAGCCGAGACAGGCTGCGCAGCGGCGTGATCGGCGGGTAGATGCCGAGACGGTGGAGTTCCCGGCTGAGAATGATCTGCCCTTCGGTAATGTAGCCGGTCAGGTCGGCAATCGGGTGCGTGATATCGTCATCGGGCATCGTCAGAATCGGCAGCTGCGTGATCGAGCCCTTCCGCCCGTGGATGCGGCCGGCCCGCTCGTAGATCGTGGCCAGGTCGGTGTACATGTAGCCGGGGTAGCCGCGGCGGCCGGGGATTTCCTCGCGGGCGGCGCCGATCTCGCGCAGCGCTTCACAGTAGTTCGTCATGTCCGTGAGGATGACCAGCACCTGCATGTCCAGGTCAAATGCGAGGTATTCGGCGGCCGTGAGCGCCACCCGCGGCGTGATCAGCCGCTCAATGGCGGGGTCATCGGCCAGGTTGAGGAACACCACCGACCGCGCCAGCGCGCCGGTGGATTCGAACTGGTCGATGAAGAACGCCGCCTCACGCTGGGTGATCCCCATCGCCGCGAAGACGACGGAGAACTGCTCCGCGGTCCCCAGGACCTTTGCCTGGCGGGCGATCTGGGCGGCGATGTTATTGTGGGGCAATCCGGCCCCGGAGAAGATCGGCAACTTCTGCCCGCGGACCAGCGTGTTCAACCCGTCGATCGAGGAGATGCCGGTCTGGATGAACTCCTGCGGCCGCTGGCGGGCGACGGGGTTGATCGGCGCGCCGATGATCGGCAGGCGCTGGTCGGGGATGATCGGCGGCAGGCCGTCGATGGGGTCGCCCAGGCCGGAAAACCGCCGGCCGATGATCTCGCGCGACACGCCCAGCCGGGCCACATCCTCCCGCAGGCTGATACTCGTCTTGGCCAGATCCAGCCCGCGGGTCTCTTCAAAGACCTGGATCACCGCGTGGCGCTCGGAGACTTCGACCACCTGGCCGCCGCGCACCGTGTCGTCGGGCAGGTGGATGTTCACGATCGCGCCGTAGGCGAGGTCCTTGGCCCCCTCCACGAACAGCAGCGGCCCCGAGATGTACGAGATGGACTGGTAGCGCTTCGTCGTCAGGTCCATCACTCTGCCCCCCCCGCCACGGCCGCTTCGGCCGGCTTCACCCCGAAGGCCGCGGGGAGCTGCGTCAGCCACCCGGCCAGGAATGTCTCGAAGTCCTCCTTCGGGATCTCCTTCATGCGCCCGATCTCTTCAATCTGCTTGAGGTTCAGGATGTCATCGAGCAGCATCCCGCGCTTCAGCGCCGCGGTCGCCTCATCGTAGAAGCGGAGGATCGCCTTGAGGATGCCGTACGACTTCGGCAGCGGACAGTCGGAGTCGACGTCGCTGAACGCGCTCTGCTGGAGGAAGTCCTCCCGCAGCATCTTACCGGCCTCGATCACCATGCGCTGATCGTCCTGCAGGGCGTCGGGTCCGACCAGCGCCACGATCTCCTGCAGTTCGGCTTCCCGCTGCAGCAGCGATGACGTGTCGTCCCGCAGGTCCTCGAAGTCGGCCGGCATGTGCTCGCGGTACCACGACCGAAACAGGTCGATGTACAGGCTGTACGAGCGCAGCCAGTTGATCGCCGGAAAGTGGCGGCGGCTGGCCAGCTTGTCGTCCAGCGCCCAGAACGTGCCCGTGATCCGCAAGGTCGCCTGGGTGACCGGCTCGGAGAAGTCCCCGCCGGGCGGCGACACCGCGCCGACGATGGTGATCGAGCCGCCGCGCTCGGGCCGGCCGACGCACACCACGCGTCCGGCCCGCTCGTAGAATGCCGCCAGCCGGCTGCTCAAGTATGACGGGTAGCCTTCCTCCGCCGGCATCTCTTCCAGGCGCGAACTGATCTCGCGCATCGCCTCGGCCCAGCGGCTCGTGGAGTCCGCCATCAGCGCGACCTTCAGGCCCTGGTCCCGCCAGTACTCGGCGAGCGTGACCCCCGTGTAGACCGACGCCTCGCGCGCGGCGACCGGCATGTTTGACGTATTGGCGATGATCATCGTGCGTTCCATCAGCGGGCGTCCGGTCCGCGGGTCGATGAGTTCGGGAAATTCGTCGAGTACGTGGGTCATCTCGTTGCCGCGCTCGCCGCAGCCGACGTAGATGATGACGTCGGCATCGCCCCACTTGGCCAGTGTCTGCTGCATGACCGTCTTGCCGGCGCCGAACGGTCCCGGGATGGCCGCGGTGCCGCCCATGGCGACGGGGAACAGCACGTCGATGATCCGCTGCCCGGTCACGAACGGTTCACGGGGATCCAGACGGTCTTTCACGGGACGGCTCTGGCGCACCGGCCACGTGTGCATGAGACGGAGTTCGGTCCCGCCGGACAGCCGGCCGACCCGGTCTGTGACGGTGAACTCGCCGGACCGGATCTCTGCGATCTCGCCGGGGCGGGCGTCCGGCGGGACGAGAATCTTGTGCTGGAACTGGAACTCCTGGACCCACCCGATCGCATCACCGGGGCCGACCTGGTCCCCCGTCCTCACCGTGGCTTCGAACGACCAGCGCTTGCTGCGGTCCAGGGTGGGGACGGTGGCGCCGCGGGCGATGAAGTCGCCCTTCTGTTCCTTGATCGCCTCCAACGGCCGCAGGATCCCGTCGAAGACGCCGGTCAGGAGGCCGGGACCCAGTTCCACGGTGAGCGGATTGCCGGTGCTCTCCACCGGCTCGCCGACGTAGAGCCCTGAGGTGTCCTCGTAGACCTGGACGAACGCGGTGTCGCCCTCCAGCCGGATGATCTCACCCAGCAGGCCCTCGTCGCCGACACGGACGATGTCGTACATGCGCGCGCCGGTCATGCCCCGGGCGATGACGGCGGGACCGCTGATCTTGATGATCGTGCCCTTGATCGCCATTCCGAACCCCCTCAGCGCAGCTTCACGAAGAACCCGATGTGTTCCTTAACGAGACGGTTGATGTAGTCCTCACCACGTTCCAGTTTCTCCCGGGGCGCCGGGAACGGGACCAGGATCGGCAGATCGCGGTCGCGCATCAACCGGTCCAGATCGTCCTCGAGCCCCCGCAGGAGTTCTTCATTGACCGCGATGAGCCCATAGTCGAGGGAGGTCAGGGCACGAATGTGCTCGAGGGCATCCGACGGCGATGCGGCCTCGCGGACCTCGACGCCGGCCAGCCGGAACCCGGTCGCGGTTTCCGCATCGGTCACCACCGCGGTCCTATACACCGACCAGTTCCTTCCGCACCCGGTCCCGGGTCAGCCCCAACGCCTTGCTGCGGGCGACCAGACGCAGGTTTGCGACCTCATTGGCCTTCATCGCCAGATACGCGATGACGATGTCGATCCCCAGCGGATCGCCCAGGTAGAGTGCGCGCTGCGCGCGGTTCACCTCGTCATTGATGGCCCGCTCGAAGGCCACCGGATCGTCGGGCACGTTCGCGATACGGAAGCCGGCCACGCGCAGGGCCTTCACTCCGCGCTCCACCGACGCGGGATGGGTCAACGCCAGGAAGTGATCGGCCGTGACGACCGCGCCGCCGGGGATGAAAAACCGCAGTCTGGCCTCATCGGTCAGCGCGTGCTCCGCCTGCAGCTTCACCGCGGTTTTGACGTTCGTCGCGTCGATGTCGGCGGACAGCAGCCGCCGCACCACCTGTTCGTTATGGCCGCGGCCGGCCGTGAGCCGCAGGCCGTAGGTGCCGTAGAACCGGTCCAGGGCCACTTCCAGGTAGAAGAGGTCCTTGGTCTCCTGATACGTCTTCAGCGCCCCGGCCAGCACCGGCGCGAAAGGGTGGTCCTGTCCCCCCAATCCGCCGATCACGTCCTCGAGGCTCCTCGCGGCGGCGAGTTCCTTCAACGCCGCCTCGCTCAGCGAGCCGGCCGGCAGCAGATTCTCGAGGATCCGCTCCTCGCTGTACTCGAAGTGCTTCCCGCGCAGCAGGATACGCGCGTTGGCCAGATCCCACCGCATGAGGATGAGGGCGATGAGCTCCTTGGGCTTCCCGTCGGCGAAGCTGAGGATCTTCGTGGTCGTCCGGTGGAAGTGCTGGCCGAGGGCGGCATCGACGGCGCGCAGCCCACTGTGGCGGGCGAGCGCTTCCTGCATTTCGCGCGCGTAAGGCGAATTGGACAGCGCCTGGATCAGCGCGTCGAGGGACGGCAGCGCCAGCAGCTCCTCGATCCGTCCCGGATCGAGCAGGCGGCTCTTCATCGCGCGCACGCGGGCGTTGATGTACGGAAAGTCAGGCACGAGTCACGCCCGCCCCCACAACAGATCGGCGACCTCCGTGACCAGGACGGGTTTCACCCGCTCCAGCCGCGAGGCCAGCGTATTCTGCACGGTGAACCGGCCGTCGGTGGTCGACAGCACGACGCCGCCGGAGACGTCCGCCGACGGTTTCACCTCGGCGTCCAGCCCCAACTCGCGGGCGGCCGCACGGGCGGCATCGGCGTCTGCCGGATTCGCTTCAATCATCAGGCGGCCGCTCAACTCCGCGGCCGCCTCCTTGATGAGCGACCGGAGCAGGCGCGGGTTGGCGGCGCGGTCGCGGGCCACGCGGGCGAGCTCGGCATGCGCCGTCTCGAAGACCTCGGCGATGGACCGATCTTTCGCCTGCAGCACGAGCGACGCCGCCTTGAGCTGCGCCGCGCTCTGGGCCCGGGTCAGCGCGGTCGTTCGGTCGGCCTCGGCCCGCTGCGCGGCCTCGGCCCGGATCGCCGCGGCATCGGTTTCCGCGCCGGCGACCAGCTGCTGCGCCTGCGCGCGTGCGTCGGTCACCACGCGGTCGATTTCGGCGGCGGCTTCCTTCTCCAGAATCGCAACCAGTTCGGACGTCATCTGGTCAAATCTTGCCGATAATGAAGAACGCCACCAGGAAGCCGAGGATGATCATCGTTTCGGGCAGGGCGAGGAAGACGAGCATCAGGCCGCCGATCTCCGGCCGTTCGGCAATTGCCCCGGCGGCCGCGGCCCCGATGCGCGACTGCGCCCACGCCGTCCCGATCGCGCCCAGCCCGACGGCGATCGCCGCCGCCAGACCCAGCAGGCCGGCGTTCAGTCCGCCCGCCGATGCGGCCGCTTCCGGTTCCTGTGCGCCCGCGGCGCCGCCGAGGACCAACACGAGCATCACGGCTGCGATCATCGCCATCACTGCTCTCATTGATTCGTTCACCTCCCGCGTATTCGGGGCCGCGCCCCGTCCTATCCCGACCTGCCGGTGCCGGCCTTCGCGAACGGTGCGTACCGCTGGCCGGTGTGCTCGTGGAACTTGAACTTGGTGAAGAACTCGACCCAGTGCAGACGCGCGGGCTGGATGACGTGACCAAGAATCGTGAAGAGGAGGAAGACAGCCTGGAAGAAGCCGGCCACGAGAATTGCCAGCACGATTCCGATGCCACCGGCCCGTGCGCCCAGTTCGTTGGCCGCCACCCCGAGGGCCGCGGCGGCCAGGCCGAAAGCCATCAGACGTCCAAACGACAGAATGTGCCCGAAGCTTGCCGTGCTCTCAAGAAGCCAGAGCACACGCTGCATGGCATTGCGGTCTACGATCAATGAGACGGCGGCGACGACCACTGCGCCGAGGAAGAGGTACAGTCCGATCGGAGCAAGGGCGCTGGGGAGTCGGTCACCACGAGCCCCCAGGAACAAGAGGAGTCCCGCAGTACCCAGAATGATCACAATCGACTCGAACACTCCGACAGTGTGCCGGTGGCGAACTGCCTCGATGAGATGGATCAGCAGCCCTCCGAAGATCATCAAGACCCCGGTCGCAATGATGAGGGTGAAATAGACATCAGTCTCGACGATTCGGTTGAAGATTGGGTGGACGTGGAACAACAACTCGGGCAGGTTGCCGAACGCCTCCGCATAGATAATCCCGAACACGACGATCCAAAAGGCGGCCAGCCGCATCAGGTACGCGATATCGGCAAGCACTCGCGGTGGAAAGCGCATGCCCAGCAGGTTGATGTTCAGCGTCTTCCCCGCGCGAGCCATGTTGCGGAATTTCCACCCCAGAAGGAAGAGCAGGATTCCGTAGCCTGCATCGCCGATGACCAACCCCACGAAAATGGGAAACGTCACGGCCATCACCGGGCTCGGATCCCACGCACCGTACCTGGGCGGTTGGAACAGCCCCAGCAATCGCTGAATTGGACGGATCAGCGGGTGGTTGTCCAGCAAGACAGGCACTTTGTCGGCGGCATCGTGGTGAGGATCAATTGGGGTCGCTTGGACGAGCACGTCGCTGCCGAACCGCTGGTGCAGCCCGTCGCGAATCCTCGGCACCTCGCGCGCGGGCGCCCAGCCGTGGATGACGAACGCGTAGTGGGACTCGGCGAACTCGGGGCGGACCGTCATCTGCGCCAGGCGGTCGGCCAGCGCGGCCCGCATCGCGGTCAGACGTGCGCGTTCGCCCGCGGCGATGGCTCGCAGCTCGTCGTCGATGCGCTCGATCTCCGCGGGAATCTCGTCCTGCCGGCGCGCCATCATCGCGACGGTGTCCGCGGCGCGGCCTCCCGCAAACCGGGTCGGCAGGTGCAGTTCGCTGATCCCCAGCCGGGTCAGCGTCGCGCGGACCGCGTCGGCATCGTAGCGTGGGAACGCCACCACCACCCCGATGCGCCGGTCGTCCACCGTGCGGCTGACGACTTCCACGCGCCCGTCGGTGGCCTTCTCCAGTTCGTTGCGCAGCGCAGCCACGACGGTGAGGTCCTTCGTGTTGAGGATGAATCCAACTGTGTCCAGCGCCTTGCTGCCGGCCAGCGCCGCCAGGAGGGGGCCAAGCGCGCGCACGGCGGCTTCGTAGGTGCTGATCAGGTCCAGCTCTTCCTGGAGGTCCAGCCGGCTCCGCGTGAGGTCGCGGACCTTCTGCTCCAGCGTCCCGATCCGGGCGTCCAGGTCCTCGACGGTCAGGGACGCGTACTGCGCGGGGTCGGCCACACTGACGCCGGCGCCGTCCGGCGGGAGCAGAATCAAGATCCCGTCCACACGCGTCACCCCTCGTTCCAACGTCTGGACGGCGCGGCGTTCTTCCTCGCTGAGGGTCATCGCCGACACCCGGGGGCTTTCTTCGGTCTCCACCCGGTCCACGTGCACCGCGCCGAGGCGCTGGACTTCCTCGACCACGGCCTCCAGCAGGCGTTTGGGGCCGACGATGAGGAGGCGGTTCATCTCGACGATCATTTGAGGCCCGCCAGCACGCGCGTCACGACCATCTGCACCGCCGTCGCCATGCGTTCAGCCGCCTGCGTGCGGACCCGGTGGGCTTCCGCCTCCGCGTCGGCGAGACGCTGCGCGGTCATGGCGTCAGTGTCCCGGGCAATGTCGCGGCGGGTCCGATTCGCGAGGTCATCGGCGTCGCGCTGGGCGGCCTGCCGCAGCGCGTCGGCCCGTGCGCGCGCTTCATCGACGACGCGCCGGGCGTCGTCTCGGGCCTGGGCGACGTTCTGTTCGAGTTCTTGCTCGGTGGTGGCGATTTGTTCGAGGAGGTTGTCGCTCGCAGACCCGTGTTCGGCCGTCATCGTTGCCCCTTATCCGCCGCTGGTTGTCCGTGTGAGGGGTGCCAAGACCATCGAAAACCCAGGAATCGCGGCATCACCGCGCGTTCCTGGGTTACCATACCCACCCCATCCTATCAGGAGTGTCGGAAACGCGTCAACGGACACGGGATCAAGCGATCAAAGCTTGAGCAGCAACACTGCCGAGCGCGCGAGGTCAATGAGCGGCTGCGGGTACACGCCGACGATGATCGTGCCCAGCCCGGCCACCCCCAGCGCGACCTGCAAGGCGGGGGGTTCCTCCAGCGGCGCCGTCGACGGCGCGGGCATGATGTACATGGCGCGGATCACCCCGGCGTAGTAGTACAGCGAGATCACCGTGTTGACGATGGCGACCACCGCCAGCCACAACAGCCCGTTGTCGATCGCCGCCGACAGCAGATAGTACTTCCCGAAAAACACGGCCGTCGGGGGGATGCCCGTCAGGGACAGCATGAACACCGCCATGAGCAGGGCCGGAATCGGCGCCCGCGCGGCCACCCCGGCGAAGGCCGGGATGTCGTCGGATCCCAACTGCTGGCCGAGCAGGGTGGCGACAAAGAACGCGCCCAACTGCGTGAACGTGTACCCGAACAGGTAGATCAGCAGTCCCGGTGTGCCAAAGTTCCCGTGGTACGCGGCCACGCCGATCAGGATGAAACCGGCATGCGAGATGCTGGAGTACGCCAGCATGCGTTTGAGGTTGCGCTGCGGCAGCGCCAGCAAGTTGCCGAGCGTCATCGAGACCGCGGCCAGGATCGCGACCAGCAGCACCCAGTTCAACTGCTGGGGGTTGACCACCACGATGAGGACGCGGATCAGCGCAGCGAATCCCGCCGCCTTGGACGCCACCGACAGATACGCGGCGACGGGGGTCGGCGCGCCCTCGTACACGTCCGGCGTCCACTGGTGGAACGGCACCATGGAGATCTTAAAGCCGAATCCCGCCAGCATCATGCCGACGGCCAGCCACAGGGCTGCCGGAGAGACCTGAGCGAGTTTGGGCGCGATGTCGTACAGGTTGGTCGACCCGGTCAGCCCGTAGAAGATCGAGAATCCGAACAGCATGACCGCCGACGCCGCGGCCCCGAAGAGGAAGTACTTCAGGCCGGCTTCGTTGCTCTTCTCATTGGTCTTGAGGTAGCCGGCCAGGACGTAGGACATCAGGCTCACGAACTCGATGGCCAGCGCGAGGAGGATGAGATCGGCGCTGGCGGCCATGAGGTTCAGGCCGACGGCCATGAACACCAGCAGGGCATAGAACTCGCCTTCAAACCGGTTGCCGGCGCGGAAGTAATCGATCGACGCGAGGATGACCAGCGCCGTGGCCACCGCGACGAGGATCTTGAAGAAGATGGCAAACCCATCGACGGCCACGGCGTTGTAGAAGATGACCCGCGGCGACCAGGCGACCATCGTGGAGATCGGGATGAGCACCAGCAGGGTGCCGACGATCCCCAGCACGGCCACGGCGAGTTTGCGCCCGGTGCCGCTGAACAGGTCCACCACCAGCATGAGCACCGCGAGCGCGGTGAGCCAAAACTCGGGCGCGAACGACCAGAGATCCGCCGCAGTCATCCCCGCGTCCTCACCGCAGCGCGGTCACGATCCCGGTCATCGCCGCGTTGATCATGTCGATCAGCGGCTTCGGGTAGATGCCGAACATCACCATCAGCGCCGCCAGCGGCACCAGGGCGAACCGTTCCCGCAGGTCCATGTCCGGCAGCGCCGCCCACCGCGGGTTGAGCGGCCCCAGGAAGATGCGCTGGATGGTCCACAAGAACATCCCGGCCGTGAACACGACGCCGGTCACGGCCACGGCGGTCAGGTAGGGGAAGACGCCGAAGGACCCCAGGAAGATCAGGAACTCCGCCACGAAGCCCATCAGACCCGGCAGGCCCAGCGACGCCAGCATCGCCATGATCGTCACGGCCCCGTACTGCGGCAGCGCGCTCCACAGGCCGCCGAACTCATCGACGCCGCGGGTATGGGCCCGGTAATCGTAGAGGACGCCGACGATGAGGAACAGCGCTCCGGTGATGACCCCGTGGGCGAGCATCTCGAACACGGCCCCGTTGAGCGCGGTCGCCGCGGCCCCCGCCAGCGCCGGATCGCCGACCGCCCCCGCCGCCGCGGCCACGCCCAGCATGACGTAGCCCATGTGGTTGACGGAACTGTAGGCGACCAGTTTCTTCAGATCCGTCTGTGCCATCGCCACGAGCGCCCCGTAGACGATCCCCAGCAGGGCTAAGATGGCCACGAAGAACGCGTACTGTTTGAACGTCTCCGGCAGCATCGGCAGGCTCACCCGGACGAACCCGTAGGTCCCCAGCTTCAGGAGCACCCCGGCCAGGATCACGCTGGCGGCGGTGGGCGCTTCGACGTGGGCGTCGGGCAACCACGTGTGGAACGGCCACATCGGCACCTTGATCGCAAAGCTGAGGAAGAAGCCCCAGAACGCCAGGGCCGCCAGTACCGGCTGGCCGCTCAAAGGCTGCTGCCGGATCAGCTCGAGCATGCTGAACGTGTGCGGGGTCGCGTTGAAGTACATGATCAGGATCGCCAGCAGCATCGCCAGCGAGCCGACCAGCGTGTACAGGAAGAACTTGATCGCAGCGTACTCGCGCCGCGGACCGCCCCAGATGCCGATGAGGAAGTACATCGGGACCAGCGTGATCTCCCAGAAGATGTAAAAGAGGAAGAAGTCCAGCGACAGGAAGACCCCGACCATCCCGGTCTGGAGCAGGAGGAACAGGAACAGGTATTCCTTCAGCCGCAGGTCGATCCGCCAGGAATAGATCAGCGAGACGACCGACAGGATCCCGGTCAGGATGACCAGGGGGAGGCTGAGGCCGTCGGTGCCGAGGTGGTAGTTGACGCCGATGCTGGGGATCCAGCGGTAGACCTCCTGCAACTGCATCGCGCCGCTGCCGATCCGGAAACTGGTGAGCGCGTACAGCGACACGAGCAGCGACGCGCTGGACGCCACCAGCGCGACCCGTTTCATCAGCGGCTCGCTGGCCTTGTTGAGGAAGAGGATGAGAATTCCGCCCGCCAGGGGCAGGAACACGATCAGGCTGAGCATCGAACGCCTCCCGACTCCCGCTTCACCGGATCACCCCAAACATCACCAGCAGGATCGCCCCGAACGCGATCACCAGCAGGTAGTTCTCGGCGCGGCCGGTCTGCATGTACCGCAGCACCCCGCCGGCGGCTTTGGCCGCCCACCCGATCAGGTTCACCGCGCCGTCGATCACGTACAGGTCGAACACCCGGTACAGTCGCGCAAACCACACGAACACCGCGCCGATCGCGTTGACCGCGCCATCGATGACGTAGAGGTCAAAGTTCCGCAGCTGCCGCGCCATCCACAGCGTCCCGCCGACCACGGTCGCCTGGTAGAACTCGTCCCAATAGAACTTCCGCACCAGCGCCGTGTACAGCGGGCCGGCGGCCTGCTTCAGCGCGGCCGACGAAATCCACCGCCAGCGGTAGACCGCCGCGGCGGCGAAGATCCCCGCCCCCGCCACGGCGGTGGAGAGCAACGCGACGGTCGGATCGAACACCGGCTCGGGAATCCCCTCGAACGCCACGTACCGCGTGAACGGGCTGTGGTAGAACTCCGCCCCCGCAAACCCGATCAGCGTGGCAAACACGGCCAGGATGATCAGCGGGACGGTCATCACCCGCGGCGACTCGTGGGGGTGGGCGTGGGGGTCGCGCGTGGTCCCGGGAAACGTGTAGAAGATCATGCGGAAGATGTAGAACGCCGTGATGAACGCGCCTAACTCACCGAGCACGAACAGCAGCGTGTTGTGGCGGAACGCCTCCAGCAGGATGGCGTCCTTGCTCCAGAATCCGGCAAACGGCGGAATGCCGGCCAGGGCCAGGCTGCCGGCCAGCATCGTCCAGTAGGTGACCGGCATGGCTTTCGCCAGCCCACCCATCTGCTTGATGTCGTTGGTATGCATCGCGTGGATGACCGACCCCGCGGCGAGGAACAGCAGGGCTTTGAAGAACGCGTGCGTCATGAGGTGGAACATCCCCGCGGTGAACCCGAGCACGCCGAGCCCCATCATCATGTAGCCGAGCTGGCTGATCGTGGAGTACGCCATCACGCGCTTGATGTCGTCCTGCACGATGCCGATCAGTGCCGCCATGAGCGCCGTGATCCCGCCGATGTACGCGACCACCGTGAGCGCCTCATGGCCCGGGCTGCCGAAGAACAGCGTGTAGGTCCGCGCCACCAGGTAGACGCCGGCGGCGACCATCGTGGCGGCGTGGATCAGCGCGGACACCGGTGTCGGGCCCTCCATCGCGTCGGGCAGCCAGACGTGCAGGGGCACCTGTGCCGACTTGCCCACCGCGCCGCCGAAGAGGAGCACCGCCGCCAGCAGCAGCATCGGGCCGCCGAACGCGCCGCCGTCGACCGCCCCGAAGATGGCGCCGAAATTCAGCGAGCCGATGTACAAGAACAGCAGCAGGATACCCAGGAACATGAAGAAGTCGCCGATGCGCGTCGTCACGAACGCCTTCATCGACGCGCGGGCCGCCGCCGGCCGCTCGTACCAGAACCCGATCAACAGGTACGAGCACAGGCCCACCAGTTCCCAGCCCACGTACAGCAGCAGGAAGTTGTTGGCCAGGACCAGCGTGAGCATCGAGCCGGCGAACAGCGACATGTACGCGAAGAACCGTGGGACGCGCGGGTCGCCGTGCATGTAGCCGATCGAGTAGACGAAGATCAGCGTCCCGACCACGGTGACGACGAACAGCATCACCGCCGTCAGCCCATCAATCGTGTAGCCGACCTCCAGCGGGCGGTTCAGCAGGGTGGCCACGACCGTGTTCGCTTCGAAGTGCGCGCCCTCGGTGCCCCGGGCCAGGATGCCGAGCGACCACAGCGCGGACAGCGTCATCGCGCCGATGGCGACATACGCCCCCTGTCCCGGCAGGCGCCGCCCGAACGCGGTAATGAGCGCAAAGGCCAGGAACGGGAAGACCGGGATGAGCCACGCGTACTCGAACATCAGCGTCGGATCACCATTTCATCACGTCGATCTCATCCACATGGATCGTCTCCAGCGTGCGGTAGGCGGCCATGACGAGCGCGAGCCCGACCGCGGCCTCGCACGCGGCCAGGGTGATGATGACCAGCGCAAACGTCTGCCCGGCCACCGCGCCGGGCGCGATGTAGCGGTTGAAGGCCACCAGGTTGATGTTGGCGGCGTTGAGCATCAACTCGATGCCCATCAGGATGGCCACGACGTTCCGCCGGGTCAGCACGCCGAACAGGCCCAGGCAGAACAGCAGGGTGCTGAGGACGAGGTAGTGGGTCAGACCGACGGTCATCGGATGATCAGTCCTCCCGTCTCGCGATGATCGTCGCGCCGATCAGCGAGACCAGCAGCACCAGGCTGGTGACCTCGAACACCACGACGTAGTCGGTGAGGAACGCGGTCCCGATGGTCGCGGCGCTGTACTCCGGCGGCCCCGCGCCCGTGACCGGCCAGGTCGTGCGGAAGATCACCAGCAGAATGAGGAACCCCAGCCACACCGCCGCGGTGGCCCCCAGCGGGACCTGCTCGTTCACCTGCCGGACCCGCACGCCCGTGCCGCCTTCGGTGAGCATGATCACGAACAGGATCAGCACCGTGATCGCGCCCGCGTAGATCAGGACCTGGATGCCGGCGACGAACTCGGCGCTGAGCAGGATGTAGATCCCGGTCACGCCGAGAAACGTCGGAATCAACGACAGGGCGCTGCGGACGATGTTCTTGGAGGTGACGACCACGACCGCCGGGATCAGCGTCACCAGCGCCAGGATGATGAAGGCCGCCAGTTCCCCCATCTAGTGCCGTTCCAACTTGATAGGTATGTCTGCTCTCATTTCGATGCACCACGATTCCTGAGGGCAGCTCGCTACGGAAACACATGGCCAATCAAGTTGGAACGGCACTAGCGGCGCACCAGCATGTACAGGCCGGTGACGAGCAGGTTGAGCAGGCCCGCCGGCAGCAGCGCCTTCCACGAGAACCCGAGGAGCTGGTCCAGCCGCAGCCGCGGATACGTCCAGCGCATCCACATGAGGAAGAACACGAGACTGAACATCTTCAGCAGGAACCACACCACCGAGGGCAGCACGGGCGAGCGCCCGGCCTGCACGCCCGCGAACATGAGCACGCCGACGGCGGCGGTGGTGAGGGTGAGGATCAGGATCGGCCGGACCACGAGGACCTGCCTGGCGCCCGAGAACAGGATGACCGCGGCCACGGCCAGGGCGCCGATCGCAATCGCCAGCCACACAAACGCCGGCAGCGCGGGCTCCAGCCACCCACCCAGGAACATGATCGTCGCCAGCGCGGCCATCGCGAAGGCCTCCGCGTACTCGCCCAGCTGGAACAGGGCGAAGCGCATGCCGGTGTATTCCGCAAAGTATCCCGCGACCAGTTCCGACTCCGCCTCGGGGAGGTCAAACGGGACCCGGTTCACTTCGGCCGTCGCGGCGGTGAGAAAGATGAGGAACGCGATGAACCCAAACGGGAACCACTGAAACACGAACCAGTCCAGGACCGCCCACGTCCCCGACCCGGCCTGTGCGTTGACGATGCCCACGGTGGACAGCGTCTCAGCCGCCAGCACGACCCACAGGATGCCCAGGGCCAGCGGGATCTCGTAACTGATCATCTGCGAGGCCGAGCGCAGGCCGCCCAGCAGGGCATATTTGTTGTTGCTCGACCACCCGCCGGCCAGGATGCCGACGACGGTCAGCGACGCCATCGCGGCAAAGTACAGCACCCCGATGTTGAGATCGCGGACGACCAGGACGCGGTCGCCCACCTTGCCGAACGGGATGACCACCCAGTCGAGCAGCCCGGCGACGGCGACGATGATCGGGGCCGTATTGAAGATGGCGACGTCGGCGTTGCGCGGAGTGATGTGCTCCTTCTGCAGCAGTTTGAGGGTGTCGGCGATCGTCTGCAGCAGGCCTTGGGGGCCGACGTGCTTGGGTCCCAGGCGCGCCTGGATCCACCCGCTGATCTTCCGCTCCATGTAGACGCCGAACATCGCCCCGACCACGGCCAAATACGTGAAGATGACGAGCGCGAGGCCGATGGCCTTCAGAATCTCAATCAGCCAGTCCATGCGCGCTCCGACGTCGACGGCCGAAGGCCGCTACGTCCACTCGAGAGCCCCCTTCCGCCAGGCGTAACCCAGGCCCACGAAGAGGATGAGCAGGAAGATGAGCATCTCCACGAAAGCGAACCAGCCCAGCTGCCGGAACACGACGGCCCACGGGTACAGGTAGATCACCTCGACGTCAAACACGACGAAGACCAGGGCGAACAGATAGTAGCGGACGTTGAACTGCGCCCAGGCCTGGCCGAAGGGGATGACGCCCGACTCGTAGGTCAGCGTCTTCTGGGGCTGGTCCAGCCGCGGCGCCAGCAGCCAGACGACGACCAGCGGCAAGACCGCCATGATCGTCCCGACGACCGCGAATACCCCTACGTAGAGCCAGTCCACCAGGACTTTAGGCATGAGGGCAACTCCAACTTGACGGGCGGAGTGTTGTCTTCGCGCTATTTCCCATGTTGCCCTGCTCCGCGGAACGGCGCGAGCAGGGAATGGGGCAGCGGGGATTCGTCGAGCAGGCCGAAGACCGTGCGGGCGACCCGCTGGGCATCGTGGCGCACGACGTCGTCCTCACTCACCACCGGGGCGGCGATGAGCTCGACCCCCAGGGCCGCGACCTGCTCCAGGTCCGCGGGGACGGGACGGGCGCCTTCGGCGGCGTACCGGGCCAGGAGGACGCGGCTCTGCGGGGGCTGGGTGTTGACCAGGGCGTGGGTGAACAGTCCGGGTCCCAGATGCGCAATCAGCGCCCGGACGTGGTCGCTGGCGGCAAACCCGTCGGTCTCTCCCGCTTCGGTCATGATGTTGCACACGTAGATGCGGCGCGCGCGGCTGGCGCGGATCGCGTCGGCGACGCCCCGCACCAGCAGGTTGGGGATCACGCTGGTGAACAGGCTCCCCGGGCCGAGCAGGATCACCTCGGCATCCGCGATGGCCTGCAGCACCTCCGGCAGCGGCGCAACATCGGCGGGCTTCAGCCGAAGGTGCCGGATCCGGCGGCGCACGGTGGGGATCTGCGACTCTCCTTCGACGACGGTGCCGTCGTCGAACTCCGCGGTGAGCACCACGTTGTCCATCGCCGAGGGCAGGACACGGCCGCGGATGTTGAGGACCTTGCTGGTCTCTTTGACCGCGCTTTCGATGTCCCCGGTGACCCCGGCGAGACTGGCGATGAACAGGTTGCCGAACGCGTGGCCGTCCAGCCCTCCGCCGCGGAACCGGTACTCGAACAGCCGGGTCATCAGCGGCTCCGATTCCGCCAGGGCGACCAGACAGTCCCGGATGTCGCCGGGCGGCAGCATGCCCTGCTCGCGGCGGAGCCGGCCCGAACTGCCCCCGTCATCGAACACGGTGACCACGGCGGTGAGGTTCGCGGTGTACTCTTTGAGGCCGCGCAGCAGCGTCGACAGCCCCGTGCCGCCGCCGATCACGACGACCCGGCGGCCGCGCTGACGCAGACGCGTCGTGCGCAGCAGCTGCACCAACCGCGGATCCCCCTTGGGGAGGAACGCGCCGGCGATCGACCGCACCGTCCCGCGCAGCCCGAGGAAGACGATCACCGCCCCGCCGGCGATGAGCGCCAGGCCCGCCAGCATCGGCGAAACGACCCCACCGCTGAGCGACACGAGCCAGCGCGCCGACTGCCAGATCGCCCGTTCGACGGAGCGGAGGACCTCGACCTCGATGATCAGCGCCACCCCACCGCTGATGATCGCGATGCCGGCCGCCACCAGCAGGCCCCACCGCTTCACGCCGATCCCCGGCGTGAACCACTGCAGCCACCGCCGCAGCCGTCGGGTCACGGCAGTCAGGTCAGTCATCGTCGATGGGTTTGCGCATATCGCGGTGGCGGACCCGGACGCGGTAGCCCCGCGATTGGAGGTGGGCGGCGAGTTCGTCGCCCAGCACGACGGACCGGTGCCGCCCGCCGGTGCAGCCGAGGGCGACGGTCAGGTGCGACTTGCCTTCGGAGACATACTGCGGCAGCAGGTAGTCCATGAGCGCGGTCAGGCGGGTCATGAACTCCTTCGTCGCGTCCTGCCCGAGGACAAACCGACGCACCGGGGTGCTGTTCCCCGCCAGCGGGCGCAGGGCCTCGTTGTAGTGAGGGTTGGGGAGGAAGCGGACGTCGAACACGAGATCCGCATCCAGGGGGATCCCGAACTTGTACCCAAACGAGATCACGCTCACCGCCAGGCCCTTCTCGGGTTCGCCGTGCACGAAGGTGGAGACAATTTCGTCGCGCAGCTCACGGACCGACGACATCGACGTGTCGATGATCTTGTCGGCGGCTTCCTTCACCGTCTGGAGCTGGCGGCGCTCCGCCTGGATCCCCTGCAGCACACCCCCGGCCTGCGCCAGTGGGTGTTTGCGGCGGGTTTCTTCGAACCGCCGCACGAGCACGTCGTCCGCGGCGTCCAAGAAGAGGATCTGGTAGTCGAAGCCCATCGCTTCGAGGTGGTCGAGCGCGGAGAACAGGTCGGCGAAGAACTCGCCGCCCCGCACGTCGATCGCCAGCGCGGCCCGCCGCACCGCGCCGTCGGACTGGAGGCACAGCTCAGCAAACTTCGGCACCAGCGCCGGCGGCAGGTTGTCCACGCAGAAGAAGCCCAGGTCTTCGAAGACCTTCATCGCGTTGGACTTCCCCGCGCCGGACAGGCCGGTGATGATGAGGAACTGGATGTCGGTCGCCTGGCGCGGATCGCGCCGGAGCGTCTCCTGGTTCATGCCTACCCCGCGATGACCCGGCTGAGCACCGCGCTGATGATCGTGATCAGCAGCGCGCCCAGAAACGCCGCGCCGAAGCCGGACAGCTGCAGGTACGACGGGGCGATCCACGCGACCAGGTAGAGCATGAGGGTGTTGATGACCAGCGTGAACAACCCCAGCGTGAGGATGTTCACCGGGAGCGTGAGCAGCAGCACGATCGGACGGATGATGGCATTCACGACCCCGAGGATGAGCGCAGCGACGATGGCCCCGACGAAGTCGGGGGTCCGCACCCCGGGGACGATCCGCGCGGCCACGTAGACGGCCACGGCATTGAAGAGCCACCTGATGAGGAAGGCCTGCACCCCGTCACCTCCCTCTGACGCCCTGGTATGGTTCGGCGGCAGATTCCTCGGGAATGATCAGCCAGGCGATCACGTAGCCGACGACCGCCGGCTGCATCATCGCAGCACCTCCGCCACCAACCCGGGCACCTGTCCCGGCAGTGTGGCCACGCGCACGCCCGCTGCCTGTAACGATTCGATTTTCCCCGCGGCAGTTCCCTCGCTCCCCGAGATGACCGCGCCCGCGTGGCCCATCCGTTTGCCGGCCGGCGCGGTGACCCCGGCGATGTAGCCGATCACGGGTTTGCCGACGCGGTCGCGGATGAACGCGGCCGCCTCTTCCTCGGCGCTGCCGCCGATTTCTCCGATGAGCACGACGGCGTCGGTGGCGGGGTCCTCCTCGAACAACGCGAGCGCGTCGGTGAAGGTCGTGCCGACGACGGGATCGCCGCCCAATCCCACCGCCGTGCTCTGCCCGATCTCCCGGCGCGTCAGCGCGGCGACGATTTCATAGGTCAGCGTGCCGCTCCGCGAAATCACCCCGACGGGTCCGCGCCGGAACAGATGGTTGGGCATGATGCCGACCTTGCATTCCCCGGGCGAGGTCACGCCCGGGCAGTTGGGCCCGACCACGTGGATGCCGCGCGCCCGCGCAAACGCCACGATCTGAATCGTGTCCTGCACGGGGATGCCTTCCGTGATGATCGTCACGGGGTTCACTCCTGCGCTGATCGCCTCCAGGGCCGCGTCTTTGGCGAATCGCGCGGGGACAAAGATGACCGACGTCGTCGCACCCGTTGCGTCGACCGCTTCGCGGACCGTCTCGAACACAGGGATCCCGTGCGCGGTCGTGCCGCCGCGGCCGGGAGTGACCCCCGCGACGACGGTCGCCCCAAACTCGATCATCCGCGCGGTGTGGAACTCGCCCTGAAACCCCGTGATCCCCTGGACGAGGACTCTGCTGCGCGTGTCGAGGAGAATGCTCACGGCGTGCCCCTCATCGCGTTATCTCCACCACGCGCGTCGCGGCGTCGGCCGGGTCCAGGAACGCATGGATCCCGGCCGCCTCGAGAATGGCCCGGCCCTCGTCTTCATTAGTGCCGGTCAACCGCACCACCATCGGGACTGCGGCCGGAGCGGCGACGATCCCCCGCGCGATGTCATCGCAGCGGGTGATGCCGCCGAAGATGTTCACAAACAGTGTCCGCACGCCGGGTTTGCGCAGCACGATGCCGATGGCTTCCTGCATGTTCCCTTGCGTCGCGCCACCCCCGACGTCGAGGAAGTTCGCCGGCCGCCCGCCGAAGTGCGCGACGATGTCCAGGGTCGACATGACCAGCCCGGCTCCGTTGCCGATGATCGCGATGTCACCGTCCAGTTCGACGTAGGATAGCCCCGACTCGCGCGCGTCACGCTCCAGGGCCGTGAGCTCCTCATTGTGCGGCCGGCCCGGGTGGCGGAAGGCCGCGTTGTCGTCGAGGATGAGTTTCGCGTCCACGGCCAGCCATCCGGCCGGCGTGACGGCGAGGGGGTTGATTTCGGCGAGTTCGGCATCCTCGGCGACGCACAGCCGGTACAGCGCGCTGGCGATCCGCACGAAGTCGGTGAGCTGCGCGCCGCTCAGGCCGATCGCCCGTCCCAAGCCGCGGGCGTGAAACGGCTGGAACCCCAGCGCGGGGTCCACCGGCAGCCGGGCGATGTTCTCGGGGGCGGTCCGGGCCACTTCCTCGATGTCGATCCCGCCCGCCGCCGAGGCGATTCCGGTCAGAGCGCGGGCGGCGCGGTCGACGATGAAGGCGAGATAGTACTCCTGCTGGATGTCCGCCGCTTCGGCGACCAGCAGGCGCGTCACGCGTTCGCCTTTGATGGACATCCCCAAGATGGCCCGGGCGTGGGCGAGTGCGTCGTCGCGCGTCGAGGCCAGTTTTACGCCGCCGGCCTTCCCGCGGCCGCCGACGAGCACCTGGGCTTTGAGGACCACGGGATAGCTCAGCGCGAGGCCGCCGATGTGCTCGGCCTCCTCGACGACCACGCCCGACTGCACGGGGATGCCGTACGAGGCGAACAGGTCCTTCGCCTGAAACTCGTGGAGCTTCACAGCTTCAAGGTCGCGATCTGATCCCGCACCGCGGCGACCGAGGCGGCGAACGCCGCCTGTTCGGCAGCATCGAGCGGCACCTCGATGATCCGTTCGACGCCGCCGGCGCCCAACAGGACCGGGACCCCAATGCAGACGTCGCGTTCCCCATACTCCCCGTCGAGGTAGACGCTGCAGGGAATCAGGCGTGTGCGGTCCAGGATGATGGCCTCCACCATCTGCGCGATGGCGGCCCCCGGCGCGAAGAACGCGCTGGATCCCATCAATTCGGTGATCTCCGCGCCGCCGCGGCGCGTCCGCGCGACGATCGCCTCGATGCGGTCGGCGGGCAGCAGCCGGCTCAGCGGCACCCCGCCCCCGACGGTCGCAAACCGGGGGAGCGGCACCATGTCCTTGTCGGTGTGGGCGCCGATGACCATCGCGTGCACGTCTTCGACCGACACGCCGGTCTCCTTCGCAATGAACGTCCGGAATCGTGTCGAGTCCAGCGCCCCGGATTCCCCCACCACGCGATGGCGGGGGAATCCCGACACCTTGTAGGTCAGGTACGTCATCGCGTCGAGGGGGTTGGTCACCACCAGCAGGTAGGCATCGGGGGACTGCCGGACCACCGCGTCGACGACGCCGCGCACGATTCCGGCGTTGGTGTCGATCAACTGTTCCCGCGTCATGCCGGGCTTGCGGGGGATCCCGGCAATGATGACGGCCACGTCCGAGCCGGCGGTTTCCTCGTAGCCGTTGCTGCCGACGATGCTGACGTCCACCCCGCGGATCGGCATCGCCTGCTGCAGATCGAGCGCCTTGCCCTGCGGCAGGTTCTGGATGATATCCACCAGCACGAGATCACAGGCGCGGTCGGCAGCCAGCCAGTGTGCCGTGCTGTGCCCGACGACCCCCGCGCCGACGATCGTGACTTTGGGACGAGACATCGCTCTCCCCCCCCGGGCCTAGGCCATGTTGTCGATCACCGCCGTAGCAAATTCGCTGGTCTTGACTTCCGTCGCGCCGTCCATGAGCCGCGCGAGATCATACGTGACAATCTTCTGTTTGAAGGTCTTCTCCAGCCCCCGGACGATCAGGTTGGCCGCCTCGGTCCACCCGAGATGCTCGAACATCATGACCCCCGACAGCGTCAGCGACCCCGGGTTGACCTTGTCCTGGCCGGCGTACTTGGGGGCCGTGCCGTGCGTCGCTTCGAACACCGCGTGAAAGTCGCTCATGTTCCCGCCCGGCGCCATCCCGATGCCCCCGACCTGGGCCGCCGCGGCGTCTGAGAGGTAGTCGCCGTTGAGATTGCCGGTGGCAATGATGTCGAAGTCCTTGGGCCGGGTCAGCAGGTGCTGGAACGTCACGTCGGCAATGTAGTCCTGGATGAGGATCTTGCCGGCCGGCACGGTGCCGTTGTACCGCTTCTGGACCTCGTCCCAGGTCACGGTGGCATCGGCGAACTCGTCGCGGGCGACCTCATAGCCCCACTCTCGGAAGGCGCCCTCCGTGAACTTCATGATGTTGCCCTTGTGTACCAGCGTCACGCTCTTGCGGCCCCGCTGGAGCGCGTAGCGAATCGCCTTGCGGACGAGCCGCTTGGAGCCGAACGGGCTCATCGGCTTGAGGCCGACCCCGGAGTCCTCGCGCACCTTCCAGCCGAACTCCGCCCGCACGAACTCGATGAGCCGTCGCGCCTCCTCCGACGTGCTGGGCCACTCCAGCCCGGCGTAGATGTCCTCGGTACTCTCACGGAAGATCACGACATCCACGCGCTCGGGGTGCTTGACCGGGCTGGGTACGCCCTCGAACCACCGCACCGGACGGACGCAGGCGTAGAGGTCCAGCAGCTGGCGCATCGCCACGTTGAGGCTGCGAAAACCGCCGCCGATCGGCGTGGTCAGCGGGCCTTTGATCCCGACCACGTAGTGCTGGAAGGCGCGCAGGGTATCGTCGGGCAGCCAGGTGCCGAACGTCGAGTGGGCCTTCTCGCCGGCGTACACTTCGAACCACACGATCCGCTTCGCATCGCCGTACGCCGCGCGGACCGCGGCGTCGAAGATGCGCTGGCTGGCCCGCCAGATGTCCGGGCCGGTGCCGTCGCCTTCAATGAATGGGATGATCGGGAAATCGGGAACGAGCAGGCGGTTCTCTGAAATTTCAATGCGCTGGCCTTCCTTCGGGGGGGTGACTGTTTCGAGTGTAACCATCATGGAACCTCCGACACTGAACTCCCTGGGGGCCGCGAACAGTCTAGCGTACCCCCGGTAGTGTCTCAAGGGCACCACTCCGCCGTCATCGGGCACGGAACCGATGGCCGGTTCGTCTGCGCGCGTGCATCATGGCGATGCGGCTCGATTCCCGTCCCTGTGCTCGGAACGGGGCCGGCCCCTTGACGCGCCGCCGGGAGAGCCGTACGCTGGAGGCATCAGGACTGGTGGCCTGACCACTAATCCGGACCTAACTGACCATGGCAGCGCCCCAACCGCTGTTCCAACCCGTCCGCCGCAGCCGCCTGTACGAGGACATCGTCCGGCAGATCCAGGACCTGATCGCGGACAAACAACTGGCGCCCGGCGACCGCCTGCCCGGAGAACGCGAACTGGCCGACGTCCTCTCGGTCAGCCGGGCATCGGTCCGCGAAGCGCTGCGGGTCCTGGATTTCCTCGGGGTCGTCGAGGTCCGCGCCGGCGAAGGTACCTTCGTCTCGACACGCCCCCCCGCCCCACTGGATCCATCCGTCTACCGTCTCCTGCGTGAACGGACGTTCCTGCTGGACGTCCTGGCGGTGCGCCGCGTCGTCGAAGACGAGATCGTGCGTCTGGCCGCCCGTGCGGCGACCCGCGACGACGTGGACGCCCTGGAAGAGTATCTGGACGGCCGCGAGCGCGAACTGGCCGGCGGCCGCCACGACGTCGCAGGCGACCTAGTGTTCCACGCCATGCTCGCCGACGCCACCGGCAATCCCGTCCTGAGCAGCGTGATGCGGCATCTGAATGAACTCTGGGTGCGGTCGCGGGAGAAAACCGGACGGAAAGAGACCAGCCCGCACCGAGCCCACCAGTTTCACCGCCGGATCCTGACCGCGCTGCGCCGCAGGCAGACGGGCGCCGCGCGGCAGGTCATGCGAAAGCACCTGGATGACATGCGCGTACAGATTGACAAGCCTGACGCACGGCAGGCAAAGGGGTGACCACGGTGGCCAGAACCCGGATGGAGCGCGATTCGCTCGGAGAGTTGGAAGTTCCTGACGCCGCCTACTACGGCGTGCAAACGGCCCGGGCCTCACAGAACTTTCCGATCAGCGGGCTGCGCTTTTCCCGGCCGTTCATCCGCGCACTGGGTCTCATCAAGCAGGCGGCGGCTGAGGTGAACATGACGCTGGGCCTGCTCGGCCGGCGCGAAGGCGAGGCCATCGTGCAGGCGGCGTCGCAGGTCGCCGCCGGCGAGCTCGACGGCGAGTTCGTGCTCGACATCTACCAGACCGGCTCGGGCACATCCACGAACATGAACGCCAACGAGGTCATCGCCAACCGGGCCGCGGAGCTGCTGGGCCATCCCCGCGGCGGCAAGCACGTCCACCCCAACGACCACGTAAACATCTGCCAGTCGAGCAACGATGTGATCCCCACCGCCATCCACCTGGCGGCCCTGATGGAGCTGCACGACCGGCTGGTCCCGGCGATGGACGCGCTGCGGGCGGCGCTGGCGGAGAAGGCGCGGGAGTTCACGCCGATCGTCAAGACCGGCCGGACCCACTTGATGGACGCCACGCCGATCCGGCTGGGACAGGAATTTGCAGGGTATGCCGGCCAGGTGGAGCGCGCCGGCCGCCGGCTGCGGGCGGTGATGGACGACCTTCGCGACGTGCCCCTCGGCGGCACCGCCGTCGGCACCGGAACGAACGCCCATCCGGAATTCGCGGCGCGCGTCTGTGCGCGGCTGCGCGACCTCACCGGCATCGACCTGCGCGAGACTGACAACCACTTCCAGGGGCAGGCCTCGCTCGACGCGCTCGTGTTCGCGTCGGGGGCGCTGCGCACGTACGCGACGGCGTTGATGAAAATCGCCAACGACATCCGGTGGATGGGCTCGGGCCCGCGCGCGGGGCTGGCTGAACTGCAGCTGCCCGCGGTGCAGCCGGGATCCTCCATCATGCCGGGCAAGGTCAACCCGGTCATCACGGAGTCGGTGATACAGGTGTGCGCGCAGGTGCAGGGCAACGACCTCGCCGTCGCACTGGGGAACCAGTGGGGCAACTTCGAGCTCAACACGATGATGCCGCTGATCGCCCACAACCTGCTGAGCTCGATCGAATTGCTCGCCGCGGTGTCGGTGAATTTCGCGACCCAGTGCGTCGCCGGACTGCGGGCGACGGCGCGCGGCCCGGAACTCGTCGAGCGGGGCCTGATGCTGGCGACGGCCCTGGCGCCGGTGGTCGGCTACGACCGGGCCGCCGAGGTGGCGAAGCAGGCGGCGGCCTCCGGACGCACCATCCGCGAAGTCGCCCGGGAGAGCCTGGGCCTGTCGGAGTCGCAGCTGCAGGAGATTCTCAACGCCGAGGCCATGACGATGCCGGGCCTGCGCGGCGGTCCTGGAAGCGGCGGCTAGGAATGTCCGGGCTCGGACCCGAACGTCAACGAGTTGCGAGGTGATGCGGTGATGATCAAGAAGATCCTGCGCGACCAACGCGGCGCCGTGACCGCCTCGATCACCCTTCGTCGCGACGCCTGGTGGGTGGAGGCCCTCCCGACGATCGTACTGCTGGGCGGCTTCACGCTGTACGCGTTCTACGTGATCTTCACAAACGCCCACTACTACGTCGAACCGTATCTCTCGCCATTCTACTCTCCCTGCCTGGCGTCGAACTGTGCGCATCAGACCCTGCCGCTGGTGGGCACGTGGTGGACGCTGTCGCCCGCCCTGCTTGTCCTGTGGGCGCCGCTGGGATTCCGCGCCACATGCTACTACTACCGCAAGGCGTACTATCGCGCGTTTTTCCTCTCGCCGCCGGCCTGTGCCGTCCACGACCTGCCGGTGGCCAAGGGCTACACCGGCGAGACACGGCTCCCATGGGTCTTGCAGAACGTGCACCGGTACTTCTTCTGGATCGCGCTCCCCGTCCTTGCCTTCCTGTGGTGGGACGCCCTGCTGGCCTTCCGGTTTCCCGACGGGGTCGGCATTGGGGTAGGGACGCTGGTGATGGTGACCAACATCGTCCTGCTGTCCGCCTACACGTTCTCCTGCCACTCCTGCCGCCATCTGTGCGGGGGCGCGGTGAACGTCTTCTCGAAGGCTCCCGTGCGATCGAGGCTCTGGCGCTTCGTGTCGCGGTTGAATGAGCGCCACGGTCCCATCGCCTGGGTGAGCATGGTTTCCGTCGCGCTCACCGATGTGTACATTCGCCTTGTGTCGCTGGGCATGATCCACGACGTGAGGCTGCTGTGATGGCGGGGCGCGAACCGATCGAGGCGCACGAGTACGACGTCGTGGTCATCGGCGCCGGCGGGGCGGGCCTGCGCGCGGCCATTGAAGCCGCCGAACAGGGGGCGCGGACGGCGCTGGTCTGCAAGTCGCTGCTCGGCAAGGCGCATACCGTCATGGCCGAAGGCGGGGCGGCGGCAGCGCTGGGGAACGTGTGGCCTGAGGACACCTGGGAGGTCCATTTCCGGGACACGATGCGTGGTGGCAAACTGCTCAACAACTGGAAGATGGCGGAAATCTTTGCCAAAGAAGCGCCCGACCGGATCCTGGAACTGGAAGAGTGGGGCGCGGTGTTCGACCGCACGAAAGACGGCCTCATCAGCCAGCGCGACTTCGGCGGCCACCGCTACGCGCGCCTGGCCCACGTCGCCGACCGCACCGGCTTGGAGATCATCCGCACGCTGCAGTACAAGTTGATCACGCTGCCCGTCGATGTGTTCATGGAATGCACCGTCACCCGGCTGTACACCGACGGCGGGCGCATCGCCGGGGCGTTCGGCTATCGCCGGGACACGGGCGCGTTCCTCGTGTTCGCCGCGAAGGCCGTCGTGCTCGCCACTGGCGGGTTCGGGAAGGTCTGGAAGTACACCTCGATGTCGTGGGAGTCGACCGGCGACGGCATCGCCCTGGCGCTGGATGCCGGAGCGGATCTCCTCGACGTGGAGATGGTCCAGTTCCATCCGACCGGCATGATCTGGCCGCCGGGAACACGGGGCATTCTGGTCACCGAAAGCGTGCGGGGCGACGGCGGCGTGCTGCGCAACACGTCGGGCGAGCGCTTCATGTTCAACTACATCCCCGAGTTCTTCA
>Ga0209640_10000393_pt1 | contig 33475 bp, 34 predicted proteins | sample RifCSP10_1_FD_184018 | JGI IMG/M metagenome (GOLD analysis project Ga0209640, IMG submission 184018) | Soil microbial communities from Rifle, Colorado - Rifle CSP2_sed 10_1 (SPAdes) (version 2) | ecosystem: Environmental > Terrestrial > Deep subsurface > Rock core/Sediment | place: Rifle... | reverse complement strand
TGACGACCCTGCGGCTTACCTGAGGTAGGCAGCCGTCAGGGGAGGAGGTCCCAACCGGCTTCGTCGCCCCAGGTGACCGGGACGGTGATTACGTCAGCCGGCTCTCCGTCCTCGGGCGAGTGCCAGAACACCTTGGCGGTCACCGGGGTCGACTCGAAATCGAAGTCCTCGATGTGGAAACTGAACGAGCCCCAGCAGCCGGTACCGCAGGTCGCCGTCGTGAAGTCCTCGTAGACCACGTTGTCCTCCAGATCGACCAGCTGCAGGCTCACGGCAGCCTCGAAAACGTTGGCTAGGCCAGTGATCACCAACGGTTCGCTCCCGCTCCCGCTGACCGCCGAGGTGAGGATCACCGAGTTCAGCTGATCGATGAAGGTTTCACGGTCGAGTGGCTCGCTGATGTCGAGCCCATCGGTCCCGAACTGAGTCACCGGTTCGCCCCCGACCGTGAAAAGCACCTGGGGATAGAGCTCCTCGTCGGTCGCGGTGTATATCAGTTGGTTGAGCATGGTGAAGTCGCCCAGCAGGCCCGATCCGGATCCTCCGAGGAAGGCCTGATTCATGTCGACGACTCGGACCCCTTCGGTGTCGCTGTTCACGCTCACCACCTCCACCCCGGCTGGGACATGGCTATCGAAGCCGGCCGGCGGCGCCAGCGACGGGTTGGTGAGAGTCCGAAGCGCGACCTCCTCAACAGAGTCATCTGGCGCTGCCACGAGGTGGGTGAAGAAGGGGACCAGGGCCGGGTTCCCTCCGAAGGAGTTTTCCGGTGTCTGGGTCAGGAAGATGATCACTCCCTGAAGATTCTGCGGGGCAATCGTGCTGGTCGTCTCGCCGGGAACTGTGGTTGTCGGTGCCACGGTGGAGGTGACACTCGGCTCACTCCCCTCCGTTGTGGCCACGGGCGACGTCGTAGTGGATCCGATCGGTTCCACGCTGCCTCCGCCTCGGAACAGGAGCAGCGGGATGGCGGCCAGGACCAGCACGATCACTGCGGCACCGGCGAACATCAGGACAGGGCTTGATCTGGAGACTCTGGGTTGGGTCACTGTGACCTCCTCGGGGAAAGGTGGTGGTTCGGGCGACATCGCCACCAGCCGGTCCGCAAGATCCTTCATTCTCTGGTCGTCATATCCGCTCATGACAGCCACTCCTCGAGGTGCTTTCTGGCTCGGGCAAGGTGACGTTTCACGGCCCCCGTAGACACGCCCATTTGGCTTGCGACTGCTTCGACCGGGAGGTCGGCCCAGTAGGTGAGGAGCACGGCCGCCCGCTGCTGCATCGAGAGCCGTTCCACCGCACTCAGAACATCGACGTCCACCTCCTGTGGCAGCGTCGACTCAGGTCCGGCCGTCTTGATCTCCCTGAGACGACGGGACAGCGTGCTCCGGTGGTGGTCGGTGGCCACGCTCAACACGGTTCGATAGAGGTAAGCCCTTCTATTCGACACTTCGGACCACTTCCTCGAAGAGAACGCCTTCAAACATGCATCGGTCACCACATCGGCCGCGTCGAAGGGTCCCACCAGACCGGTCGCGTACCTGGTGAGCTCAACCGCATACGAGCGATATACCTGTTCGTTGTCCATCACACCTGTCGCGGTGATCATGCCCGTAAGACGGAGCCAAGCCACGGATTGGGTGACACACCCCTTTTTCTGGGTTTTCGCGGAATCGGTTGGCGCGGACCCGGTATTTGTTTAGGTTGGCTGGCGCGCTCGGCGGTCAAGCGCTGTGAATCCATGCGAAACGCACGTCCCCTCGGCCTCATCGCAGCTGCCATCCTCACGATGGCACTAATCGCGGTGCTCGGACGAGACGACCCATCAACGACCGTTTTGGAGGCGTCCGCTCACCCGCGGACTGCATCCACCACGACGCATCCGGGCTCGACCTCGAGCACGACGGTCAACACCCCGGTCGAAGATCGTCAGCCGGACGTCGACGCCATGGGCAGTCCTGTGGGCGACCTTCTCGCCACGACCACCACGGTCCAGTCACCGGCCGAGGCCAGTGCGAGCGCCAGGGCGCCCAGTGCCGGTCCCTCACCCCCGACCACTGCGGCCAGGGCGGTAAGCAGCCCTACGACATCCCCTCCCACAACCACTACGGCACCAGCCGTCACCCAGGCGGGGCCCAACGGTGAGTTCGAAGCACAGTTCGCATCGAGAATCAACAATCTTCGAACCGGCAGCGGACTCGACGCCCTTTCCCGTGACGGGGCACTGGATAGCCGGGCACGGTCGTGGGCCGAGCGCATGGCCGAACAGGGCGACCTCTCCCACTCGAAGCTCGCCAGTCTCCTCCCACCGTGGTCCGCTGCCGCAGAGAACGTGGGAATGGGCGGCTCGGTGAAGGGAGTCTTCAACTCCCTCGCCGGCTCGAGCGGGCATAAGACGAACATGCTTGGCGACTACACGCACCTCGGTGTCGGAGTGTGGGTCGACAGCAGCGGCACGATCTGGACTGCTCATATTTTCACCCGCTGACGCGGTCGAGCAGCCGCCATACTCTGCCGATGCCCGGCACCGGCCCTGACAGAGACTCGAGAAACACTCACCGACTCACCACCGAGAGACTGCGGCTCGAGGTGCCCAGAGACGATGATGCGCCGGCGCTTTTCCATCTCGCCGGCGGAGAGGACAAGGCCGAGATCATGGCCGGGCTGATCTGGGACGGACCCGACAAGGTCTCGGACACTCGCTTGTTCGTCGAGCAATCTCAGACTCGGAGCTATGGCGACTTTGGGTTCCACTGGGCGATCAAGGACCGCACCGGGGCCATCACGGGATCACCTGGTCGATCCATGGGAATGATCGGCACCCGGCCGAGCGGTGAGCCGGGCAGGGGAGATGTCGGCTACTGGCTCGGAAAGACCTATTGGGGGCGGCAGATCATGGCCGAGGCGCTCGGCTCGGTGCTCGAACTTTGCTTCGGTGGGCTCGACATGGTCAAGATCGAAGCCGAGATCTTCACCACGAACGCCAGGAGTATTCGGCTGGTCGAGAGTGTCGGGATGAAGCTCGAAGGGACCATTCGCTCCGCCCACTTCAAAAGTGGTCTGTGGGTTGACGCCCACGTGTACGGCATCCTCAAACATGAATGGCTTGCGGTGGGGCCGGCGATTTCTCCTTGACCCCTTCTTGATGAGCCGCTGAGGCGGTCATGAACCGGCATCACGGACACTGGCAACAGGAAACCAACCAAGGAGGTTCGTGATGGCCAGGAAGATGTTCGGAGTGTTCACCGCGGTGGCTGCGGCCCTGCTACTCGTGGGAGTGGCGTGGGCCTCGGGGGACCGAGCCAGCGACGACTCGAGCTCAGGCTCGTTCGCTAGCTCGGGCTCGTTGGCGACCTCCGGCTCAGTGACCTCGGTGTCCAGTCCGTCGGTGTCGAGCCAGGTGACCAACACCAGCCTCGACGACAACTCGTCGACCAGCGCCACATTTGACGACCACGGAGGCACGACCAACACCACGGTCGACGACCACGGAGGAACTACCGGCACCACGGTCGACGACCACGGAGGAACCACCAACACCACCGTCGACGATCACGGAGGAACCACCAACACCAGCGTCGACGACCACGACGACGAGGACGAGGACGACAAGGACGAGACCCGTTCGCCGGCGCCGGTGAACAGCGATCCGACCAGCTACCAGGTCGGTGGTGCCGGGACAGTGACCGTGCAAATCGTCACCGGGCAACTCGTTCTCATCGACGTCACCGCAACCCAAGGCTGGAGCTTTGAGGTCGACGAGTCCGGTGGCCGCGATATCAAGATTGAGTTCGAGAGCGGCGAGTCGGAAGCGGAGTTCGAAGCCAAGCTCCGTGACGGCCAGATCCGGATCGAGGTCGAGGCAAAGGACGGCTAATCGACCGATCCCATCCAGACTCTCACGACCGCCCCGCCGCCGGGGCGGTCGTTGAGTTCCATGGCACCGCCCGCGGATTCAGCGGTTCGCCGCACGATATCGAGCCCCAGGCCGGTCGAGCCCGCTCCGCTGACCCCCCGAACAGCGACGTCTGACGATGAGAACCCCGGGCCCTCATCGCTCACGTCGAGCCATGGCCGTCCTTCTCGCTGGCCAACGGAGACAGCGAAAGGGGTCGCGGGGCTGGTGTGAGCGAAGACATTCCCGATCAAGGAATCGACCATGGCCTCCACCGCTTCGACCGAAAGATCGACCAGCACCCGCTCGGCGTCGACGGTCACCGTCATCTCCCTCCCCTGCTCTTCGGCCAGCACCGCCCAGAACGCGCACCGTCCCGACACCACCGCAGAGAGATCTGTCGAACCCGCCACTTCGATCGGGATCGAGCGGGTAGCGACGATCATCTGGTCGATCGCCTTCTCGAGACGGTCTATCTGGCTAAGTACTTCCTGTCGCTCCACATCGTCGGAGAGCCTCTCGGACTGCAGACGCAGTGAGGTAAGCGGCGTTCGAAGACGGTGCGACAGATCGGCAGCCGCTTCACGCTCCTCGGCCAATAGTTCTCCGAGACGGCCCGCCAACCAGTTGAAGGACTCACCCACTTCTCGTATCTCCGCGGGTTCTTCGATCTGCACCCGTGCCTGGAGGTCTCCCCCGCCCAGGCGTCTCGCGGCGGTCGCCAGATCGCCGATCGGCCCCGTGAGAGTACGACCGAGCCGGTCCGCCACCCAGACGGCGATACCGATCAGGAGGACGCCCAACAGTGCCAGAAGAAACCAGGCGGTGAGCACCCCTCGCCCCAACGTTTCGTCGCCGACGAACACATCGACAACGGCTACACCTTCGCGCCCGATGACGGGGAGCACATACTCCCAGCCCCCATCGACTGGCTCGCTGATCGTCGCTTGGCGCTCGACCGCCGTCGAGACCAATGATCCTTGACCGGCCGTGACCTCACCCAACACCAAGCCGTCTGGGAGCACCACGATCGCGCCAGTTGCCAGCGGGCCGAGTGCAGATTCGATAGCACTCGGATCCTCATTGAGGGTCACGGTGAGAGCGACCAGTCCGGCAATCTCCTGAGCGGTTCGCTCGGCCTCGAGCCGGGCGCGGTCGGCAGCCTGTGTGCGGACAAGGAGCCCCAGAGGGATCAACAGCGAAATGACGACCAGTGCGGTCGTGGCCAGGCTGACCAGGGCAAGACGGCGTCTCACCTGCTCGGGTCGACCAACTTCACACCCACCCCATGGACGGTACGCAGATACCGCGGATCCTGGGCTGTCTCGCCGAGCTTGTTGCGCAGCCACGAGAGATGAACGTCAACGGTCCTCTCCGCTCCTCCGTATGGCTCGCGCCAAACCTCCGCCATCAAAGCCCGCTTGCTCACCACCTCACCGACCCGTTCGGCGAGCACCCGGAGCAGGTCGAACTCCTTCGGGCTCAACTCGAGACTGACCCCCTCCAGCGTGGCTTCGCGGGCGGCAGGGTCGATCGACAGCTCACCGACCCGGATGACATCCCCGGGCTCAGAAGCCGAACCTCGGCGAAGCAATGCTCGCACCCTGGCCTCGAGTTGAGCCACCGAGAACGGCTTGACCAGATAGTCGTCGGCTCCGGAGTCGAGAGTGGAGACCACCACCTCGTCGGCACCCCGGGCGGTGATCACGATGATTGGGACCTGGCTCACCGCGCGGATCATCCTCAGCAACTCAGAGCCGTCCAGGTCAGGGAGGCCAAGATCCATCACCACCAGATCGGGACTTCCCTTGACCGCCAGCTGGAGACCATCGAGCGCCACGGCGGCGCTCTCGACATCGTGTCCTTGGGAGGCGAGAGCGTCGGCCACCAGGCGTCGGATCTCCACGTCGTCCTCGATGAGCACAATCTGGGCCATGGCGAGCAGGTTATCGGCGACCATGGCGCACATCCGGACCTTGAGAAAACCTTGAGCTACGGTTGAGATCTCAGCTCCTGGTTCCTGAGAGAATGGCTGAGTGAGCAGAATTCGGATTGTCGGCGCTTGGGTGACGGTGACGGCGTTGGTGACCATCCTTACCTGGCAGATCGTCAACGCAGCCGACGCTCAGGTGAGCGATCGGGCACCGCTTCAGGTCGCTGCTCCCTTGGCGACCACCCCGGGTTCGGGCGCGAGCTCCGGACCAACCACTACCTCGGGGCGTCCCTCGACGACATCGACGAGCCAGCCGGGAACGACCGAGACCACGGCGGTCACAACCAGCAGCACCGTCTCATCGCCGTCGAGCACGACAGAGTCTTCTACATCCACATCGACGACCGAAGGGCCATGGTCTTCACGGACGATCCCCACCGGTGGCGGGACCGTGGTTGTGAGCTATCGCGACGGAGAAGTCGTGTTGAGCTCGGCTACCCCCGCCGCAGGCTTTGCCGCCGAGATCAAGAAGCAGGGACCACCCGCGGTCGATGTCGAGTTCGACAGCGAGGCGGCCAAGTTCAGAGTCAAGGCCGAGTGGTCAAACGGTCTGCTGGATATCGAGATAGACGAGGAACACGAGGAAGACGACTAGCAGATCAGCGCGTCCCGGCCGGTCTGTTCCTCTCGGACCCGCGCCACCAGATGCTCAATCAGCTTCCAAGCCAATTCGGGGTGAGACTTGACCAGCGGGCGGAACTCCCACTTCGAGATGACGATGGTGGTCAGGTCCGACTCGGCGACGACCGATGCCGATCGGGGGGCGTCGTCCACCAGCGCCATCTCCCCGAAGAACTCCCCGGGCGCCAATTTGGCGACAGTGCGGCCCCCACGGATCACATTCGCCTCGCCGTCAATGATGAGATGGAAGCCAACCCCACCCCGACCCTCGGTGACGATCGCGTCACCGGAGTTGTGGTAAGTCTCCTTGGCCGTGCTCATGATCCTTTCCAAGTCGGTGTTGCTCAGATCGCTGAAAAGCGGCACCGCGCTGAGTAGGTCGAGCTTTTCCTGCTTGGTGGCCAAGTCTCCTCCAATTCCGTGATCGGACGATCGATTCTATCTGGCACGGCCTCTCCGCGGCGCCCCCAGCAGTCGACCCCGTCTGCGTCAGCTTGAAGGATCTCTCGCCCGGCGGACTTTCCGCAAGATCCACTCGCCGAGCCGATCAGCGTCGGAAGGACCCTGGAGGGAGGCGATCCCGGCCGCAACTGTCTCTTCAGGAATGATGGTCCCGCGTCGTGCATCCATGAGGGCGCCCGAGTATGCCGGCTCGAACTCGGGATGCCCCTGGATCCCGATCATCGTCCCAACGGCCATCATCGAGACAGGGCAGTGCTCGTTCCAGCCCAGGATCTCACCACCGGGAGGCAAGGTCTCGACCTGGTCCTGGTAGCTGGTGAGAATCCGATAGGAGTCGCCGAGACCCAGATCGCCTCTCACCTCGACCTCCTTGAGCCCTACCCCCCAACCTTTCTCCGACCTGACCACCGATCCTCCCAAGGCCTTGGCAATGAGTTGGTGACCGAAGCAGATCCCTATGAACGGGACATCGGTTCGCGCCACCTGGCGGACGAAGTCCTCCAGGTCTCGTATCCACTGGGCATCGTCGTTGACCGAGTGGCGGGAACCGGTCGTCAACCAGGCGTCGCACTGGAAGGGGTCTGATGGAAGCTCGCCACCAATGGCGTCGTAGCTCAAGACCTCGACGTCGTCCCGGCCCGCAAAGAGACGTCGGAACATGTCCTCGTAGTCCCCCGAGATCTCGAGGAACTCGGGACGTACGTGGTCGCACACGAGAAGACCGAGTCTCATCACAACCACCATTCTGGCGCGGAAACCTTGCCCTCCAGGTTCAGGCGCCCGCGCGAGAACGCCCCCCACCCGTTCTGGCGCGGAAACCTTGCCCTCCGGGTTCAGGCCCCGGCGCGAGAACCCCCCACCGTTATGGCGCGGAGACCTTGCCCTCCGGGTTCAGGCCCTCGCGCGAGAATGCCCCCCTACCGTTCTGGCGCGGAGACCTTGCCCTCCAGGTTCAGGCCCTCGCGCGAGAACGCCGCGAGTAGGTCTCGGACCCGATCTGCCTCGTTCCAGACCTCACTGTCCCAAAGGGTCAGGACCTCGAATCCGGCCTCTGTCAGTCGCGAGACCCGCCTCTCGTCGGCGCGCCGATCCAGGACCGAGCCGTGGTATCGCTGCGAAAAGACCTCGACAACCCGGTTGCTTCCTTCTACGGCAAAGTCAACCCGACCAATCCACTCCTGATCCCCCGAGTCGATCTGGCGGCGAAGCTGGACCCCCACATCGCGCGCCAGTCGATTCACTCTTGCCTCGAGACCCGACTGGGGCGCCACGTAGTCCGCCGGCCTCTCGGCTAGCAGACGCCGCATCACCCTGATGCCGTTCCTACCCCGTGCTGCCAACCGCTGCAAGAGGTCGTTGAGGCCGCGATGAGTCACCAGCCCCATGGACCAAGCATTGTCCAAAGCGCGCTCCGTACGGCCAGGATGCACGGCACCGGCGAGCAGAAAGATGGTGAGTGCTGGAGAAGCCACCGGCACCCCGTTGAGCAGCCGAAGCTGATCCGCTGGGAGATCGCGGTGGTAGTGAACGATGGCAAGCCGGGTTCTCCGAGTGGTCCCTTGCCACGGGATCACGGTGTGCACCGGGCTGTTCAGGAAAAAGCCCGGAAGACCCCACCACGCAGCAGCAGAGCCGTGGGAGAGGTAAGCGTCACCGGGAGAGTCGAGCACGCCTGCCATAGACATCGTGGCCTCGGTGATCGGCGAGCCGGCAACTCGCAACACCTGTGCAGACATCGGCACCAGTGTCCCACATTCGACCCGATGGTGGAGCACCCCATTGGCGATGCCTTCTGCCCACATCTGCCGACGACCGACCACGCCGTGCTGCGCTTCTGCCAGGCGCCGGATCACACCCATCGTGTCCACCCCCTGAGACTGCGCCGGGCCGGCGCCGGGTTCAACCCCTATCCCCTTCTGGCGCGGGAATGTGAACCCACAGGTCAAGCTCTCCGCGCCAAAACGGGTGGTGGTGGTGGTCGTGGTTGTACGGGGGTGGTCTGAGCGGGTCAGTCGTTGGCGTCGAACCGCTCGTCGCGCCAGCGGAGCGCCTCCTTGAGGCCGCTCTCTGTCGCGATCCGCTCGAATTCCTCACGTTCAGGCACCCGGGCCGACTCGATCTCGGCCCCGATCTCGACACCTTCCTGCAAGGCCTCGCGGAAGCCGGCCGCCTCCCATGAGCGATTGATGGCTCGCTTGGTGAGACGCATGGCGACAGGGTCGACCACGGCCAACTCCCGGGCGAGGCGCATTGTCTCGTCGCCCAGCCGATCGCCGGGCACGACTCGATTGACCAGACCGATCCGCTCCGCCTCGATGGCGTCGATCTCGGTCCCGGTCAGGATCAGCTCTTTGGCCCTCCTCGCCCCGATCAGCCAGGGCATCACATGGGCCACAACCGTCGACCCGAACCGAATCTCAGGTTGGCCGAAGACCGCATTGTCGGAAGCCACCGCCAGGTCACACATCATCATCAGGTCACACCCTCCGGCGAGACAGTGACCTTGGACCTCGGCGATCACGGGGTTGGGGTGGTCGAAGACCTCGAGAAGACGCTCCAGGCTGTGGGTCAGAGACTCCAGGATCGCAGCTCGCTCGGTGGACGAGCCTTCCTCGAGGTCGTAACCAGCGCAAAACGACCGCCCGGACCCAGCCAGCACCACAACCCGCACCTCATCGGAGTCTGCCGCCTCGGCCAACGCAACCGACAGTGAGTCGGTCAGCTCCTGGTTGAGTGCATTCAGCTTTTCCGGCCGATTCAAGGTCAGACGACGGATCGGGCCCCGATCCTCGACGAGGACAAGCTCGCTCATCGTCGGCCCACGATCAGAGCATCGACGGCCACCGAACCGGTCGGCCCCGCAATCACCGGATTGACGTCGATCGCGTCGATGAAGTCTGCGCCATCGACAACCAGCTCGGAGAAGCGCACGATCACCTCTGCCAGGGCATCGATGTCGACCGGATTCGCGCCCCGGGCCCCGTCGAGCAGGGGACGAATCTCAAGCCGATCCAGCGCCCTCAAAGCTCTCGTCGCGTCCACCCGGGGAAGGAGAGCCACCCGATCGGAGAGCATCTCGATGAGCGTCCCGCCGGCGGAGATCAGGATCACCGGGCCGAACTGATCGTCGGTGACCATGCCGAGCCCGACCTCCACGCCTCCCGGAATCTGCTCGCAGACCATGGCCTTGGGCCCGAGCCGGGCTGACAGATCTCGGTAGGCAACGAGCAATGAAGTCTCGTCGGGGATCCCGACCCTGACTCCGCCCACTTCGGTCTTGTGATCGAAGGGCTCGGCTGTTTTGAGCACGACGGGATAGCCGATCTCGGTTGCCGCAGCGAGAAGGGTCAACTCATCCTCGACGTCGGTGACTGAGGGGGTAGGAATGCCGTAGCTGGCGAGGAGACCCAAAGCGGCGGTCTGGCCAACAACAGCCGGTCTGGGGTCGAGGGCCGCGGTGGTGAGTCTCGGGGCCAGAGCCGGTGTGGTTGTGCGTCGGTGATGCTCGAACAGATGGCCTAGGGCACGCAAACCGGTCTCGGTTCCTTCGAGCACGGGAACGCCCCCGTCCCGAAGGAAGCCGGCCTGGATCGGGTCTACGGTGGTGGCCATGTTGCACAGGACCACCACCGGTTTGAGAGTGGCGCCGGCCACGGTGAACGCAGCCCGCGAATAGGCCTCGTCCGGCAGCTCTTCGGGGGTGAGATCGACACAGAACGCCAGGGCGCCGATGACAGGATCGTCGGCCAGAGCCAGAAGACACTCGACGAACACAGTCTCGGAGTCACGCCCGGTGCCCCAGGCATCAACTGGATTCGCCGGCTCCAGTCCAGGGTCGAGAGATCTCTGCAGACGCTCGGAGGTTTCCTCGCCCACCACCGGTATCGGGACTCCCACCCGCTCGGCGGTGTCGATCAGCAAGGCCCGTTCCCCCCCAGAGTCGTGCACCGCGCCTAGCCCGGCGGCGGTGGCGGGGCGCCCGGCGCCGAACAGCTCGACGGTGTCCGCCATTTCGTCCATGGTCAGCACCCGGTGCACTCCATACCTCTCGAACAGAGCCTCGTACACGGCGTCGTCACCGGCGAGACCCTCGCTGTGGGTGCGGACTGCGTCCCTTCCCCTCTCGCTGGCTCCGATCTTGAGAGCGACCACCGGGATGTCACGACGCTGTGCCTCGGCCAGTGCCTCTGTGAATCCCACCGGGTTGCGGATCGTCTCCAGGAACAAAGCAATGACCCGGGTGCTCTCGAGACCCAGGGCCCACAGCATGTATTCGTCCATGGTCGTGTTGATCTCGAGCCCGGTCGAGACGACGACGTTGAATCTGATGCCACGTCGATTGTGCAGCATCGCCGAGAACAGCGATCCGGAATGGCTGAGAAAGGTGACTCCACCCGGCACCAGATCGGGTGGCTGGTAGAAACCGCATACTCGAAGACCGTCTTCGACATTCACGAATCCCATTCCGTTGCCACCACAGATCGGAACGCCTGCATCGGTGGCGAGGTCGCGGAGACGGTCGCGTAGGGAACCGCCCGAGCCCGCCTGGCCATGGCAGCTGGCGAAGATGGCCACCGATCGGGCACCGATATCGACGGCCTTCTGCATCTCTGTTTCGAGCAAGTTGTTGCCCACCGCCAGGACCGCCAGATCCACCGGCGACCCGAGATCGTCGAGCGACGAGTGAGCGGCAAGGCCGTGGATCTCCTGGTACCGGGGATTCACCGCGAACACCTCGCCCTCGAACCCACCGGTGAGCAGCTGTCGAATCGTCTGGTCGCCCACCGAGCCCGGGCGTTCGCTCGCGCCCACCACAGCCACCGATCGGGCTTTGAGCATCGGGTCTAATGAGATCGTCATCGGTCCATCCTGAACGACGGTTCAGCGTACCGGGCGAGGACCCTCCGATCGCAATGAGACGAAGACCTGTGCCAGTATTCACCCGGTGACTCCCAGACCGAGCCTGACCGCCCGCCGCCGCAACGAGATCCTCGCAGCCACCAGCGCCACAATCGCCAACCGCGGTCTGTGTGACACACGCATCGCCGACATTGCCGATCACATCGGCGCCAGCCCGGCGTTGATCCTCTATTACTTCCCATCCAAGGCCGCGCTGCTCACCGAAGCCCTCGTCTATCAGGATCAGGTATTTCATGAGGCGGTCAAAGGAGAGCTCGAAGCGGCAGAGTCGGCTGCGGCCAAACTCTCGATCCTGATCGAAGCAAGCTGTCCAAAGACACATACCAGCAGCGACAATCCTGACGGTTGGTTGCTGTGGCCGGCGGCGTGGGAGATGTCCCGGCACGACCCGACCCTGGCCGCGGCGCGGGCCAGGCTCGACGAAGCGTGGCGGGCACAGATCGCAACCATTGTCCAGGAGGGGATCGTCGCCGGCGAGTTCCAATCGGTGACCGCCTCCGACTTCGCAGTCCAGCTCGCCGCGCTGCTCGACGGGCTGGCCATCGAGGTGATGCTCGGAGACTCGACCGTCGACGCCAACCGCATGAGGAAGCTGGCCGAGGACTTCGTCGAGTTGGCCCTAAAGACACGCCGATTGAGCGACACGAACACTGAATGACCGTTTAGTGTTCCTGATCGGCTCGGCCAGGAGGACACAATGGTTTATCACCCGAGAGAGAACTGGAGTCCCGCCCGCAGAAAACGGGTCTACACCAGACGTGATTTCCTACAGCGCGCCGCGCTCCTCGGCATCGCGGTGCCCGCCCTCCCCAGCCTGCTCGCCGCCTGCGCCGAGCGCGATGCCGAAGAGGGCGTCGAGCTCGCCATCGGGACACCGGCCAACCCGGTACAGCAGCCGCTGTTCGAGGACAATCCGGCCATCGAGTCGGGGCTGTCCGACGAGGAGGGCCCACTCCAGCTCTACAACTGGGCTGACTACATCAACCAGGATGTGGTCATCGCGGCCCAGGATGCCCTCGGTGTCGAGATCGAGATCACCACGTTCTTCAACGAGGAGGAGGCCATTCAAAAGATCTCCTCGGGCGAGGTTCAGTTCGATGTGTGGTTCCCGACATCGCAGGTGGTGCCGAAGTCGGTGAGCGGTCGTCTCCTGCAGCCGCTGAACCTCGACTACATCCCCAACCTCGAACAGTATGTCTGGCCCTCGTTGGCCAATCCCTACTACGACCAGGGCTCTCGTTACACGGTGCCCTACGTCCTCTACTCGACCGGCATTGCGTGGCGAGTCGATCAGGTTGACAGCGCCGACATAGAAGGCCACGCCAATGCCTGGGATGTGTTCTGGAACGACAAGTACGCCGGGATCGCAGGGCTCTACGACTCTTACACCGACGCCATCGCAATGGCACTCTTCCGAAATGGGCTCGGAGATCCGTCCCAGGCGTCCGAAGCCGAGGTCGCCGCGGCAGCCGACTCGCTGATCGAGCTGACCGAGCTCATGAATGTGAGGTACACCATCGACGGTGCCTACGTTCAGATCCCCGAAGGGAGGATGGGGCTCCATCAGGCGTGGTCCGGGGACATAATCAACTCCCAGTACTACTTCCCGGAGGACGGGGACCCCTCGGTGATGCGGTACGCCTGGCCGGCGAGGATCGAGGGCACCAGCGTCAACGCCGCCATCTCGAGCGACACCATGGCGATCCCAGTCGGGGCGCAGCGCCCGGTGTTGGCACACAAGTTCCTCAACTTCATGCTCGACGAGGAGAGTGCTCTCCTCAATTTCGAGTGGGTTGGCTACCAGCCACCCCAGAAAGGCATCGACACCGATCTTCTCATCCAGGACGAGTGGGTGCCTGAGTATCTCGCCGCTGCCGTCGTCCGCGAGGAGGACTTCGAACTCGACACCGCCTGGGTCCAAGGCCAACTCGATATCGCGACGGAGACGCTGTGGTCGGACCAGTGGAACCGGGTCAAGGCCGGCGGCTGACACTCCTTGGGGAGGGCATGACCGGTGCCAACCAATCTCCAAGCCGGCGAGTCTGATGCAGTAGGCCAGCGACGCTGGGTCTGGCCCGGGTTGGCGTTGCCGGGGGTGGTCTGGCTGCTGCTCCTCTTCGTCGTCCCCTTCTACGCCATCTTCGCAGTGGCGATGGGCCGCACCGACCCGATATTCAACCGGCCGGTGCCGGAATGGAACCCCGTCTACTGGGATGTCTCCTCGTTCAGCCGGGTCATCGGCGATCTATTCGGGGGGCAGCTGGGCACGATCGCGGTTCGAACCGTGATCTACGTGGCAGTGGCCAGCTTCCTCTGCCTGCTTCTCGGCTACCCCGTCGCCTATTTCGTCTCACGACGTAGCGGGCGGTGGCGAGGGCTGTGGCTCCTGGCCATCCTCACCCCATTCTGGATCAACTACCTGATGCGGATGATGGCGTGGATCAATCTCTTGTCCCCCGGGGCACAGGTGGACCGGGCCTTCTTCCTGTTCGGCCTCGACCCACCATCGTGGTTGGCCGGTCAGCACTACGTGGTCATCCTCGGCCTCGTATACGGCTACATACCCTTCCTGATCCTGCCGCTGTTCGGGGCCCTGGATCGAATCGACGAGAGAACACTGGAAGCGGCCCAAGACCTGGGCGCTAGCCCGGCCCGTACCTTCTGGCGGGTGACCCTGCCCCTGTCCAAGCAGGGAATCCTCGCCGGTCTGGTCATCATCATGCTCCCGATGTTTGGCGACTACTACACCCCGAATCTCCTTTCCGGATCGCCACGCAACGTGATGATGGGCAACACCATCGACCAATTCATCAACCAAACGACCAGCCAAGGTGGGACCGGCGCCGCGTTGACCATCGTCTTGATGCTGTTCGTGGCTGTGCTGATGGCGTACTACCTGGTGACGATTGGCAGGGCCGCCAAGGAGGCGAGAGAGTGAGCTCGCCCGGTCGGGGAAAACCCAATCCTTGGGCGACCTCCAGGGTGCTGACCCTGACCACGGCGGCTTACGTCCTGTGGTCCTTGGCCCCGGTTGCAATCGCCATCACCTTCTCGTTCAACGACGGCCGGTCGAGGAGCGCATGGCAAGGTTTCTCCACCCGGTGGTACGTGGGAACACGAGAAGCTGCCGAATCAGTGATCTTCGACCCCTCGCTTCGCTCGGCGCTGACTCAGAGCATCAAGCTGGCGCTGCTCACCATGCTGGTGGCGACACCGATCGGAGTCGCCCTGGCCATCGGGCTGGCGCGCTGGCGTGGCCGACTTGCCAAGCCGTCCAATTTTCTGATGCTCTTTCCTCTGGTGACACCCGAGATCGTCATGGGCGTGGCGCTGTTCCTGGTGTTCCACAACTTGTATGGGTTTGTCCCCTTCGGCACCTGGGCACAGTTCCTGGGCCATGTGACGTTCTCCATTTCGTTTGTGGTGATCATCGTGCGCGGCCGTCTGTTCGCCATCGGCCGGGACTACGAAGAGGCCGCCATGGATCTCGGGGCAACACCTTTCGAGGCGATGCGGCGTGTCCTGCTACCCCTGCTCTCTCCCGCCATCCTGGCCAGCTTTGCCATCGTGTTCGCCCTCTCCATCGACGACTTTGTGATCAGCCAATTCCTGTCGAGCGGAGCCTCCTCGATAACCATTCCGGTCCGGCTCTACGCCGGAGCCAGGCTCGCTCCCCCACCGTCGCTCAACGCCCTGGCCACGGTCCTGATGCTGACGACGATCCTTTCGATCGTCGTTGCCGGTCTCGCCTATCGGGTATGGAAGAAGCGCAGCGGTGGCGACGAGTCGACGGTCGAGTCCCTGGCCAGCTTCGAGATCTAGTGGCGGGGTCGCATCGCCCGACGCTGTGTCGGAACGATGTCGACCCGACGTCGAATCCATTGCGACTCGCTGTCGGAGAAGAGCCCCAGTTTGATACGGCGCCATGGAGTTGGGCCTCGTTCACTATCTCCCCGTCGTCACGACCTTCGTTGCCGTCGGGTTCGCATCGATCCTCTGGAGGCACTGGCGCCAAAAGCCGGGCACTCGCTATCTCATGTGGTGGACGATCGGTGTCGGTCTCTATGGGGTCGGCACCCTCACCGAAGCGCTAACCACGATCTTTGGTTGGAGCGAGCCGGTCTTTCGCGCTTGGTATGTCTCGGGTGCCCTGCTCGGTGGCGCCCCCCTGGCACAAGGCACCGTCTACCTGCTTGTGCCCCGCCGGATCGCCGACCGGCTCGCCGTCGCCCTCATCACCTACATCGCGATCGCAGCAGCCTTTGTCGTCTCCACACCCATCGTGACCGGTGTGGTCGAACCGCATCGGTTGAGCGGCGGCGTCATGGAGTGGCAATGGGTGCGTCTGTTGTCGCCGCTGGTGAACCTCTATGCAGTCGTATTCCTCATCGGGGGGGCGGCCTGGTCCGCGTGGCGTTACTGGCGTAGGGGCGCGGCACCGTCTCGTGTTTCGGGCAATGTGCTGATTGCCGTGGGGGCGATCCTGCCCGGAGTCGGCGGATCCTTCGCCCGTGCCGGCCAGGTCGAGGTGCTCTACGTGACCGAGCTCATCGGTCTTCTCCTGATTTGGGCCGGATACCGGCGAATCGTGGGTGACCGGGCGCTCCCAATCCACAGAGCCCAGCAACAGGGCCGAGTCCCGGAATCGAAAACGACAAATAGGAAGGCATACAAGTGAAGAAACGCTCATCCCGCACAGCCGTCGCGGGGCTGGCTTTGGTGGTTGCCGCCTGCGGAGGCGGGGAGGTGAGTGACACCACCACGACGAGGGCCACAACCACGACCACCCTCGCGGGAACAACAACGACCGAGGCTGTAGAGACAACCATCACCGCGGCCGCCGGTCGCAGCTTCATCGGGGCTGATGGTGTCGAGACCGAGATCACGGACACCTCCCGGATCGTGTCCCTCAACGGTGACATCACCGAGATCATCTTCGAGCTGGGGCTCGGTGAGAACGTCGTCGGCGTCGACGTCACAACGACGTATCCCCCCGAGGCGGCTGCGCTCAACGACTCCGGGCAAACGGTCGGCTTCGCCCAGCAGCTCGCTGCCGAAGGGGTCCTCAGATTCGAGCCGACCCTGGTGATCGGCGACACCCAGATCGCGCCACCCGAGGCAATCGAACAGCTGAGGGCCGCTGGCGTCCCCGTGGCAATCATCGAGACGCAGGTCACACTCGACGGTGTCGAGGCCAAGATCCTCGATGTGGCCGAGATCCTCGGGGTTCCGGACGAGGGGCAGGTTCTGGCCGAGAGGGTGAACGGAGAAATCGAAGCCGCCCAGGCACGGGTAGCCGACGACGGTTCTGATCCCACCGTCGCATTTGTCTACGTGAGAGGGCCACAGGTTGTCTTTCTCTTTGGGGCCGGGATGCCGACTCAAGCCATGATCGAAGGTGCGGGTGCCATCGATGCTGGTGCAGCCTCCGGGGTCGCCGGCCCGGCACCATTGACACCCGAAGCCCTGGTGGCAGCTGCACCAGACGTGATCGTGCTGCCTGAAGCGGGTCTGGCCGCCCTCGGTGGAGTCGAGGCTTTCCAGGCGCTTCCGGGAGTGGCGGAGACACCGGCCGTCCAATCCGGGAGCCTTCTGAGCTACGACGAGGCATTCTTCTTCAACCTCGGTCCACGTGTCGGGCAGGCTCTCGACCGGTTCATCTCCGACCTGTATCCAGACCTGGCAGATTGACCAATCGGAATCGGCTGGTCAATAGCGATCCGTATGTCCGGCGACGACGATGGGGTATTCCGATCCTGGGAATATCGGTGTTGGTCGTCGCCGGGTTGTCGCTGAGCCTGGGAGCGGTCGATGTCGCCGGCGAACAGGTGGCCGCGGTGCTAGCCGGCAGACTCGGGCTCGACTGGTTCGGCGAGGCCGGGCCCCAAGCGGTGGCGGTGGTCTGGGGAATCCGCATGCCCCGCCTGCTCATGGGTCTCGTCGTGGGCGCCGCGCTCGCCGCAACGGGGAGCGTCCTCCAGGGCATGCTGCGCAGCGACCTGGCCGACCCTCAACTGCTGGGGATCGGGCCTGGCGCCGCGATCGGGGCGGCCATCGGATCCGGCGCGGGCGGCGTGCAGGGTGCCATCGCCGGTGGAGTCGCCGCCGGTGTCGTGACGTCCTTCGTTGTTCGCCGGCTATACCGTCAGGCATCCATCGACCAGACACGGTTGATCCTGTCCGGAGTGGCCTTGGGAGCCACGCTCAGCGCCTGGGTCGGATTCGTGGTGTTCGCCTCGAATCGCAGCGTGGTCCCTCCGATCGAATTCTGGCTTCTGGGCGGACTCGCCGGATCGACATGGAGGGCGGTGGGAACCGCCACCGTCTTTCTATTCGTGGCGGTCGGCGTTCTGATTGCCGTCTCGCGGACCATCGATCTCCTGGCAGTGGGACCGCGCGAGGCGTGGCATCTCGGTGTAGACGTGGATCTGACCATGACGATCCTCTTCATCGTCGTGGGCGCGGCAGTTGGCGCCAGCGTCGGCGCAATCGGGGTGGTTGTCTTCGTCGGGCTGCTTGTGCCTTTCCTCATGCGACGTCTGGCCGGACCGATACATCGCCATCTGATTCCGACCGCGATGCTGGGAGGTGGCCTGTTCCTGATCTCCGCCGATCTCGTGGCGCGATTGCTGATCGAGCCGGTGGAGCTTCCCGTCGGGCTGATCACCGCCGCCATCGGTGGACCGCTGTTCTTGTGGCTGGTGTCGCGGAAACGTGATGTCTGAGCCGTCCCTGGTCGCCTCGGGTGTCTCCTACCGGGTCAAGAAGGCGACACTGATCGAAGACCTCGACTTCCAGGCTTCACCCGGCGAGGTGGTCGGTGTGCTCGGGCCCAATGGAGCCGGAAAGAGCACGTTGCTACGTCTCCTGTCGGGCGAGTTGTTGCCCGGTGCCGGGACGATCACCGTCAACGGGCTGAGCACAAGGGGCGCGTCGCCGGAAGACCTGTCCCGGGCGCGATCCGTTTTGGGACACCACATACCCACCGATATCCCGTACACGGTGCGTTCCATAGTCGAGATGGGTCGTCACCCCTATCGGCATGATCCGGCCCAGACAAGTGAACGGGATCGGGACGCGGTCGAAGAGGCCATGCGCCGCACCGGGATCAGCGAATTCGCAGGCAGGGTGTTTGCCACCCTGTCCAGCGGGGAGAGGTTGCGGGTGTTCCTGGCTCGCGTCCTCGCTCAAGAAGCCCCGATCGTGCTCCTCGATGAGCCGACTGCCAACCTCGATGTCGGTCACAGCGAGAGCATCCTGGCCGAGACGAAGGCTCTTGCCCGATCGTCACATACCGTGGTTTCGGTCTTTCATGACCTCAACGCGGCGGCCTTCTATTGCGATCGGATCTGTCTGCTGGCAGGAGGCAGGGTCCGGGTGACCGGATCGGTGCCCGAGGTCTTGCGCAGCGAAGTGCTCTCCGACGTTTACCACCAGCAAATGGAGGTCGTGGACCACCCATTTCGTGACTGTCCGCTTGTTCTCGTTGTGAACCACCGGTGACGAGCTTGCGCCGATGCATGCGCGAGGATCGGCCGGGAATTAAACCGTCAACCTCACGATCGGTCTGGTGTCATTGCGACGGATGATCTCGACGAATCCGTGTTCGTTGAACATGCCGATCGTCCCGGTGAAGTAATCCACCACCGAGGCTCTTTCGCCATCCACCGGGTAGGCCTCGATCACCGATGCTCCCTGGGCGGAGGCGTAGGCGATGGCGGCGGCGAGCAGACCGGCCCCGACGCCGCTTCGCCGGTTCCCCGCGCGAACCACGAAACAGTTGATCGACCAGACTTCGATGTCGTCGATCGGCTTGAGTAGCCACGATCGGTCGAGGGTTGGGAACTCGGCCCTCGGCCCTACCTGGACCCAGCCCATCGGCTCGTTCCCGATGTAACCGAGCAGCCCTGGCGGGCGACCCAGGGATACCCTGTCGGCGAAGCGGTCGCGATTGTCGCGACCGTCGCCAAATCCCCCGTCGGGTCGCCGCCAGTGCATGCAGAAGCAGTTCCTGGCGACTCCACGATCGCCAAATACCTGCTCCATGTCTGGAAATCGCTCTGGTGTGAGGGGGCGGGTCGTCATGGTGCCGAGGTCGGTGTCGCTGGTGTGCGACCACCCGGTCTCAGGCACCGATGGGCTCTTCCGCATCACAGTGCGCCCCGAACACCAATTCGATCACATCGGCGTCGCGTGCGAGCATCGGTGGGGCCGACTCCGTCTCAGGCAGCGCATAACGCCACCAGAAACGCCTCATCGACCTTGCCCGACGTTCCTCATTTCTCTGCCGAATCATCTCGTATGTGGCCAGTGGCAGCATCCTGTGTCCTTCCTCGAACTCTTCGCCAACCCTACGATTCATTGCGGACAGGATCTGTCCGCAATGATCAGGGATAATTAGGAAAGATGGACAGCGCGGAGCGACTCTTGAAGCTGCTCGGTCTGCTCGAAGGGCGAATCGACTGGACCGCCGAAGAGCTGGGGCGACGGTTGGAGGTGACGACCAGGACGGTTCGCCGCGACATCACCCGTTTGCGTGATCTGGGCTACCCGGTCGAGGCCGTCGCTGGGCCGGGAGGAGGCTACCGGCTGGGGGCAGGCGGCAAGTTGCCGCCGCTCCTCCTCGACGACGAGGAGGCGCTCGCAGTCGCCCTCGGTCTCCGTGTGGCGACCACGGCCGCGGTCGGAGGACTGGAAGACGCATCCCTGTCTGCCCTCTCCAAGCTCGAGCATGTGCTCCCACCCCGTCTCCGCTCCAGGCTCGAGGATGTTTCGGTGGCCACCATTTCCACGACCGGCAGCTCGTCGACCCGTGTCGATCACACGGCACTCGCCACCACGGCATCAGCCATCCGGACCGGGGTTCGCCTCCGATTCGACTACACCGACGGCGAAGGTCGCCGCTCGGAGCGACACACCGAGCCACATCGACTGGTCCACACCGGGCGCCGCTGGTATCTGGTCGCGTTCGACCTCGACCGTGACGACTGGCGGACCTTTCGCCTGGACCGGGTGGCGGAGCCGAGCGCCACCGGCATGCGCTCGGCGAGACGGGAAGTGCCTGACCCGGTTGAGATGGTGCAAAGGGGGATTGCCATCGACGCATGGGCTCATCGGGCAACGGTTCGGCTTCACACACCCGTGGAGAATGCGCTCCAGATGATCCCGGCCACGATCGGCGCTCTCGAGCCAATCGGTGAGAACGAGTGTCGCCTGACTATCGGTGCCGACGAGATCGGATGGTTGGCCCGCTATCTGCTTGGGCTCCCCTTCGCATTCACCGTCGAGGAGCCGTCCGAGTTGCGAACCGAGCTGGGCGAGATCGGTCGCCGTCTGACCACGGTCTACCCCTGACCGACCGCCTCGACGTAGGGCTGTCAGGACGGTGCCGAGACGATGCGCAGTGCCTCCGACGGGAGACGGAGCACGACCGGGTCGGGCCAGTCGTAGGTGAATGCGGCGCCCTGATTGGGAACCGTTGCCTGGATCACACCGACATCCTCGATGTTGACAAGGACGTTGAGCATGGCTCCGGCGTACACCACCCGTTCGATCTCACCGGACAGAGTGTTGTCACCGACAAACCCTGCCGGGTGAAGCTCCACCCGTTCCGGCCTGATGCACACGGTGACAGAACCGGTGTCTCCATTGTTGGAGACGCATCTCATCTCCCGCCCGGCGACCGACACCCGACCCGGCGACAACGCCTGGGCCTGCATCAAGTTGGACACACCGAGGAAGTCGGCGATGTAACTCGATGTTGGCGTTTCGTAGACTTCTGAAGGCGAGCCCAGCTGCTCGACGCGCCCCGCGGTCATCACCGCGATGCGATCCGACATCGTCAGTGCCTCTTCTTGGTCATGGGTGACATAGATGAAGGTGACCTCCAGATCCTCCTGAAGCCCCTTGAGCTCGACCTGAAGCGCCTTGCGCAGCTTGGCGTCGAGCGCTCCCAACGGCTCATCGAGCAGTAGGACCGACGGGTTGAGCACCAATGAGCGCGCGAGCGCCACCCGCTGCTGCTGGCCGCCCGAGAGCTGGGTCGGCTTGCGACTTTCCATCCCGGTCAGCCGCACCCGTTCCAGGGCGGCTCCCACCCTCGACTTCTCTTCAGCCCTGGTCACATTCTGATAACGAAGCCCGAAAGCGACGTTCTCGGCCACGTCCATGTGGGGAAACAGGGCATAACTCTGGAACACCGTGTTGACCGGGCGCTTGTGCGGTGGGGTTGATGCCTGATCGGCTCCGTCGATCAGGATCGAGCCGCCATCGGGTCTCTCGAACCCGGCGATCAGACGCAGGGTCGTTGTCTTCCCGCAGCCCGACGGCCCGAGCAGCGAGAAGAATTCGCCGTCCTCGATCCTGAGGGTGATCCGATCCACGGCCGCGACGTCTCCGAACCGCTTCTCGAGATCGACCAGTTCGACGACGCCGCTCATCCGGGATATGAGTCTACGAGTGGCTCAACCGCTGATGACGGCGGCAAAGGCATCGAGTGTCTCCAGATATCGATCCACGTCCTCATCGGTGTGCTGGACCGAGAGCAACCACTGCTCGCCCTTGCCCCATGGCGGCAAGAAGACCCCCCGATTGTACTGGTAGAGCCAGGCAGCCTGCGCGTATCGCCCATCCACCGTGAGAAAGTCACGATAGGTGCGCATCGGCTCGGCACAGTAGATGACACTCCCCTTGGCTCCCGCAGTCGCAACATGCGCCACCAGCTGATGCCGGCCGACGACTTCGTTGGCGCCTTTTTCCATCCGATTCTGGATGTGGTCGAGGTGGTCGTAGACCTCATCGACCATGACCTCGGTCAGCATCGCTCTGGCTGCAGCCATCGCCAGAGGGTTTCCGTTGAAGGTGCCCACCTGCTCGTAAGTGCCGTCGGTGATGTGACCCATCACCTCCTCGGTGCCGCCGATCGCCGAGATGGGCAAACCCCCACCCAACGCCTTGGCCAGGCAGACGATGTCGGCTTGAACCCCGAACCGCCGGGTGGCCCCACCTTTGCCCACGGTGAGCCCGGTCTTCACCTCGTCGAAGGCGAGCAAGGCACCATGCTGGCGAGTCAGATCTCTCAGCCCCTGGAGAAACCCGGCTTCGGGGAGGAGGATGCCGCAATTCTGCAACACCGGCTCGAGAATCACGCCGGCCACCCTCCCCTCGTTCTCGGCGAAGAGCTGGCTGACCACCTCGAGATCGTTGAACGTCGCGATCAATGTGAGGTCGACCATCGCCTGGGGGATTCCGTTGCCGGAGGCGAGGCTCTTGGGGCGCTTTATCGATCCCAATCCCTCCTCGTTCCAAACCGAGACCATCACCGAATCGTGGTGGCCGTGGTAGGCACCTTCGAACTTGATGATCAGGTCACGGCCGGTGATGGCCCGCATGAGGTGGACGGCGTCCATCGTCGATTCTGTGCCCGAGTTGCCGAACCGCCACAGCGGGTACCCGTAGCGCACGGACAGCTCTTCGGCGACCACGATGGCGTCGGCTGTCGGCTGGGCGAAATGGGTCCCCCTCCGCACTTGATCCGAAACCGCGGCCACGATGGCCGGGTGGGCGTGACCGGAGAGCATGACGCCATAGCCACCATGAAGGTCGACATACTCGTGGCCATCCACGTCCCATACCCGGGATCCCTCACCCCGCTCGATCCAGATCGGCTGCGGATCAGAGATCTGCCAACTCGAGGTGACGCCTCCGGCCAGTGATCGACCGGCCTGGAGACCCATCTCCGTCGCCTTGGGAGCTCGCTCCAAGAATCGCTGTCGTTCTATTGCAATCAAGTCGTCCAGAATCGAGACTTGACCCTCCGCCGGGGACATGAGCCACCTTCTTTCGGCATCCTGAATCGTCGTTCAGGATACACTTAGCCACGGCAGCCGGTAGGAGAGAACTGGATGAAACCCGCACCTTTGAATCAAGAGGAGATTCGAAACGCCCTCAGGGGTTTCGGTGACAGTCTCACCTTTCCTGCCAATGCCTACCTGTCCCCCGACGTCCTCGCGTGGGAGAAGGAGAACCTCTGGCGATCGGTGTGGGTCTGCGTCGGCCGGTTGGACGAGATACTCGCGCCCGGTCAGCTGCGAGCCATCGACGTCGGAGGTGAGGGAGCACTGCTCAGCCGGGAGATCGACGGTTCACTACGGGCCTTCTCCAACGTCTGCCGACATCGCGGCCACGAGCTGGCACCGATCGGCGACCCCTTCGATGCCAGGCAGATCCGATGTCCCTATCACAGCTGGTCATATCGATTCGACGGGACCTTGCGCACCGCGCCCAAGTTCACCCAGAGCAACGACTTCGACGCGGCCGAGTATCCGCTGATGGGCCTTGGTGTCGCCGTCTATGGAGGCTGGGTCTGGATCGACCTCTCCGGCACCGCTGCGTCGATCGACGATCACTTTGGGAATCTCGCCGAGATCGCGATGCCGTACGAGACCGACCGGCTGGTGACGGCGGCCACCCACTCCTATGTGGTCGATGCCAACTGGAAGATCATCATCGAAAACTACAACGAGTGTTACCACTGCTCATCGATACATCCCGAGTTGTGCGAGGTGACTCCACCGGACAGCGGCTATGACCATGTGCCGACGGGCATGTGGTGTGGCGGGACGATGGACCTCAAGGATCACGCGGTCACCATGTCCCTCGACGGCTCCTCCAAGGGAGTCAATTTCAAGGGTATCGACGAGACCCAGACGCGCCAGGTCTGGTATCTGACGGTCATGCCCAATCTCCTGCTCTCGCTGCACCCCGATTACGTCATGACCCATCGACTGACCCCGGTCAGTGTCGACCAAACCTTCATCGAGTGCTCCTGGCTGTTTCCGCCGGAGGCCTTCGAGGCAGAGGGGTTCGACCCCTCGTATGCGGTCGACTTCTGGGACATCACCAATCGGGAGGACTGGACGGCGTGCGAGTCGGTGATGCGGGGGATGAAGAACCGGGGGTATCGACCCGGTCCGCTGAGCAACTGGGAGGGAACCGTCTACCAGTTCCTGGGGATCATGGCCCACGCATATCTCGGGGAGGGTCTGGTCGTGCCCGAAGTGCCCACCCGAGAGCTCAGGTAAGCGGTCCCACCCCGCGCTTGCGGAGTTGGTCGGCGATGATGATCCGTTGGATCTCGGAGGTGCCTTCCCAGATGCGGTCGACCCGCAGTTCACGGTAGAAGCGCTCCGCCACGTTCTCGCGCATGAACCCGCGACCGCCGAAGATCTGGACGGCCCGGTCCGCCACCCGGTTCGCCATCTCGGATGCGTACAGCTTGGCCATCGAGCACTGGGCGTGTTGCACCTTGACGTCGACGCCGGCATCGATGGCCCGGGCCGCGGCGTAGGTCATCAACCTCGCCGCCCACAACTCCGTCAGCGAGTCGGCCAGCATGAACTGGATTGCCTGATAATCGGCGATCTTCGAGCCGTAGGCCACGCGCTCCTCGGCAAATGCCGTCGACTCCTCGATGAGACGTTCTGCCGCCCCGCAACAGCGGGCCGCGATCATGAGCCTCTCGTAGCGGAACCACGCGTGGGAGAAACTCATGCCGTCACCCTCGCTCCCGACCAGGTTCTCCTGTGGGACCCGGACGTCGCTGAACTTCATCTCCCAATGGTGATGGCCGTAGGTGTGGGAGTACTCCGGCACCCGGACACAGTCGACCCCGGGGCTGTCCATGTCAACGAAGAACAGCACGTGCCTGCCGGCGTTGGTCCCGTCGCTCAGCTTGGCCTGAAAGAACACGTAGGAAGCGAGATTCGCCGAGGTGACATGCCATTTGACCCCGTTGAGGACATAGTCCTCCCCGTCACGGCGCGCGGTGGCTTCGATGGCGTCGACATCGGAGCCGGCATGCTCTTCTGTGATCGCGTAACACTCATGGATCGCTCCCTCGACGGTGGGGCGAATCCACCGGTCGACCTGATAGTCGGTCGCAACCTCTTCGATCCATGAGGGACCGGTGGATACCACCCATCCCAGGGCGTTGGTCACCCGGCCGGTTTGCTCCTGGATCAGGGTCTGGGCGAGCATGCTGTAGCCGGGGCCGCCGAGACGCTCCGACATGTTGATCGAGGTCAAAGCCAGTTGGCGAGCCTTCTCCTTCTGCTCCTCGAGGACCGCCTCGGGAATCTCTCCCCGGTTCATCTCTGCCTCGACCTCCCAGGGGATGAGCTCGTCGACGAACTCCCGAGCCCGGGTCTGCAAGGCGAGTTCGGCGGTGGTCAATTGGGTGGTCATGGAATGTCAGCTCAGATTGAGATAGATCTGCTTCTCTTCGAGATAGGACTCGATCCCCCAAGGCCCCAACTCGCGCCCCACACCCGACGACTTGTACCCGCCCCAGACCGACTCGGTCGGCGCCGGCTGGCTGTCGTTCACCCACACCACACCGGCCCTGATCCCCTTCGCCATCCTCATCGCCCGCTTCACATCGGAGGTCCACACCGCGGCGGCAAGGCCATAGGTGCTGTCATTGGCGATGCGGAGCGCCTCGTCTTCGTCGGAGAAGGGGATCACCGCCATCACCGGTCCGAAGATCTCCTCCCGTGCGATCAGCGTGTCGTTGGCGACGTCGGTGAAGATGGTCGGTGCGACGTAATAGCCCCCGGCCAACCCGGGGTCGGTGGGTACCGATCCCTCGTAGGCGACCAGTGACGATTCCCGGCCCGACCCTACGTACGACAGCACCGTGTCCCTGTGCTCAGACGAGATGACCGGGCCCATGGTGGTGTCGGGGTCGAGCCCGCTCCCGACCTTGATCGTGGCCGCCTCCTCGATCATCGAGGCGACCGTCCGGTCGTAGATCGACTTCTCGACCAGGACCCGGCTCCCCGCAGAGCAGATCTCGCCGCTGTTGGCGAAGATGCCGGCACAGGTCCCGTCGATGGCCGCTTCGAAATCGGCGTCGGAGAAAATCACGTTGGGCGACTTGCCGCCCAACTCCAGGGTGACCCTCTTCAGAGTGTCGGACGCGGTCCGCGAGATGATCTTGCCCACCTCCACCGATCCGGTGAACGAGACCTTGTCCACTCCGGGATGCGACACGAGTGGCGCCCCGGCGTCGGGGCCGAACCCGGTCAGCAGGTTGAACACACCCGGTGGGGCTCCAGCCTCGTCGATCAGCCGGGCCAATTCGAGCGCCGTGAGCGGAGTCTGCTCGGCCGGTTTCAGGATGACGGTGCAGCCGGCGGCGAGGGCCGGGGCAACCTTCTGGCTGGCCATGAGAATCGGGTAGTTCCAGGGCGTGATCAGGGCCGCCACCCCCACCGGCTCTTTGATCACGAGGCTCATCGCCTCGGGGCCTACCGGGGGAATCGACCCCATGACCTTGGTCGCCCAGCCGCCGTAGTACTCGAACATATAGGCTGCTTCGTCGATGTCCCAATAGGCGTCATCGAGCGGCTTGCCGTTGTCGAGAGTCTCCAACTCGGCGAGGCGGTCACGATCGCGTCTGATCAGCTCCGCAACCCGAAATAGAAGCGATGCTCGTTCTCTCGGGGCAGACATCGATCCCCACGGACCGTCGTCGAATGCGGCACGGGCAGCGGTGACCGCGGCCTCCGCGTCCTCAGGCCCGGCTGCGGCAACAGTGTCCAGCACCGCCCCGGTAGCGGGGTTGTAGGTCTCGAGGGTCGAGCCGGAGCGGGGATCGACCCACTTTCCGTCTATATAGAGCTGTTTCACACGAGCCTCCGTGAAGCCGGCGGTGACGAACGACGGTAGCAGCGAGACTGAACGGTCATTCAGAAAACCCGGCCGCAACCAGTCGTCGCGCCGCGCTCTCGCCGCTGAGGATCGCCCCTTCGATCGTCCCCGAACCTTCGATGTGCTCGCCGGCGAGAAAGATCCTTCCCCAAGGCCGAGACAGAACCGCGAGAAGCGGCCGTTGACCCGGTCCGATCACCGAATAGCAGCCACCGGCGTAGAGATCGGAGCTCCAGTCGACCATGACAGGCTGACCGCTGAGAGACGTCTCCGGCGACGATCGAGCCAGACGTTTTGCCGCCTCGGCGACGAGGGTCGCCACGCCCGACTTCGACCCGGCGAATCCGGTGATGGCCCGTCTGACCCCTCCTCCATCCGCGCGACCGGTCCAGTACCAACCAGGGATGTCGTGGTCCTGACGTCGAAACATGACTGGTTCGCCCTCGGTCGCCACCGCCACTTTCGCCGCGACTCCCATGCGGAGCACGTCCAGCGTCGCACTCATCTCTTCGGAAGGCTCGGGCTCGAACACCATGCGCTTGAGCACACCGAGCGGTACTGCAACGACCACGGCCCGTGAGGCATACACATCGTTTCGGGCCACTACCTCGACCCCTTCGCTGGATTGGTGAACCGAGGTCACCGTTTTCTTGAATCGGACGTCGAGATCTCGCGCGAGTTGCTTGGCCAACCGATCGTTTCCTCCCTCGACCCGCACATATGAGCGGTGATCCCCAATCCCGAACTCCTCGCCGATCTCCCCGGCCGCGATCTCGTCGAGTGACGCACCGGCCGTCCCGCCCAGCCTGGAGCGGAGAACGGTGAGCGCCGGGCCCGCCTGATCGAGACTGTCGAGAAGCTCCTCGACAGTCATCCGCTCCAAAGCCGCCGCCCCCAAGGCGCTCATCCGCTCGGCCAACAACTTTGACAACCGGTCATGCTCCTCGACAGGGATCTCCGGCCCGCCCACCGGGTCCCTCGAAGTGAAGTCCATGCCGGTGTCGACCAGCCCAAGCCCGAGGTCGCGAGCGAGGTCGATGACGGCCGTGTGCGACGTGGAGACCCACTCGCCTCCGAGCTCGACCACCTCTCCGTTGGCCAGACGATGCGACCACACCCGACCACCGACACGTTCTCTTGCTTCGAGCACCACCACCTCGAGACCCGCGGCCACCAATTCCCTCGCCGCTACCAGCCCGGCCAAGCCGGCGCCGACAACTGTCACCTGGTGATATCGGCTGGTGGCCATCGCAGCGGGACGTTACGCCCCGAGTCGGGTGCACGCCCATCGACCCGACGCTCGAGGGTTGCCGCTGCCACGCTTCCCGACGGGCACTACATTGCCGCCGTGACCGAGCTCCCCACCTACCCGGTCCGCATCGACCGGCAGGTGTTCGTTCCGATGGACGACGGAGTCCGCATCGCTCTCACCGTCTACCTGCCGGACTCCTCGAACGACGGGCCCTACCCGACGGTCGTCGAGTCGCTCCCCTATCGCAAAGACGACGCCTTTTACTCCGCCGATTGGCCCACGTACGCCTACCTCGCCCAGCGCGGATTCGCCGGGGTGAGGATCGATATCAGGGGGACCGGTGCCTCGACGGGAATCATCGAGGACGAATACCTCCCCAGGGAGCAGGCAGACACACTTGCGGTGTTCGAATGGGTCGCCGAACAGGAGTGGTGCAACGAGAACATCGGGATGTGGGGAGTCTCCTGGGGCGGATTCAGCGCGTTGCAGACTGCGATGTTGCAGCCTCCGCAGCTCAAGGCCATCGCCCCGGTGCACGCCACCCATGACCGCTTCAGTTGCGACGTTCACTACACCGGCGGGTCCCTCCATGCCCAAGAACAAGTCGATTGGCCCCCCTCCATGGTGGTATCCAACGCCTTGCCCCCGGACCCTGACATCGTCGGAGATGGATGGTTCCAGGAGTGGATGGAACGGTTGGACCGCACGCCGCAATGGCCCGGGATCTGGCTCCGCCATCAACACCGTGACGACTATTGGTTGCATGGCTCCCCTTCCGCCGACTACGGGTCGATCCAATGCCCGACCCTTCTGATCGGAGGATGGGTCGACGGCTATGTCGATGGCATGCTGGCTCTCGCCGAGAACCTCCGCTGCCCCACACGGACCGTCATTGGGCCCTGGGGGCACTACCGGCCGGCCACCGGTGTGCCGTCTCCCACCCTCGACCATCTCGACTTGCTCGCCCGGTGGTTCGGCCACCATTTGCGTGGCGACGACAACGGGGTGATGGAAATGCCTGCGGTGACTGTCTTCATCCGAACGGGCCCGCCTTTCGACGGCCCCACCGAGGCGCCGTTCGACCAGCCACCTACCCCCGGGTATTGGCGTGCCGAGTCGTCGTGGCCACCCGGCGACGCCACGGCTCGGACCATTCCGCTGGCAGAGACGGAGCACAACGGGTTGGCCTGGTCCGGCCCGCAATGGGTGGGACTACATGCACCGGCTTGGGACCGTGCCGGGATCGGCAGTACCGATTCGGCCACCGATGACGCCAACGCGGTCACCTTCCAGACTGCAGTCCTGGTCACGCCCCTGGAGGTACTGGGGACGCCCCAGGTCGAACTGACCCTAACCACCGACCAAAGCGTGGGCATGGTGGCGGCGCGCCTGATTGTGGTCTCTCCCGAAGGCGTGGGTCATCTCATAAGCCGGGGGAACCGGAACCTTGCTTTCCCGGAAAACCTCTCGACCCCCCGGCGACCGGACGCAAACCGACCGATGACAGTTCGTTTCCCGCTGATGGCGACCTCGGCAGTGGCCCCCGCCGGATGGCGGATACGGCTCGCCCTCGCCGGTGCCGATTTCCCGGTGGTGTGGCCGCCAGGTATGAAGACGACCCTGACGTTCGACCCGGCCCGGTCGCATCTCTTCCTGCCCACGGTCCCGGCCCGGGCACCGGGGAGCAAGCTCTCGGTGCCACCCGCACCCTCGCCACCGTCTCCTCCCGGTCTGGTCGGGAGTGACGACTCCAGCACGTCCGTCGAGCGCTCCGCCTCGGTGGTCGACTATCGGCGAACGCGGAGCTCAACCGAGCACCAGCCCGAACGCGGGAATCTGAAGCTGACATCGGACGAAGCCTGGGTGATCAGCGTCGCCGATGACGACCCTGCCTCCACCCGAGTGCGCTCGGATGCAGAAGTGACGATGCAGAGACCTGGATGGCATGTCGCCACCAGGGGAAGCCTGGAGCTTTCCGCCGACGCCGACACCTTCCATTTGTCCATCGATCTCACCGCGCTACATGACGGCGAAGTCGTCTTCTCCCGGGTTTGGACCGACCAGGTCCCCAGGGACTGGGCCTGAACGACTGTTCAGGTATTCTCGGGCGGTGGAACCGACCTTGCACCGCGACCGATACGTGGAATCAGCCTGGTACACGGTTGAAGTCGACAAAGTGTTCTCCCGGCAGTGGTTCTGTGTGGGTCGTGAGGAGGAGATCCCCGAACCCGGCGATCATCTCGTCTGCGATGTCGTCGACGAGTCGGTCCTGGTCACCCGCACCCGGTCTGGCGACCTAGCCGGCTATGTCAACCTGTGCCGGCACCGCGGATCGCAACTGACCGACACCACCGGGAAACCGAATCAGGCCGAGCTCGGCCCCAGCGGGCACTTCGCCGGATCGATCCAGTGTCCGTATCACGCCTGGACCTACTCGTTCGATGGGCGGCTCCGTGCTGCTCCTTTCCTCGACGAGTCTGACGGGTTGCTCAAGGAGGACTTGCCACTTCATCACGTGGGTGTCGAAACGTGGGGCGGGTTTGTGTGGGTGCACCTCGATCCCGATGCCACCCAGCCCCTCGACGGCCAGTTCCAGGAGGCTGAGTCGTATCTCGCCAACTACCCCCTGACTGATCTGCGCACAGCGGTTCGAGTCGTTTACACGGTCGCGGCCAACTGGAAGGCGATCGTCGAGAACTACAACGAGTGCTACCACTGTGGGCCGGTCCACCCCGAGTTGGTCGAGTTGGTCCCGGCTTTCCGACAGCGCGGAGGCTCCGACCTCGACTGGGAGGAAGGCATCCCTCATCGTGATGGCGCCTGGACCTTCACCGCGAGCGGCACCACCAACCGCCAGCCTTTTCCCGGTCTCAGCGAAGAGGAGAAGGAGCGACACAAAGGTCAGCTCATCTACCCGAATCTGATGCTGAGTCTTTCCGCCGACCACGTCGCCTCGTTCACCCTCTGGCCCCACGGTCCCGAGTCGACAACCGTGGTCTGCGACTTCCTGTTTCATCCCGATGAGATGGCACGGAGCGATTTCGATCCGACCGACGCGGTCGACTTCTGGGACATGGTCAATCGCCAGGATTGGAAGGTGTGCGAGTCGGTCCAGAGAGGGATGCGCTCGCGACGGTTCACGACCGGCTTCTACGCCCCGATGGAGGACTACTCGCGGGACATCCGCCGCTATCTCGACGGCCTGATGTGAGGGACTTTCAGGTCGTCGTCCTCGGGCTCGGGGGCATCGGCAGCGCCGCCGCCTATTGGGCTTCGCGGAGCATCGGGGCCGGGGTGCTGGGGATCGAGCAGCACGAACTGGGGCACAACCGAGGCGGGTCCGAAGACCACAGTCGAATCATCCGGCTCTCATATCACACTCCGGCATATGTGGAGCTGGCGAAAGCCGCATACGAGGCCTGGGAGCAGGTCGAGGTCGATTCGGGCGAACAGCTGATCTTGCGCACAGGGGGCCTCGATCTCGCCCCGACACACGCCACCATCGGACTCGACAGCTACCGTTCTTCGATGATCGCGGCCGGGGTTCCCTTCGAGGAGCTCGACGCGGCCGAAGTGATGAGACGCTGGCCACAGTGGAAGCTGGACGATGACGTGGGCGCACTGTTCCAGGAGAACTCGGGAATTGCCATGGCATCGAGGGCAAACGTGACCCACCGCAAGTTAGCCGCCGACAACGGAGCGACCCTGATCGACGGGGCGTTGGTGACCGGTGTCCGAGAAGTCGGCGGCGAGGTGGAGATCGCGGTCGATGGCAGCACCTATCGTGCGGCCGCGCTCATCGTCGCCGCCGGCGCCTGGACGAACAAGATCCTGGCGCACCTGGGTCTGAGCCTTCCTCTCGAGGTGACACTGGAACAAGTGGTCTACCTGACTCCGGTTGATCCTCTTCGCTACCACCCATCCCGGTTCCCGATCTGGATTTGGATGGACGAGCCCTCCTTCTACGGCTTTCCCATATTCGGCGAGCCCGCGGTCAAGATCGCCTGGGATCGCTGCGAGATAGTCACCGACCCCGACACTCGGAGCTTCGAGCCACGGGCCGATGTGATCGATGGGGTGAAGAACTTCGTTGCCCGGCGACTCCCCGGTGTCGGCGGCAAAGTCGATCGCAATAGCTTCAACGGTACGCTCGACGATTGGGAGCGAGTGCTCCATCGGCTCCAGGCCGGCCGCTGAGCCTCGGCAGCGTTACCGTCCTCTCAAGACGGCGGAGCATCATTGACATCGGCGAGGATGCCGAGACCCTTCAGGTAGATGAGCATGGCGCTTTCGAGAATCTCTTCGGGGGCCATCGGCACTTTGCGCGCTTGAAGTTCGCCTTGGGCGAAGAGCGTGGCAACACCGTGCGACATTGCCCAAATATGCAGGCTCATGAGCTTGACCGGCGGGCGTTCGCTCTCCGGCAAGGTCCGGCACAAAGCGGCCGCGGCCTGTTGCAGGACATCGAAGGCGCGCTCGGCGGCGGGGATCGGTTCGCGCGCGGCCTCGGCGAGCCCTGTCTCGAACATCACCGTATAGCTCGCGGGCTCATCGCGGGCGAAGGCGAGATAGGCACGGCCAAGATGCTCAAATGCCGAGAGCGGCGTGGGAATGCCGTTGT
>Ga0209640_10000392_pt1 | contig 33514 bp, 40 predicted proteins | sample RifCSP10_1_FD_184018 | JGI IMG/M metagenome (GOLD analysis project Ga0209640, IMG submission 184018) | Soil microbial communities from Rifle, Colorado - Rifle CSP2_sed 10_1 (SPAdes) (version 2) | ecosystem: Environmental > Terrestrial > Deep subsurface > Rock core/Sediment | place: Rifle... | reverse complement strand
GGCAGCAGCGAACTCACGCCAAAGAAACTGCTCACGCCGGACTGGGCAACGACAAGAGTGCCGGGAGAGTTACGCAGGTAGGCGGTGATCTGCAGCAGCAGGCCGGTTCGGAAACCGGCCAAGATGAGCACAAGCATCAGGGCCAGCGCCACGCCCGCCACGCTGAGGACGAAGCGCGTCCTGTTGGTGATGAGGTTGCGCCAGACGATGAACATGTGGGATCGCGACCCCATCCTACGGGTGCGCGGATGCAGGCGCCTACGGTGAAACCGCGGGATCCGGTCTAGGTGGAACTACGTACTCGTGCGATCGACGCCCAGCTTGTTCATCAGCCGCATTGTCAGCACGCCGGGCGGGAGAGGGTCTTCCACCTACCCTGCGAAGGATGCAAGCCGCACGCGACAATCCATGCCGCCGCCCACGGGAGCCGGATCGCGAGAATGTCCAATTTTCTCACGTCCTAGTGGCACGCGGGCGCCTGCATCCGGCGGACATGCCGGAGGGCCCGGAGCATCAGGGCAATACCGATCCCGTTGGCTGCCAGGCTGAGCACGATAACGGGGATCTTGTAGGCAGTTAAGAAGGCCGCGGCGCCAGACAACCCCACGAAGGGGACGACGTCGCTGAGATGGTGGAGGCAGCAGGCCACCATGGCGGTCGTTGACGTCGCGGTACTGCCCGCGGCCACGGCCGTGGTCTTCCCGTCACCACGGATGATCCTCCGGGTGTAGGAGTACAGCCCCATCTGGGTCCCGAACCCGATCGCGACGAGCACAATGAACAGCGCATCGATGCGCCACTGCGCGAGCAGATGGCTCCACGACTGCGAGGCCAGTCCGACGATCAGGCTGTAGCCCACCGCCAGCAGGACCGTTGCAAGGGCGCCGACGCGCAGGGCACGCCGGTCGGGACGGGCAATGACGAAGGCCACCGTACTCACGGCGTCCACCGGAAGGTCCGGGCCGGGACACCGGCGACCGTCTTGATGACCAGCTCGACCGCCTGCGCCAGAGCGACCTTCGGGAAGATCAGCGCCCCCGCGCGGTGGTGGCTGTCATCGGACGTACTCACCCAGCGCAGGGGAGCCAGCGTTCTGCCACCGGCGCGCAGTTCGCTGATCTTGACCATGTCATAGCCTGACAGATCCACGCTGTGGGTGTTCATAGAAACCAGGAATACCGCATACCTGTCAGGCTCATATCGCTGCGCATCTTTGCCGCCCGACCTCATGTATTCCGGCGTGACGTAGGTCACCTCGATCTCCACTCCGCCCTCACCCTTGTCCCGCTGCACGTATCCGGGGGTGGCCCCTGAACCACTCGCTACGCTCGGATTCAGGGCGGGCTGGACGGCCGAATCCCGCGCGGATCGATTCCCGGTGAACCACCAGACTGCGCCAAATGCAATCACGCCGACCACCAGCGCAGCAACAAGTATTCTCATCGTGCCCTCCTACGTCCCGTACCAACTTGATTCGCCACGCGTGCTCTTCCTAGACTCCGCAGTACCGCCCAGAAGAAACATCTAACTATCAAGTTGGTACGGGACTACGGCAGCAGCGGGCGCAGCGCCGTCTCGAGCTCATACGCTCCGACGACACCCGCGAATTTCTGGACGAGCCGGCCCTGCCGGTCCAGCAGGAAGATCTCGGGATGAGCCGCGATCCCAAAGTCCTTGTTCACCTGCGCCGCGGCGGGCGAGTTGAACTCATGGTAGTGCCACTGCACCTTGTCGCCGTACAGCATCTTGAGAGAAGCCATCACGGGCTTCATCACTTCGCAGGCCCCTCACCCGTAGGGATGGTGCGGGTCCGGGTCCGACCACACGAACACCACCGTGGGCCGTACCCCGTCCGTGTATTGCGCATAGGCGAGTGTCCGGGGCCACAGGAGGGCCGCGCCGACGCCGGCCACCACGACCAGCACGGCCGCCCAGATCCATGCGCGCCTCTTCATCTCATGTCCCCTTTGTGATCATGCGTCGACTTCGACTGTGGAGGCCTCAGGGAGCGCAAACCCAAACACGCTGCCCGCGCCCGGCGTACTTGAGACCCATACCGTGCCGCCGTGAGCTTCGACGATCTGCTTGACGACCGCCAGCCCCAACCCGGCGCCGCCGGTCGCCCGCGTCCGCGAACGGTCCACGCGGTGAAACCGCTCGAACACGTGCGGTAGCTCCGCGGCGGGAATGCCCTCGCCGGTGTCGGCGACCTCGACGACGATGCGGCCTCCGTCGGCCCGCGAGCGCACACTCACCGTTCCGCCGGCGTCCGTGTACCGCACCGCGTTGGACAGGAGGTTGTGAAGCACCTGGCCGATACGGTCACGGTCGGCGTCGACGGTGATGGAAGGACTCTCGCCAACGCCCAGTGTCACTCCCTTCGCGGCCGCAGTGGGACGGACGATCTCTCCGACCTCACGCATGAGCGATCCGAGATCGGTAGGGCGCCGCTCCAGCGGAAGGCGACCCTCCTGCAACAGCGAGAGGTCCTTCAGATCGCGGACCAGACGGCTCAGCATCTGCGTCTGCGCGTGCAGCAGCGTGAGGCGCTGTGGGCTCGTCTCGACCACACCGTCGAGCATGCCCTCCACGTTGGCCTGCAGGACGGACAGGGGCGTTGCGAGTTCGTGGGCGATGTCCGCCTGCAGCTGCCGCCGCACGTCTTCGGCGCGCCGCAGGTCGGCCGCCATCGCATTGAACGTCTTGGCCACCTCACCGATCTCGTCGTCGCCGGCCACGGGCACCTGCTGGCTGAGATCGCCGCGTCCGATCCGCCTGGCACCGGCCGCCAGCGCTTGCAGGGGGCCGGTAATCTGCCGGGCGGCGACGGTGCCGGCCACCGCCGCTACCCCCACCCCGATGGCGGCGGCGAGCCAGATCCCCCACCGCACATCGTCGAGCAGCCGCCGCTCTGGCGTCCCCATCATCTGCCGCATCATGGTCTGCATGCCCGGCATCGGCCGGTGGCCGAGGTAGGCTTCGAAGCGCGCTCTGGTCAGAATCGTCGACACAACGCCAACAACCCCCACGGACAGCAACACCACCACCAGCAGCAGGACAATGAGACGCCACCGCACGCTGGTCACGCCCGGGTCTCCGCGCCGAGGTCGAGATGTTCTGCCATCCGGTAGCCGACCCCGTGCACGGTGAGGACATAGCGGGGATGGTGCGGAGCGGGCTCCAGCTTCTGGCGCAGGTTCTTGATGTGCGCGTCGACGGTCCGCTCGTAGCCTTCGAAGGCATACCCTTGGACCTGATCGATCAACTGCAGACGCGTGAAGGCACGGCCCGGATGAGCGGCCAGCGTGAGCAGCAGTTTGAACTCCGTGGGAGTTAGGGCCAGCGCCCGCCCATCGCGGATGGCGGTGAACCGAACGGGGTCAATCTCCAGGTCGTGGACGCGGACGACGTCAGTCGAAGGCTCCCCGCCCCGCGCCCGCCGCAGTACGGCCCGCACCCGCGCCACGACCTCCCGCGGGCTGAATGGCTTGGTGACATAGTCGTCGGCGCCCAGTTCCAGGCCGATGAGTTTGTCGGCCTCCTGGTCGCGCGCGGTCAGCATGATGATCGGGGTACTGCCCGCCGCGCGGATGCGGCGGGTGACCTCGAACCCATCCATGCCGGGGAGCATCAGATCCAAGAGGACCAGGTCGGGCCGAAGACGCGCAAACTCGTCCGCGGCCCGATCGCCATCGGTCACCACGGTGACCCGGTAGCCGTCTTTCTCCAGATACTGGCGGACGATGTCCGCGATCTCCGGCTCGTCCTCGACCACAAGCACCGTCCTGTGGTTCACTGAAGCGTCTTCCTCAACTCTTCGAACTGCTCTTTGGTGATCTCGCCTTTGGCGAGCCGCTGGCGCAGAATCTCCAGAGCTCCGTCGGACGTCGCCGCTGGCCTGGCCAGCAGCCCGCGTGCGATGAGTACGATCCCGACGATGACGAGCGCAATGAACAGCAGCCCGCCCCATCCGAATCCGCCGCCGGACCATCCGCCCATCATCCCACGGCCGCCCATCATGCCGGGTCCCATCATGCCGAACCCGCCGAAGCCCATGCCGAGGATCGGCAGCAGTACGAAGATCCCGAGGATCACGAGCAACACGATCGTCCAATCGCGTGAAGTCATCGCAAATTCCTCCTAGAACTCCTTTTCCTGCACGAACGCTCCGTGCCAGTTGTGATACCAGACCTGCCCGGTGTACGTGTTGACGCTGAGCATGCCGACAGGCTTGCCGCTGCGCTCGACATCAAAGGTGAAGTAGCCGTAGAACGCGGTGCCCTCATCGAGTGTCGTGCCGGGGAATGCCCGGGCGAGGTAGTCTGCGGCGATCTGCTTCGCGCGGTCCTTCGTGAGTTGCTGCGCGCTCGGAGTGCCAAAGCGCTGGGCGCCGGGGCCATAACCTGGCCCATTGCCGCCGCCCATCATGCCCGGCCCCATCATGCCGCCCATTCCACGGCGGCCGGCGAATCCGGTCATGTGCCCGTACTTCGCGTTCCACATCATAGCGGGGCCATACTCGAGGTGAACGAACCCGTTGCGCTCGACGAGCAGTTCCAGCGCGCCGGTGCCCGTGCTCTTCTCTTTGACGAGCACGTAGAAATGGTTGCTGAACTCCATGACCTCGGCGACCACAAGATCGCCGTTCCCCGGCGCCGACGCCAGTGCATCGCGCACCCGCGCCGCCGCCGTATCGATTGATGTCACGGGGGCCGTGCTCTGGTTCCCCCAGCCGAACCCCATCATGCCGGGCCCCATCGCTCCGGGGCCGCCCGGACCGCGCTGCGCCAGCGCCGGGATAGCCAGTGCCGCGGCCAGTACGAGCACCCCAATGCCCGCAAGGATGTATCGTGTCCGCATTTCTGTCATCTCCTCACCTCAGCGTTGCCCTGACCCGCTCGCTTCGCTCGGATTCAGGGCGTTGGAGTTAGCTCTCCACTCGCGAGGCTACCGGGTGGGGATGAATCCTGCGTGAATCCGGCATGAAAAAAACATGAACGCCCGCTCCGTCATCAAGCGTACGAAGTGGGCGTCCTCGACACCATCGGGCGCACACCCGACTGCTTCTCAGCCTGCCGTAGGGCGCTCGGGGGCGGCCACTCGCCCGCCGCGTCTCCTTCGATGCAGGGAAGTTCATCCGGCTAACCCATAGGGGCTGGTGGAGGGCTTGGATCGAGTGTTGGACACCAAGGGGGCGGAGGTGTCCGAAATGGAGGATCCACACCGGGCGGAGGGGCCCATGAGGACACCTCCACCCCATTCTCCGCCGATGCCGAGGAAACTAACCCTCCACCAGCCCCCCGGAAGCCCCTACTTTTGCTCCAACCCGTATACCGTGACGGCGCCGGTCGCCTTGTCCACCTGGTGGCACGACGTGCACGTCCCCTTGTAGGTGGCCGCGAACTTCGTGCTGTTCAGGTGAACCCTGTGCATGACCTGGCGGAACGGCTTGGGCGTCGGCCCCTTCGTGTGGCAGACCATGCACTGGGTGATCGTCTTTGCTGCCGTCGCCGGGTGGCCGGAGAGCTTCTTCGCCACGGCGTCCAACGCCGGTTCCTTGCCGGCCGCCCCATGGCAGGCCGGGCAACCCTGGACGGCAGGGGCGGCGCGGGACGGTCCCGTCGTCCACACAACCAGACCGATCATCCCCACCAGCACCACCAACATGACCGACACCGCTCTCATGTCGCGTGTCCTCCTTGGTTCGAGGTGCGGATCTGCCGGTATTTCAGCCACAGCAGGACTGCCACAAAGACGATGACTCCGATCGAGACACTCAACCCTCTGCGCCGGAACGCGACCTCGGCCAACGCGGCAGTCCCGACCGCCTTGGCTTTCCCCGCCGACGTGACCCCAGTCGCGATGGACCGAGCCACCTGCTGAGGGCTGGCTGCATGCGTAGTTGCACGGGTCAGAATCAGTTGCGTGTTGGCTTCGTCGCGATCCAACCTGGCGGTCGACACGTCCATGCCGGCGTCCGCGGCTTGAGCCAGCACCGCATCGGCGTCCGCGATCGCAGCCTTTAGGTTCTCCAGCGACGCGCGCATCTGTGTGGCGGCGGCCAGTCCCGTTGACCCGCCCGGATGGCACTGCACGCACACCGAGCCCGTCCCGCCGCCGATCATCGCATCGGTTGGAAACTGGATGCGATGGGTGCCGTGGCAGACGGTGCACTCAGCCATTCCCAACGTGTCGAACGCGGTCTTGTGCGGACTGCGGACGAACAGATCGCGCGTTGCGCTGTGGCACTGTGCGCACACGTTGGCGACCGACGTTACCCCGGGCGGGGCGGCGCCGTGGTTGTCATGGCAGTCGTTACAGGCGGGTGCCTGCCGGTTGCCGCGGACAAGCAGCGCCTGTCCATGGACGCTTTCCGCATACTCGCTGTACTGGCTGGTGGGAATGCCATACTTCTTCATGCGGGTGGTGTCGGCGTGGCAGCCTGCGCATGTCGAAGGGACGTTCGCAGCAAAGACCGGCGAGTTCGAGTCGGTAACCCTCCGCACTGGATGCACGCCGTGACAGCTGGTGCACGTCGCCACGGACTGGTCGCCTTGCTTGAGGCGCTCGCCATGGACGCTGGTCTGGTACCTCGCGAATTGGTCGGTCGGCAACCTGGGATTGTAGCGCCGCATGAACCCGGCGTCGGCATGGCAGCGCGCGCAGAACTGGGGAGTCTGCTGCGCGGTTGGCGCGCCCAGAAATCCGGCCGTGCGGTCGTGCGCGTCAGTCCCCGCGCGCGCAGGATCTCCGCCGTGGCAACTCGCGCACCGCAGCCCTTGTTGGGCGTGGACGTCGCTTCCCATCCCGGTTGTGGGCTTCGCCAAGGCGCCGCCGAGATTCTGATGACAGCTCGTGCAGGAGTCTGGTGGAGCGGCAGCCTGCACCGGTTGGGACGGGGCCGGGCCCCAAGCCAGGAACACGACCACGAGCATCGCCAACCAAAGATGGGCCGTCACTAGTCGGTCACCATTCCCCAGACGGTCATGCCGACAACGAACGCCAGCGCCACCATGCCGATCAGCGTGACGAGCCGGTGGCTCCGCTCCCGCTGGGCCCAGACATCGAGGAACGGAACAAGCAGCAGGATCCCCCCGGCCAGCGCAAAAGCGATCACACCCAACATCTCGCCCTCGATCCCCAGGAGGCGGCCGGGCAGCAGGCGGAGCGTTTGGAACATGAACAGGAAATACCACTCGGGCTTGATACCGGCCGGCGCAGGCGCCAAGGGATCGGCCTTTTCCCCCAGCGGCCAGGGCACGAATGTGGCCAGAGTGGCCACTATACCCAGCAGTACCACCCACACGACGAGATCGCGCAGCACGAAGTGCGGGTAGAACGGCTCGCTGCGGCCGCCCGGCGGGACGGAAATCGGCCGGCTCATTCCGTGGATCTGCACGAGCAGGAGGTGCAGGCCCAACAGCACGGTCGTGAGCGCGGGCAGAATGGCCACGTGGATGCCGAAGAAGCGCGTCAGCGTGGCTTCGGTCACATCCTCACTGCCTCGCAGCAGCACCAGCACGGCCTTGCCCACCAGCGGCACGTCTCCAGCGATCTCTGTGCCGACCTTCGTGGCGAAGTACGCCAGGGTGTTCCATGGGAGCAGGTAGCCGGTGAACGCGAACGTGAGCGTAATGAGCAGCAGCAGGGCGCCCGAGATCCACGTGAGTTCGCGCGGGCGGCGGTATGCCCTGCCAAAGAAGGTCACCGCCAGGTGCAGGAAAACAGCAAGGACCATCAGATTGGCCGACCAGACGTGCACGGAGCGGACCAGCCACCCGAACCGCACCGTCGACGTGATGAACCGGACGCTCTCGTACGCGGCGTCCGATGAGGGACGATAGTACATGAGGAGCAACAGGCCCGTGATCACCTGAATCAGGAAGAAGAACAGCGTGATACCGCCGGTGTAGTACCCGACGGCATGCCGATGCACGGGCACGTCCTTCTTGTGAAGGAACGCCGCCGCCTGGCGGAACCGCAGCCGGTCGTCCAGCCAGTCGCGGAGGCTCACGGCGTCATCCCCGCGAGACGATGATGTCGTCGCCTTTGAGGGTCACCTTGTACTCTTCCAGCGGCCGGGGGGGCGGGCCGGAGAGCACCTGGCCATGGAGGTCATAATGCCCGTCGTGGCACGCGCACCAGATGTGGCGGAAGTCGGAGCGGTACTGCACCGTACAGGCCAAGTGCGTGCATACGGCCGTAAATGCGCGCACCTCGTTGTCAGGAGTGCGGAGCACGATCGCCGGCTTGTTGGCGAAGAGGAAGATCTTCCCGGAGTTGGCGGCCAGGTCGGAAGCCTTGGCCGCGACCACTGACGCATGGATGACCTCTTTCACTTTCGGTGGGATCAAATAGCTGATGATTGGATAGGCGATCGCCGCTCCCAGGGCCGCGAGGCCCACCGTGAGCACCCGGTCGAGAAATGACCGGCGGCCTATACGGGCCGGTCGCTGCGCTGATGCGTCCATGTTCCCCTAGCGTCCGATCCGCACGGCCCGGACGGTTGCCCTAGTTTCCGCCCCCAGTCCGAGGGTCTGGACGAACGAGACGAAGTGCCAGCGGGCTGTGACCCTGTCGTCAAACAGTGACATGCCAAACCGGTAGACCCGTCCTGGCTTGAAAGGCTTGTCGTCGGGATTCCCGGTGACCAGCTTCCGGCGCAGTTCAACCACCCATCGCCCATTTGCCCATGACCCGTTGGCCAGGACGTCGGCGCTGCTGCCAGTAGGCGTGCGCAACACGTTTCGCGGGAGCAGATCGCCGACTGCAAAACGAGCTGCGGGATCCATGGGCACAGCATTCTGGCCCTCCACAAGCGGCAACAACGACAGCAGCTCATTGAACCGGGACTCCGGGATGGCCCGAAAGCCGGTCTTGGACTGGTCGTACATGAACGAAGGGCGTGCCGGTGTACTGAACGTCGAGCGACCACTGTCGCTGAGCCGGTATTCCAGAACGTAGTCGTCACCGGCGTAACCGACCGGACTGGAACGATATGCTCGCCACTGCCACAGATCAAGGAAGGAGCCCTCCGCCTTGAACAGATCAATTTCGGCTCTCGTCTTGACCTTGTCCCATCCGCCCGTTTCGTCGGTCGCGGTCCGCGTGAGGAGGAGGTAATGACGCATGTCCGAAACGTTGAGGCCCCCCGTCCCAAAGTAGGGATGGGTGCGCACACGATTGCCGACCACGTCAGCCGGCATGTAGCGCATGCTCGTATGGCAGGCCATGAAGCAGCCCACCTGATTGAACCCCGTTCTTGCACTCTTGTCGGCCTGGACGTTGCGCTCGGTGAGCATCAACGCGAGCCGATCCTCGTAGCTGGGAGGGACTCCAGCTCTGGTCGCCTCGGGCTTGGGCCCTCCCCACGCGACCCACTGTCGCCCGTCGTATCGCCATAGCTCGTGGCTGGCGCCAGGCTGCGATGCCTGCCACTCGAACCTCATATAGATGTACTCATCGTCGAATGCCGCGCGGACCGACACGTCCACGGTTCCTGGCTTGCCGATAACGGGGTCGGGTTCCAGAGGGCCGCCCTGGACCAGTCGTTGACCGAGGGTCTTCTCAGTGCCGGTGTGGCAGCTGAGGCAGGCCGTCCCGGCGCCAATCGCCTGGCTGCCCGGGTGTGTCGCGCTGGTGAGGAACTCCCAGCTCGCCTGGCCGGGGAAGAAGACGGTGATGGTCTTGGCGGGGATCTCCGACCAGTCTCCGGGAAACGTGAACAGCCCGGCAGCTTTGATCGGTGGGAATGCCTGCGCATCGACGCGCCCGGTAGTCCTGACCGGCGACCAGATCGTCAGCGTCAACAGCATGAGCACCCCAACAGATGCCCCAACTACGGTCCACCGGTTCATCGTGTGCCTCCTCAAGTTCTACTTCAGGGCATCGAGCGTCGCCAGGATGACCGTCCGATAGAAGCGTGGATTGTGCACGCCCTTACTGCCGTCACTGTGGACCATGAAGTAGTTCCACGACGCGCGGACGATCGGATCGCTCGTTGGGAACACGACGGCGCCGGAGGCGTCCTTGATGTCGGCAAACAACGTATACACGTCCCGTCCGCCGCTCAGTCTGAGGATCAGCCCCATCTGCCCGTGAAATTCGGTGGGCACGAACCCAGTGATCTGCGCCGGCTGGATCGGGAAGTTCGCGGTGGTCTTGTCTGTATTAGGATCCCACGCGCCGATCGTCGCGATCCGGTTCTTCGCGGCCAGCGCGCGCGCGCTGATCGCCTCGGCCAGGTCCTCGATGAGTCCTTCCGTCCCCCGCTGCACGCGCTCCGCGGTGAAGTTGGCTCCGTGACAGTTCGTGCACACCGTCTTCTGGGCTTTGAACGTATGGCTCGCTGGGTTGAGCTTCACGTGGCACGTTGCGCACGAATCTCCCGTGTACACCGCGTGCGGCGAGATGAAGTTCTCACCGAAGTTCACGAAGTAGACGTTCTTGCCCATGATGACGTCGGCCTGAGCGGCGATGTGCGGTGCGGTGTAGCGCCCAGGATTGGAGGAGTTCCAGGTGATCGCCCCGTTGCGCGTGTTGTGGCAGGTCATGCACACGGCCCCGGAACCGACACGTCTGGCGGTGAAGCCAGCCGGGAGGAGTGCCGTGCTCCCCTCCACGCGGATGCTGAAGTCGGCGTTATGGCAGGCGGCGCACGTCTGCGGCCGCACAGAAAACTTGGTCAGCCCCAGGTTCGCCAGGAACCGAATGTCGGCCGGGCTGCCGTCTGGCTGCGTGATCGGGCCGACATTGCCTTTGAACAACTGGGGCAGCCACGCGCGGAACCCCTGCTCGGAGTGGCAGCGTCCGCAGTGCGCGGCCGTCGTCCCGCGGTTCTCGACCGTTGCCTGCGCAACGGCCAGGGCGCGATTCGCGTGACCGGACTTCGCCCACTGGTCCCGCCGAGCATCCGCCGCGCCAAGGGCCGCCACCGCGATCGCCACGGTGGCCGCGACTGCGAACACGACGATCAGGATCCATCTACTGCGGCTCATCGTCTGCCTCCACTCGGTCTGCGGGTTCGCAGCATGTAGCCCTGCGACTGGGCGAGCCGTTCCACCTCATCGGCGGGGTACCGTCGGCGGCCGCCCAGCGTCATCAGCACAGGGAGGCGGCCCTCCCGCGCCCACCGGTACACGGTGTGGGGCGAGACCCCGAAGATCGCCGCAACCTCATGCCGGCTGAGCAGCCGGCGTGGTTCAACCATTGGCATCCCGCTGGGTGCATGCCGCCATTCGCATCATAGAGAGCAATGCGCGCAGTTGCCCATGAAGCAACTGCACCATTTTCGTGCCATCTGCATCAGGGGGGCAGAGGAGGGCGAATCGGGCAGGCGCCCGATGCCGGTCCGTGACCCCGTCCCTAGACTGGGCGATGGAAGCGAACATTCCGAACACGGGGTCGGGCCGCGTGCGTGCGATTGAGACGGATCGCGTGGTGAAGACGTTCGGGCCTGTCCGTGCCCTCCGTGGGGTGAATCTCGCCGTCGAATCCGGGGAATCGCTGGTTATCTTCGGCCCCAACGGCGCGGGCAAGACCACCCTGCTCAAGATCATCGCGACCCTGAGCCGCCCCACCAGCGGGACCCTGCGCGTGTTTGGGAGTGATCCCTTCGCCGACGGCCGGCTGCGGCGCACGCTCGGCGTCGTCTCCCATCATAGCTACCTGTACGGCGGGCTGACCGCGGTCGAGAATCTGGTGTTCGCCGGGCGGCTCTACGGTGTCCCCGATGCGCGCGCCCGCGCGGACGCGCTCTTGGCCACGGTTGGCCTCGCCGGCAGGGGCCACGATCTTGTCCGCACCTTCAGCCGGGGCATGACGCAGCGGCTGACCATCGCCCGCGCCCTGATGCACGATCCCCCGATCCTGCTGCTCGATGAACCGTACACCGGATTGGACCGCCATGCCGCGGGCATGCTCACGGCCCTGCTGGAGCGGCTGCGGGGCTTCCGGACCGTCGTCATGACGACGCACAGCATCGAGCAAGGGCTGGCGTTGGCCGATCGGATGGCGATCCTCGTCAATGGGATCCTGGCCTACCAGGGCACAGATGGCCTGCACAGCGCTCAGGCGGCCGAGCGCCTGTATCTGGACTGCGTGGGAGGGAACGGCTCGATCCCTCGCGAGGCGCAGGTTCCCGATACCGCATGACCGCCATCCGCCTGCTCGTCTGGAAGGATCTCGTCCTGGAACTGCGGACGAAGGAAATCCTCACCGCGATGGCGGTGTTTTCAATGCTGGTCGCGGTCGTGTTTGGTTTTGCGTTTTCGCCCTCCCCCGACGATGCGGTCCGGCTGTTGCCCGGCATGCTCTGGGTCACCCTCGTGTTTGCCGCGACGATGGGACTGTCCCGATCCTTCGTCCTCGAACGCGAGCAGGAGTGCCTGGAAGGACTGCGGCTGTTCCCTATCGACCGCAGCGCCATCTATATCGGCAAAGCCCTGGCGAATCTCGTCTTCCTGTTCGCGGTCGAAGTACTGCTACTTCCGGCCCTCGCGGCCATCTCAGGGGTCTCACTACTCCCGCGGCTCTTTCCACTGTTGGCGGTCTTAGTACTCGGCACCATCGGGCTGGTCGCGGTCGGCACCCTGTTCTCTGCCATGTCGGTGCACACCCGGATCCGCGAAGTACTGCTCCCGGTGCTCATGCTCCCACTGGCCGCGCCGGTCCTGATCAGCGGGACGAAAGCCATGCAAGGCCTGCTGGCCGGACGCCTGTGGGCGGACGTTCTGCCCGGGATCCGTATCCTCGGCGCGTTCGACGTGATCTTCGGCGTCATCGGCTACCTGGTCTTTGAGTACGTTCTGGAGGAGTGAGCGATGAAGACGCGGGACTGGCGGGCGGCGGTGATCGCGCTGGGCGGAATCCTGGCGGTCACAGGGCTGGCGATGGCGACGTTGTATGCGCCGGAAGAGAAGACGATGGGCGACGCCCAGCGGATCTTCTACCTTCACGTTCCGTCGGCCTGGATCGGGTTCCTGGCCTTCGGCGTCGTGTTCGTATCCAGCATCGCGTATCTGGCGACGCGGCGGAGAGCCTTCGACCTGGCGGCCGCGGCCAGCACGGAAGTCGGCGTCGTGTTCACCACGCTGGCGATCGCCAGCGGCGCAGTGTGGGGCCGGTACGCGTGGGGGACCTGGTGGAGCTGGGATCCGCGGCTGACCACCACCTTCATGCTGTGGTTCATCTACGTGGTCTCGCTGATGGTGCGGGCCTACGGCGGCACGGGCAACCAGCCGTCCAAGTTCGCGGCCGTGCTGGGGATCGTAGGATTCTTGGACATTCCGTTGATTCACCTCTCGGTGGTCTGGTGGCGCTCGCTGCATCCGCTGCCCGTGGTCGTGCGCCCTGAGGGGTTCGGCTCCGGGCTCCACCCGGCGATGCTGCAGACGCTGCTGGTCAACCTCGCCGCGTTCACCTTGCTGTACGTGGCCTTGTTCAGCATCCGCCGCGCTCAGATGACGGCGATGGACGCGCTGGTCACCAGACGCGACGAGTCATACCAGCCGGCCGGGGTCGATCTCCCGGCGGCTTCGCTGGAGGTGCGCTGATGTCTCCGTTAGGTGCCATGTTCGTCGGGTACGCGATCGTGATCGGGGGTCTGTTCGTCTACGTGCTGCGGCTGCACCGCATCGGGCGCGCGATCGAGACCGATTTGCAGGCCCACGAGCATGCCCTGAACCCGAGCGGGACGAGTGGTTCAGGGCGCCCGCGATGATCGGCGTGCGCAAGAAGATCTTCATCGCCGTCGTGGTGATGGTCGCCGTCGGCGGCTACCTCGCCTACAGCGGCGCGCGCTCGTCCATGGCCTACTACCTGACGGTGGGGGAACTGCTGGACGGGAGCGCAGCCGTGCAGGACTCGGACCTCCGGGTCAGCGGTAAAGTGGCCGTCGGCTCGGTACGGTGGGACCAGGTGTCCGGCCTCCTGCAGTTCGATGCGACCGACGGCAGTCGCGCGCTGCGGGTCGTCTATCGCGGGGTGGTTCCCGACACGTTCAAACCCGGCGCCGACGTGGTCGTCGAGGGCCGGTTCGACGGGACAACGTTCACCGCGGTGCGCCTGTTTGCGAAGTGCCCGTCCAAATTCGAGGTTAAGGATGGGTGAAATCGGCAGTCTGGCCATCACGTTCGCGTTCGTCGTGTCGATCTACGGCCTCCTGGCTCCCCTGCTGGGGATCGCGCTGCGCCGGCAGGATCTCGTCGCCAGCGCCCGCGGGGCGGTCTTCGCCTCGCTGTTTCTTCTCAGCGTCGCATCGGTCGCTCTCCTGTCGGCCCTGCTGGGCCGTGACTTCGGCAACAGTTACGTCGCGTCATACTCCAGCGCGGGATTGGGGTTCTGGTACACCGTGTCCGCGTTCTGGGCGGGTCAGGCCGGCTCGCTGCTGTTCTGGGCGCTGCTGCTGGCCGCCTTCGGCTCGGCCGTCGTCTGGCAGCACTCCGGCCGACGTGAGCTGCTGCCCTACGTGATTGCCACCCTGATGGGCACGCTGGCGTTCTTCACGATGCTGCTGGTCTTCATCAGCGGCCCGTTCGAGCGGCTGGCCTTCCCACCCGCCGATGGCGCCGGCCTGAACCCGCTGCTGCAGAATCCAGGGATGTTCTTCCATCCACCGACCCAGTACATCGGGTACGTCGCGTTCACCATCCCGTTCGCCTTTGCCATTGCGGCGATGGCCAGCCGAAAGTTGGACGACGAGTGGCTCCGTGCCACGCGCCGGTGGACGCTGGCGGCGTGGCTCTTCCTCTCCCTGGGCGTCTTGTTCGGCATGCAGTGGGCCTACGTCGAGCTGGGATGGGGAGGGTATTGGGCGTGGGATCCGGTGGAGAACGCGTCGCTGATGCCCTGGCTCACCGCGACCGCCTTCCTGCACTCAGCGATGATCCAGGAAAAGCGCGACATGCTCAAGGTGTGGAACCTGGTTCTGATCATCCTGACCTTCCTGCTTTCGATCTTTGGGACGTTCCTCACGCGCAGCGGCGTGCTGTCCTCGGTGCACTCGTTCGCGCTCTCGTCGATGGGGCCGCTGTTCTTCGCCTTCATGGGGATCATTGCCGTGCTGTCGCTGGGCCTGCTGATCGTCCGGCTGCCGTCCCTGCGCAGCACGGCCGAACTAGACTCCATCGTGTCGCGCGAGTCAAGCTTTCTGTTCAACAACCTCATCCTGGTGGGGGCGGCGTTTTCGGTTTTCCTGGGCACGACGTTCCCGCTGCTGTCGGAGGCCTTCCGCGGCGTGAAGATCAGTGTGGGCCCGCCCTTTTTCAACCAGGTCAACGTGCCCATCGGCCTGTCCCTGCTGCTGCTGATGGGGCTGTGCCCCCTGCTGGCGTGGCGGAAGGCCAGCTCGGCGAACCTCAAGCGGAACTTCCTCCTTCCGGCGGCCGCGGCGGTGCTGACGGCCGCAGCGCTCGTACTGTTCGGACCGAAGCAGCCGATCGCAATCGCGGCCTTCGCCCTCTCGGCGTTCGTCACCGTCGCGATCGGCGGCGATTTCCACCGCGGGGCCATGGTCCGGCGCAGCCACGGCGAGGCCTATCCCGTGGCCTTGGCCCGGATGGTCGCCCGCAACCACCGCCGCTACGGCGGCTACGTGGTACACATCGGCATCATCCTGCTGTTCGCGGGGATGGCGGGCGCGGCGTTTTCCACTCAGCGCGAGGCGGTGCTGCGCCGCGGCGAGACCGTGTCGATCAACCAGTACACGCTGCGGTACGAGGGCGCCAGTACGTATCCGACCAGCACGTCGTTGGTCACGGCCGCGACGCTGAGCGTCTTCAACTCCAACAAGCCGATCGGCGTGATGAATCCGCAGCGGAACATCCACCGTGGGCACGAGGATCAGCCGATGACCGAAGTCGCCATCCGCTCGACGATCTGGGAGGACCTGTATGTGATTCTGGCCGGTCTGGGTGAAGACGGTACTGCAAACTTCCGAGTCATTATCAACCCGTTGATGATGTGGATGTGGGCGGGCGGCATCCTGCTGGTTGCCGGCACGATGATCGCGTTCTGGCCGGAACGCGGGGAGAGCCTCCGCAACCGGGCCCGCTACCTCGTCGAGGGCGCCCCGTGAGGCGGGTCTGGTATGCCGCGCTCATGGTGGTGGCCGTCGTCGCGCTGCCGCACGCCCCGGCGCAGGCGGCCTCCACGCACGAACTCGCGCAGCAGTTCATGTGCCAGTGCGGCTGCGGCCTCACGCTGGCCAACTGCGCCCACGAGGTGTGCGGACCGCGCGACCAGATGCTGAGTCAAATCCGGCAGTTCGTTGCGACGGGCAAGAGCCCACTCCAGATCCGGGACGCATTCATCGCGCAATTTGGCGTGGCCGTCCTGTCCGCCCCCCCGAAGTCGGGTTTCAACCTGTTGGCGTACTGGGGCCCCTATGCGGCGCTGGGTGCGGGAGCCCTGGTCATCGCGGCGCTGGCCGCGCTGTGGTCGCGCCGGCCCTCGGCGCCGCCGCCGGTGGCGGAGGACCCGCTGACGCCGGAGCAGCGGGCCGTGCTGACGCGCGAACTCGAACGGTTCGAGGACTGACGCATCATGGACATCCTGGGAGCCGTTGCGCTGGTCATCGTCGCCGGGGGCCTGATTGTGTGGCCGCTACTTCGGGGCAGTGATCCTCAGCCCCGTGGCGCGCCGGCGGAGCCGGAGCAAGACCGGGCGAAAGCGGCCGCCCTGGCCGCGATCCGGGAGCTGGAATTCGACTTCCAGACCGGCAAGATTTCATCCGAAGACTACGCGGTGCTGCGGGCTCGCTACGAGACGAAGGCGGTCGATGCGATGACCGCGCCCCAGCCGGCGCGCGATCTTGACCGCGAGATCGAGGCTCAAGTCGCCTCCCTCCGCGCCCTGCGACGCTGCGGAGCATGCGGGGAGGCGCTGCCAGCGGCAGCCAACTTCTGCCCGGCCTGCGGCGCGGTCGCGAGCGGAGCGCGCAGATGAGACGGATCACCCTCCTCGTGGTTGCAATCCTGACCTTGTCCGCGCAGGTCTGGTCCGCATCCCCGGCTGCGACAGGAACGATCACCGGGACGATTGAGAACTTCACCGGCGGCCGCCGGCCGGTCGCCGGCGTCGAGGTCAAACTCACCGCGTACGTCAACAACGCCGAGGCGGACTGGAAGACGTCCAAAACGGACGCCCGCGGGCGATTCTCGTTCTCCGTGCCCACCGCCTCCGACCGCGTCTACGTCGCCAACGTGAAGTACAAGGGCGGCGACTACGACAGCCAGCCGGTCACGTTCAAGACGGGCGAACAGACCAAGACCATCGCGATGCGGGTCTACGAGCCGACGACGGACGTGGGCATCCTCCGGGTCAACGTGCACCACATGATCGTGGAAGTCGGAGCGGGTATGATCCAGGTCGCCGAACTGCTGGTCTTTACGAATCCCACAGACCGCACGTATGTGGGCGCGAAGGTCCGCCCGGACGGCAAGCGCGACACGCTGGTGTTCTCGATTCCCCCCGGTGCGAGAAGCGTCGAGTACCTGGAGGGATTGATGGAATGCTGCGTCTTCGCCACCTCCTCCGGCGGCCTGCAGGACACCATGGACGTCAAACCAGGGATGCGGCAGATCGCGTACAGTTACACCCTCCCCTACGCCCGGTCCGACCTGCGCATCGCGCGCACGCTCGACTACCGCGCCGACCGCGTGGAGATCTTCGGGAAGATGCCCTCACAGATGCAGGTCGTCCCGCTGACCAGCCAGCCTGCCGTCACGACGGAGCAAGGTTCCTACGCCCGCTTCTCCGGTGAGGGTGTGCCTGCCCGCGGCGAGATCTCGATCCTGCTGAGCGGGCTCCCTGTCACCAGTTCAACGGCCCGCCGCCTGACGATCGCCGCCTTCGCGGGGGTCATCGCCGCCGCCTTGGCCTATCCGTTGCTCCGGCGCACGCGGCGCAAAGCCGTCCGCGCGGCGGAACCGACCACGCAGGAAGCACTCGTCGCCGCCATCGCGCGGCTCGACGACGAGTTCGAAGCCGGACAGGTGTCCCGGCCACAATACGAGGCGGCGCGGGCACGGTACAAGAGCTTGTTGCGAGACCTGATTCAGGCCACCGGAACCGAATGAATCCACGAGGAGGTGAGATGCAGTGCGGATGTGGATCGCCGTCGCCGTGGCGGTGGGGCTGATCATTGTGGCCACCGCGGCGTTCGCGACGGTCAAGGACGGCATGGCGTTCACGCAGGTGTACTCGCCCAAGTCGGGGACGCCGGTCGCGAGCGCGGGATGCGCGCTGTGCCACACCAAGGGCATCGCACCCACGAAGACGGCGCTCAACCCCTACGGGGCAGACCTGGCGAAACAGAAGACGCGGGACGCCGCCGGCTTCAAGGCCGTCGAGAAACTCGACTCCGACAAAGACGGATTCTCGAATCTGGCCGAGATCCAGGCCGGCACGCTGCCTGGCGACCCGACGTCGAAACCCGCAAAGTAGCCGCCTTATGGGGTCGCCGCTGATCGTCCACGATGCGGCCGAGCTGGTCGCCGGCACCGGTGATCCGGCGTTCGCCGTGGACGGCGAACACACGATCATCGCCTGGAACCGGGCGGCGGAGGAATTCTTCGGCTACCGGGCCGAGGACGTCCTCGGACGCGGCTGCGCCCCGATCGTCGGCGGCCGTGATGAGCAGGGGCACATCCTCTGCAATACGCTGTGCCCCCTGCTCGTTGCGGTCCACCGCGGCACCCGGCCACGCGAGATGATGCTCCAGGTGCATCGCCGCACCGGGGAGCCCCTCTGGGTGAGCATGAGTACCATCGTGCTCGGTGCCGGCGATCCCTGCGTAGTCCACATTCTGCGAGACGTGACCATCCAGCGGCAGCGGGAGGCTTTTGTGCATCAGCTGCGCCAGGCCGCGGCGGCCTTGGACGGCGAGACGCCCCGCCCCGTGGAGGGCCCGCCGGTGTTGCTGACCCCCCGGGAGACGGAGATCCTCCGGCTTCTCGCCTCCGGGGCGGGGACACGGGGGATTGCGCAGACCCTCAGCATTAGCCCGGCGACGGTACGCAACCACATCCAACAGATCATGGCCGCGCTCGGCGCCCACAGCCGGCTCGAAGCCGTCGTCAAGGCCCACCAGCGCCAATTACTGTAGCCCCTCGGGTCTCGACCCGATCCCCCACCACCCACATTTCCTAGGTTCCCCGGCCCGATCTTGATGCAGATGCATCATAGGCCGGGCGCGCAAGGCGCGCATACGATGAGCGTGAGAACATACCGTGCGGGAGGTGATCCCACGGTTCTGACGCTCATGCCTGCGGACAAGCGGTACCTGTCACGTCTGGAAGTCGCGCGTATTTTTGAAGTATCTCCGCATACCGTCTACCGGTGGACGCGCGAGGGACGATTGCCGTATGTGATGACCCCCGGGGGGAGGCGCCGGTATCCTCGCGAGGACGTTGAGCGGTTGGCAGGCGCCTCGATGCGGATCCATGACGTTGTGGTGGAGCCATCCACAAGGCCGGCTGGGCACAGGGCAAAGAGGAGGGCGAGCTGATGAGAGTGATGTTCACGGGATGGGCCCGGCGGGGCCTTGTCATCGCGATCGCGCTGATCCTGGCGCTGACGGCCACGACCGTGGTCGTGAAGGCGCAGGCCGACATCCGGGCGCAGTGGGCCAAGTCCGGCCACGCCAACCGCGTGCTGGCCAGAGACGAAGCGTCAGTTGAGACACGGGGGGCGACGGCGGCGCACTGCGGCCGCTGCCACGCCGAGCAGGGCTTCCTGGCCTGGCTACCTCAACTCAATGCGGGCAACCCCGGCCCGATTGTCATGCCCGGCGGTGCCCCAGCCGACATCCGCTTCTTGACGAATCTGGGGCTCACGAAGTTCTCGGTGCGGCCGGTCACGTGCAATACCTGTCACACCGCAGACTTCAAGATCCGGGTGACCAGATCGACGGCGGTGCTGCCATCCGGCTTCCGGGCCATCGGCGTGGGTGAGGGCGCGCAGTGCATGACCTGTCACAATACCCGCAACGGGGCAATCACGTGGAACACCGACGATCCGAAGCGCTGGTCGGCGCCGCATACAGCGTCCCAGGCCGACGTGATCATGGGCAAGAATGCCTTCTTCGTGCAGCCGTCGGACGGCAACATCTCGCCGCACGCCACGTTCATCGGCGACTCGTGCGTGACGTGCCACGTGCGGTTCAACAAGGAGAGCCACACGTTCAAGGCATCGAAGGACGTGTGCACGCGCTGCCACGGCGCCGACATGACCGCCCCGCGCGTCCAGGAAGGCATCGAGACGCTGCTGCACGAGGTCGAGCAGGTCATCGCCGGCAAGGTGCTGGCGGCGCGCGGGCGCATCGCGGGGATCCGGGCCTGGGATCCGCAAACCGATAAGTACACGGACAACTTCCGCGTCAACATGGCCCAGGTCGCGTCGGTCAATCTCGCCGAGATCCACGGCCAGATTGGCCTGCAGTTCAATCTCGTCACCGGCGCGAAATGGTACAGCCAGATCGGCAGCGTGGTGGATACCGCGGGGAAACCGGTCTTCCCCACCGGTGACGTCGTCGTCCGCGCGGGCTGGAACTACTTCCTCATCGAGGGGGACGATAGCTTCGGCGTGCACAACCCGAAGTTCGCGCGCACCGTGCTGCTGGCAACGCTGGACGCGCTGAAATAACAGCTGAAACCCGAACTGCGAGAAACACGGGGGACCGGAGTCAAATACCGGTCCCTCAGCACGTCATTGCGAGGAGCGACGGCGACGAAGCAATCGCAGAGCTGAAGCCTCCAGCACTGGGATTGCTTCGCTACGCTCGCAACGACAGACAGGGCATTCTAGACCCCTAGATAGGCCCGGCGGACGTCGTCGCGGTGGAGGAGGTCGGACCCAGACCCTTCCATCACGATCCGGCCGTTCTCCATCACGTAGGCCCGGTCGGCGATCGACAAGGCCAGCGCAACGTTCTGCTCGACCAGCAGGACGGTCACGCCCTCCTGCATGATCCGCACGACCGAGAAAACATCGCGTACCACGATTAGCTGTACCTCCCTAAGGCGTTAGAGGCAGGCCTTCATGCACGCTTTGCCTACTCCGTAGCGTAGGGGCGCGTCGAACCATCGCACATCGGGCCGCTGCCCGATTCAGCCGCCCGACGCGGCGTCGTTCCCCCCGGCACGAGTAGCCCGCGACGCCTGTGATGGTAGTTCTCCCGACGCGGTCGTGTCCGATCCGGCGGTACGGTGAGGTCGGGAGGTGGCGACAATGGCAACGCTGCCGCATCACACACCAATCGTCGTGCCGCAGCAGACACGCGTCGCAGCCCAGCAGCCGCAGGCGCTGAGCGAGCGACCCATCTGCCCGGCCGCGGCCCGCAGCTTCACTGTGGGTCTGGTAGCACTGCGCGTATGCTGGCTGCCGGGGGTGAACTGCCTGCTCGCGCTCGCCTCGATTGCACTGGGAGCATTGGCCATCCGGGAGATCCTTCACAGCCGCGGCGCACTGGGCGGCATGGACGAGGCGATTTCCGGCACCACGCTGGGAGTGGTCGTGCTGGGCCTGTCGGTGTTCTTCATCTCCGCGCTGACCGCGGCGTGGCATCGCTGAGGACACGATGAGACTCACGCGGCGGGAGTTGATAAAACTGGCGGCCGCGGGCGGCCTCGGCGTCACCGTGCTCAGCCCCCGGCAGGCCGCCGCGTCCGCGGCCGCGGCGGCGCCGCAGGCCATGGCGGTGCTGGTCGACGTGGCGCGCTGCATCGGCTGCCGGCTTTGTGAGGGCGCGTGCAAAGCCTACCATGGTTTTCCGGCCGGCGAGTCGGACGATCTGGCGCCGAAGGCGTGGACGTATGTCCGGTTCCGCGCCCTGCGCACGCGGCGATCGCATCTCAACCTCGGAGACGGGGGAGCCGACCGGCGTTCGTACAAGGTGCAGTGCTTCAACTGTGTCGAGCCGGCGTGTGCGTCGGCCTGCCCGGTGGCGGCTTTGAGGAAGACGCCGGACGGGCCGGTGACGTACGATCCGTACCGCTGCCTGGGATGCCGGTACTGCCAGCTGGCCTGCCCGTTCCAGATCCCGCGCTTCGAGTGGCACAGCCCCCTGCCGGTCATTACGAAGTGCAATCTGTGCGCGGAGCGCCTGGCGAAAGGCAAGAAGCCCGCCTGCGTCGAGGCCTGCCCGGTCCAGGCCCTGCAATTCGGCCCGCGGGATCAGATCCTGGCCGCGGCCGCCTCGCGCATCGCCGACAATCCGGAACGGTACGTGCCCGCCATCTACGGTGTGGAGGAAGCCGGTGGGACGTCCTGGCTGTACGTCTCCGACGTCCCCTTCGAAGAACTGGGGTTTCCCGTCGTCGTGCGCGAGCCGCTGCCAGCGTACACCTGGCGGGCGTTGGGCAAGATCCCCGGCGTGGTCGTGGCGCTGGGTGCCACGCTCACCGCCGTCGAGGCGATCGTGCGGCGGCGGATGGAGATGCAGCGAGAGGAGCGTGAGCGGCGATGACCCTGCTCCGTGTGCGTCCGGGACGCGCCCTGTTGTGGCTGCTCGTGGCCGCGGCCGCGGTGACCGCGGCGGTGCGCTACGCATGGGGCCTCGGCGCGGTGACCAACCTGAGTGACCGGTTCCCCTGGGGGTTGTGGATCGGCTTTGACCTGATGAGCGGCATCGCGCTGGCCGCCGGCGGCTTCACGATTGCCGCGGCCGTGCACGTCTTCAAGCTGCACCGCTACCACGGTCTGCTGCGGCCGGCCGTGCTGACCGGCTTCCTAGGCTACCTGCTGGCGATCACCGCCTTGCTGGTCGATCTCGGCCGGCCGTGGAACATCTGGCACCCGTTTGTGATGTGGAATCCGCGCTCGGTGATGTTTGAGGTGGCGTGGTGCGTCATCCTCTACAGCGGCGTGCTGGCCCTGGAATTCGGGCAGGTGGTCCTGCAGCGACTGCGCCAGTGGACGCTGCTGCGGCTCACCCGGCTGGCCCTTCCGCCGCTGGTGATCGCGGGTGTGCTGTTGTCGACGCTGCATCAGTCGTCGCTGGGCTCGCTGTTCCTCATCGTGCCCGGCAAGCTGCATCCCCTGTGGTACACACCGCTGCTGCCGGTGCTCTTCTTTGTCTCAGCGGTGGCGGTGGGGCTCGGGATGGTGACGGTCGAGGCGACGCTCGCCGAGCGCACGTTCCGGCACCGGTTCAACGTTCATCTGTTTACCGATCTGGGACGGGCCGCGGTCGTCGTCCTCTCCCTGTATCTGGGGCTCAAGATCATCGATCTGACCGTGCGAGGGGTGTGGCCGCTGTTGCTGTCGACGACGATGGAGAGTGTGCTGTTCATGGTCGAGGTCGGCCTCGGGGTTATCCTACCCTTGGTCCTGCTTGCGACACCGGCGGTGCGGTCGCGGCGCGGGCTGGGGGCCGCCTCGTGGCTGATCGTCAGCGGCGTGGTCCTCAACCGTATCAACGTCGCGGTCACCGGCATGGTCCGGAGCAGCCAGGCCACGTACGTTCCGGCCGCGGGCGAATTTCTGATCACCGCCGGGATCGTCGCCGCCGGCCTGCTGGCCTACACGTACGCCGTCCAGTACCTCCCGGTGTTCGAGCATGAGTCATCCGCTCCGGTTCCGGAGGAGGGGCCCGCAATCAGACCTCAACCCGATGGTTCCCCCCGGGGGGAGGCCCTATTGTCAGGACGGTGATGCCGCGTGGATGGAACGTGGCTGCCGGACCGTAGCTTCTGGTCAGACTATCTCCAAGGGGGGGATCGCATGAGCACGAGTACGGCGGTGGCAATCCCGCCGGTGGCAAGCGCACCACGGGAGGACGCCTGGCAGATGGCGCTCCAGCAATTCAACAACGCCGCGGACTTTCTGCCGCTGAAGCGGGGGATCCGGGAGTACCTCGCGTTCCCCAAACGCGAGCTGACGGTGAATTTCCCGGTCAAGATGGACGACGGCTCGGTGCGGATCTTCACCGGGTACCGGGTCCATCACAGCACGGTGTTGGGACCGACGAAGGGCGGGATCCGCTACCACCAGGACGTCACGCTCAATGAGGTCCGGGCGCTGGCGATGTGGATGTCCTGGAAGTGCGCCGTCGCCGGACTCCCCTACGGTGGGGCCAAGGGCGGCGTGGTGGTGAATCCTAAGGAACTATCGGTTGAGGAAGTGGAACATTTGACCCGCCGGTATGCGACCGAGATCAGCATCATGATGAGCCCTGAAGGCGACATCCCCGCACCCGACGTGAACACCACGCCGCAGACCATGGCCTGGATCATGGACACCTACAGCATGCACCATGGGTTCTCGATCCCCGCTGTCGTGACCGGCAAGCCGATTCCCATCGGTGGGTCGCAGGGCCGGTTCGAAGCGACGGGGCGTGGAGTCATGATCGCGGCGCGTGAGGCGGCGAAGGGCTTGGGCATGCCGCTGGCGGGCGCGAAGGTGGCCGTCACCGGGTACGGCAATGTTAGTTCCGTGGGCGCGTATCTGCTGCATGACCTGGGGGCCACGATCGTCGGCGCCAGCGACACCCGGGGCGGCGTCTACAACCCCAAGGGGTTCGACCCACGGGCGCTACTGAAGTGGAAGGCGGAAACGGGGTCGGTGGTGGGATTCCCCGGCACCGAGCGCCTGCCGCTGGAAGACGTCGTGACGCTGCCGGTCGACATCCTCTGCCCCGGCGCGCTGGAAGCGGAGATCAACGCGAAGAACGCGGCGCAGGTGAAGGCGAAGATCATCTCCGAGGGCGCCAACGGGCCGACGACGCCGGAAGCCGACGAGATCCTCGACAAGATGGGCGTGCTGGTCATCCCCGACATCCTCGCCAACGCCGGCGGCGTGATCGTCTCGTACTTCGAGTGGGTCCAGGGGCTGCAGCAGTTCTTCTGGACCGAAGAGGAAGTGAACGCCAGCCTCGAGCGCATCATGGTGCGCAGTTTCGGGCAGGTCATGAAGACCAAACAGCAGCACAGCACGAACATGCGCATCGCGGCGTTGATCCGCGCGATCGAGCGGGTCTCCGAGGCGCTGCTGCTGCGGGGAATCTACCCGTAACAGAGCGGCCGAAGGATCCGCGCACACCGAGAGGGCCGGGCACCAGCCCGGCCCTCTCAACTGACACAACCGGCACGACTCACTCAACTCACACAATCACCTGCGACGTCTTGCTCAAGCAGTAGTTGTGTAGGTTGTGTGAGTCGTGTGAGTCAGGTTATGTCAGCAGGAAGCCGCCGTCGACGATAACGGTCGTGCCGGTCATGTAGTCCGACGCCGACGATGCCAGGAACACCGCGGCCTTGGCGATGTCGTCGGGCACGCCCATCCCCATCGGCATACGCGCCATCGCCGCCTTCGTCATCTGCTCCTGTTCTTCCGGCGTCAGCGGACGACCGCCGGCGAGCCGTTTGGTTCCCTCCGTGGTGATGCCGCCCGGGGCAATGGCGTTGATCGTGATTCTGTGCGGCGCCAGTTCGAGGGCCAGGTTCTTAGTGAACATCACGACGCCGCCTTTGCTGGCGTCGTAGGCGGCCAGGCCTACCATCGACGGCCGGAACGCGTCGACCGAGGCGATGTTGATGATCTTGCCGCCTGTGCCCTGGCGGACCATCTGCTGCGCGGCGGCTTTGGTCGCAAATGCCAGTCCGCGCAGGTTGACCGCATACACCTTGTCAAACTGCTCCACAGTCATCTGCAGCATCGGCACGACCGGATAGATTCCAGCGTTATTGACCAGCACGCCGAGCGAGCCGAACGCCTCGACGCATCGATCGACGATCCGCTCACCCATGTCCGGCTGGGCCATGTCCGCATGCATCGAGTGGACCTTGCCTGGGCCCGCCGCCAGCGTGGCCGCAGCCTTTGCCGCGACTGCTTCGTCGAGGTCCGCAATCAGCACGTTCGCGCCGCCTTCGACGAACCGCGTGACGATCCCGAACCCGATGCCCATCGCCCCACCGGTCACGATGGTGTTCTTTCCCGTCAGGTCAAACGGTCCCCACGTCCCCATGGCAGTCACCCCTTAGTTAGTCGGCTTCGACGAGTCCCTTACGGATGGCGTACTTGATCAACTCGGCCGGCCGGTGCAGGTCGAGTTTCTCCATGATGTGCTGGCGGTGCGCGGACACGGTCTTCACGGCCAGATGCAGAAGGTCCGCGATCTCGGGACTCGTGTACCCCTCCGCGAGCAGTTTGAGAATTTCTCGTTCCCGCGTGGTGAGCTGCGCGTACGAGTCCGACTCCTCCCCGGCCTCCACCCGGCGCAGATAGTCGCCGACCAGCGACTTGGCCATGGAGGGAAACAGGTAGGTCTCCCCGCGGGAGGCGACCTCAATCGCGTCGACCAGTTCGGCCGGCCGGGCTTTCTTCAGGACGTAGCCGCACGCCCCTGCGCGCAGCATTTGGAAGAGATACTCTTCGTTGTCATGGACGGTCAGGGCGAGGATCTGCGCGTCGGGGAATTCTTCCTTGATGCGGCGCGTCGCCTCGACGCCGGTCATCTTCGGCATGGCGATGTCCATCAATACCACATCGGGATGCAGGGCGCGGACGGCCGCGAGCGCGGCCAGTCCGTCTTCCGCCTCCCCGGCAACTTCGATCCCGGCCGCCGGCTCGAGCAGCGCCTTCAGCCCCGCCCGCACGAGCGTGTGATCGTCGACAATCAGCACCCGTAGGGCCATCAGGCGGCTTCCCCACGCGTCATCGATACCGGCACGACCATCACCACCCGGGTGCCCATCTCCGGCGCCGAGGTGATCTCCAGCGTCCCCCCGAGCAGTTCTACCCGCTCCTGCATCCCCGCGATCCCAAGCCGCCGCCGGTCGGGCGCATGCAGGAAGACCCCGGCATTGAACCCCACCCCGTCGTCCTCGACCTGCAGGCGCACGGTGCCATCGGCCACCATTAGGGTGATGCCGACCGTCCTCGCATGCGAATGCCGCGCGACGTTGGTGATCGCCTCCTGGGCAACGCGAAACACGGTCGTCTCGACCGCCGACGGCAGACGCTGCTGGCCGAATCCCGCGGCCTGGAAGCGGACCTCCATGCCCTGCGCCTCGAGCAGCGTCTTGGCGTAGTGTCGCACCGCGGGGATCAGCCCGAGATCATCCAGCAGCGTCGGGCGGAGATCATAGACGATCTTGCGGACTTCCTCCAGCGCCTCTTCTGCCACGCCCCGGATGGTGCGCAGCGCAGTCTGCAGCCGGACCAGGTCGATGACGCCTTCCTCTTCGAGCGCCGTGAGGTTCATCATCAGCCCGGTCAGCGACTGGCTCACCTCGTCGTGGAGCTCCCGCGCAATCCGGAATCGTTCGTCCTCATGCGCGTGGATGAGCTTGCTGAGCAGTTCCCCGCGTAGGTTGAACAGCCGGCGGTTCTCGATGGCAGTGGCCAGGTGGCCGGCCACGGTCTCCAGCAGCGCAAGGTCCGCCGGCTCAAATGGGGTACGCTCCCGGCGCACCGCGACGATGGCGCCGAGCACCCGATCGGCCATCCGCAGCGGCACGCCCAGGGCGGCGCACCCGGTCGGTGAGACATCCGCCAATGCGCCCCCCGCGGCCCGCGCGACGATAGCGGGGCCGCACGCCGCGAGCACAGCCTCGTCTCCGGCCCAGCCGAGTACGTCAAACCCGCCGGCACCTGTCTGATAGATCGCACACCCATCGGCCTGCACCATCTCGGCAAACGCGCCGGCCGCTTCGGTCATCGCGGCGGCGAAGTCTCCTGCCTCTGCAAGCGTCCGGCTGAAGATGGTCAGCGTGGAGAGCCGCCGGGTCAGATCCTCGATCTGTCTCGACAGCGCCGACGTCGACCGCTGAATGCGGCCGCTCATGTCGTTGAACGCGGCGGCGAGCACGCCCAGCTCATCGGAGGTTTGCACGGCGGCACGGGCCCCGTAGTTCCCTCGGCTGACCTCACGCACCGTCTCGACGATTTCCGAGAGGGGTTCCAGCACGACCCGCCCCAACAGCACGCTGAGGGTGCCCAGCGCCAGCAGGAAGGTGAACCCCACCAGCCCGGTGAGAAGGCGGGCGCTGCTCCGCAGGTGCGCCTCCACGGATTCGGTGTGCAGCGAGACGACCGTGGCGCCGAGAATCCGGCGGCGTGCCGGATGACAGGACTGGCAATCCGGCTGGTTCTGGATCGGTGTCAGGACGACGAGCTGCTGCGCCTGGGGGAGTTCCTCTTTCTGGGCCGTCCCGGTCGCGATGACCTGGGCCAGCGCCGCCGAGGGCCGGACGGCCCCGACCTCACGCGGATCACTGCTGGCCCACACGCGGCTATCGGACGCGTAGATAGCGACGCGGTCGATCATCGGCGCGCGCTCGATGTGGCGGATGATCTCGCGCATCTCCGTCGGGTTATTGTTCACCATGGTGGTGGTCAGGCTGTGCAGGATGGTCTCGGTGAGGGCCTGCGCCATCGCCTCGAACTGCTGCAGGCCCGCCGCCCGCTGGAACAGCAGCAGGGCGTAGATAGAGGTGCCACCGACGCTCAGGAAGATCACGACGATCCACACCGTGATCTTCAGGTGCAGACGCATACTTCACTCACACAACTGACTCAACTCACTCGACTCACACAATCACTTGCCACCCTCACTGCTCACCCGGCGGTGACGCCTCCGGCTGATGGGGCTCTGCCGGTGCAGGCAGTTGTGTGAGTTGTGCCGGTTGTGTGAGTTGTGTGAGTCTCTCGTATTCGGTACGGTGGTCGTGCTCGAGACGCTGCAGGTCCATCCGCCCCGTCCACATCGCCGGATCCATGGGGAAGATGTCGGGGCGGAAATGGGCGTTGTAGAAGTGCCAGATGATGACGGCCAGAATCGCCAGCAGCGCTTCGCCGCCGTGGGCGACGCGCGCCGCCGGGACGATGACTCCGGGCAGCCACCGCGTGACGACTTCGGGCACCCACATGATCAGGCCCGTGGCCGCCATGATGATGGTGCCCCAGACGACCGCCCAGTATTCGAACTTCTGGCGGTAGTCGTAGCGGCCGAAGGCCGGCTTCGTCGCGCGCAGCCCGACCAGGTAGGCGATATCGCCGAGGATGTTCCGCACGTCGCCGAAGGCGACCCCCATGTCGCCCCGCTCACGCCCGGCGAGCCGTGCGGCCACCACCGCGCCGGCATGGTAGAGCGCCTCGAGGATCAACACGACCGCGAAGAAGCGGTGGATCGTGCGGACCCGCTCGATCCCACCCAGCAGGACAATGATGCGCTCGGCCCACGCCGTGTAGAAGTACTTCTGCGGCAACCCGGTGAACGCCAGGACGTTGAACGAGATGATCAGGATGACGTGTTCGATCCGCTGCGGCAGGGTGAAGCGGACGACGGTCTCCGTGGTTTTGCCGGTGTCGACCATCTCGGCGCTCATGGACGTGTCCCCCGCAGCCGGTCGGTGGCCCACCGGCTCAGATCCAGCACCGTGAGCACGATGAGGAAGCCGACCACCGACGGAATGAGCACGCTGTAGAAGATCTGCACGTACCAGACCAGCGGCGCGGCACCTGGCCCGGGGGTCTTGTGCTCGGTCCAGGCGGCCGCGAAATACTGGCCGGCCGTGGGATGGCACTGCCGGCAGGTCGTGAGCAGGTTCGCCTGATTGACCCGCGACGCCGGATCACTCGCGGCCCGGATGTCATGCTCGCCGTGGCAGTCGGTGCACACCGCCGCCGGGGCCGGTCCGGCCGGCGTCGTCAGCTTGTACAGCGTCGTCGTGACCCCGTGGAACTCCTGACTGTAGCTCTCGTACACGGGACGCAGCCCGTACTTCTCAATGATCCGGGCGGCGGCGTGGCAGGTCCCGCACATCTGCGGGATGTTGTTCCGATACGCGCCGCTCGTCACCCGTGCCGCGTCGTGCGGGTTGTGGCAGGACGTGCACAGCGGGACGTCATCGAATCCCATCCTCACGGCCCGGCCGTGCACGCTCTGGGAGAACTGCTCTGCCCGGTCGGCATGACACGTCTGGCACACCGCAGTCGCCTGCTTCTGAAACTCCCGCAGTGTATTGACCGTCAACGCGGGGTGGGGAATCTCGACGTTGGCCGGATGGCAGGTCGCACACGTCAGCGCTTTGCCGTGCGGTGACGCCGCGAAGCGCTTCGGGTCGATGGTGACCGAAACGACCTCGGTGCTGGGCAGGGTCAGATTCATGCCGGGGGCGGTATGGCACGCCAGGCAGGCTTCATTGTCGCTGTTCTGGGCACCGGCCGGGCCGCCGGCGAGGAGGATGACCGCTGCCGCCGCGAGGATGAGAGGGACAAAGCGGACGAAGCGCACCTGTTGCACCCGTTCCCCACTATAGGAGGGCCCCCGCGTGCGGCCATCGGGCGACCGTCCGATTTGCCTTACCGGCATGCGGTATGGATCAGCGACACGACGAAGGTAGCCACGGCCGCCGTCGCCACGATCATGACCAGCATGCCGATCCATTCCCACCGAGTCTGACGCTGTTCCGTGTCTGTCACCTCACCGTGCAAACAGCACGACGTACGTCGCGTACAGACCCGAAAGCACCAGCGCCGCGCCGATGACCACGGTCGCCAGCTGGACGACAAGCGCTACTCCATCGGCGACCTGCAGCCGCGCTGTGCCTCCCGTTGCCCTGCGGACGGCGACGTGCCGCAGCCGGCTGGCGCCGGCCACTGTCAGGAACACGCCTGCCGCCACCAGCGACCAGAACACCAGGAACGCAAGAGCAATACCGACCGGGTTCATCTACGTCCCCCCCTTTTCACCCTGCCTGCCGTACATCTGCCATCGTCTGATCGGACTCGGGAGCCGCGGCGGTAATCGCCTCGACGATCGCGGCCAGCCTGTGCGCGGCGCAGCCGTGTCCGTCGTAGAGGCGCATCTCCTCTGCCATTGGATCGAGCACCAGGATCCGGACAGGTTCGCAGGTGCGGATGATCTCGGTAATTCCCAACGGGTGCTCGCGCTCGACGATCGTGTCGGTCACGACCACGTCGGGATGGCTATCGGCGATCGCCGCCAGGGCTTTGGCCGGGTTCTCCTCGGCGCCGGCCAGCACCATGCCCTCGCGCTTCAGCAGCGCGGCGATGGCCTGCGCGAAGAGTGGGTGACTGTACCAGATGAACACCTTGGTCCGCACCGTCGTCGCCTCCACCTTCAGCGTAGGCGTGGATGCGCCGGCATCCCATCGAGTGGCGGGGTGATCCGAGACGGCGAGTTACGGCTATGCCGCGAGCATCAACTGGAGGAGGTGAGGTCGCTGGCAGGACTGCTCGTGGACGGTACTTTCGACTAGTCCGGCGGTGGCCGAAACGGATAACCTGTAGCCGTTCCGGACGGTTCCCGGTTACCGGCTTCCGGTTTCCTTCACAAGGATCTAGGACCCAGGCGGGGTTACCAGACCCGTCCGAACGGCATAGAGAGCGGCCTGGACGCGGTTCTGCAGGTGGAGTTTCTCGAGAATGTTGCGAAGGTGATTCTTGACCGTGTTTTCGGTGATCTTGAGCGCGTAGGCGATCTCTTTGTTCGCCTGGCCGGCGGCCACCAGTTCCAGGACCTGCCGCTCGCGCCCGGTCAGCGGGTGCGTCTCCTGCGGCGTGGCGAGTTCCTTGAGGATCTTGCCGGCCATCGCGGGGGCGATGGGCACCTCCCCGCGCTGGACCTGCTGCACGCTCGCGATCAGATGGTCGGGGTCCACGTTCTTGAGCAGGTAGCCCTGGGCGCCTGATTTGATCGCCTCGAACAGATCGTCGTCGGTTTCGGACACCGTGAGCATCATGATCCGGACATACGGCATCTCCGCGGTGATCTGTTTCGTCGCCGCCAGCCCGTCCAGCTGGGGCATCTTGATGTCCATGAGGATCACGTCGGGCATCAATTCCCTCGCTCTCTCCACCGCCTCGGCGCCGTCGGCGGCTTCACCCACCACGTCCATCTCGTGATCCCGCAGCAGCGCGGCCACACCCCGGCGGAACAAGGCGTGGTCATCGACAAGCAGAACGCGGATCCGTTCCATCGCTAGCCTCCCGGCACGTGCAGCCTGACCTTCGTCCCCCGTCCCGGCGCGGTCGTGATGGTCAGGGATCCGCCCACGCTTTCCGCCCGTTCGCGCATGGTCAGCAGCCCGAAGCGCATCCCCTGACTCGCTTCGACTTCGGCGAGATCAAACCCGTGGCCGTTGTCGGACACCGTGACGTTGGTGCCTCCGCCCTCGTGGTCAAAGCGCACCTGCACCGCGCTGGCCTGGGCGTGCTTGCGAACGTTGGCCAGGGCCTCCTGCACGATTCGAACGACCTGCGCTTCCACCGCCGGCGCCAGCGTAATGCCATCCGCGGCCTCAAGGGTCGCCGTCAATCCGGTCTGTTCCCGGAAGCGTTCGAGGTACCCCCGCAGCGTCGCGACGAGACCGTCCCCCTGCGGCGCCGTGCGGAGGCTGAGGATCGCCTGTCGCACATCCTCGTACGCGCCCTGCACGGCGCTGCGCATCTGCCCGAGCTCTTCGCCCGCTTCAGGGGCCCGCCCGCGGGCGATGAGGTCTTCCGCCACCTTCGCTTTGATGTTCACGTACCCCAGCACCTGCCCGAGGCTGTCATGCATCTCGCGGGCCAGCCGGTCGCGCTCTTCCAGGATTGCCAGACGGCGGACCTGCTCGAAGAGTTCCTCGGTCCGCTCCTTGACTTTGCCTTCCAGTTCGCGGTTCCACGCCGCTGCACTGTCAGCCGCCCGCCGCGCCACGTCGAGGGCCTGCTCCTGCGCCCGCAGGCGGCCGTCCTGGGCGTCGGCAAGCTGCCGGGCGTACTCCACGTCGAACACGCGGAGGATGCGGACACCGAAGACGGCGATGGCCACCGCGAGGGCCGCGCGGAAGACCTGCGGCGGGATCCCAACCACGGAGAGGAACGCATCGTAGTTGAGCCAGGACGCCGGCGCAAACATGGCCGGCGGCACGATGATTCCGGCAATGACGCCGTTGGCCACAAACGCCCAGGCCATCCACCGGCAGTCGCGGGCAATGCGACGGTATCCGGAGACCACAAACCTCCGCCCCTGCACGAAGAGCGCGGCGGCGGCAAACAGCGAGGCCGGCAGGTAGATGACGTAGCGCACCCAGATGTCGGCCACCGTCATCGACGGCACCCACCCGGTCCCCGTGGCGCTCGAGGCGACGGTAACCCCGTCGTGGCAGCGAAGACACGACGCATCGGTCGGCGTCCAGCTCGCGGTCGTCAGCGGATTGAGGTGCGGGCCGATCGCCCAGTTGGCCAGCCAGAAAACCAGCAGGGCCAACGGGATCCAGCGGATCCAGCGGTAGGCCGGCGCGAGGTACCCGATCAGCGTGGTCCCAAACACGGCCAGCAGAACGGTCGACGTGGCGAACAGAGTCAGCCGCACGACGCGCAGCGTGGAGGCCACCGCGGGATCCAGAGGCCAGGGCAGCAGCAGCCACATGTCGATCCACTCGACGGCGGCGTGCAGCAGCCCAAACGCGGCCAGGTACTTCAGGCTCTGGGCCAGCCGCAGTTCGGTGCTGCGCCGGGCCTCCAATGCGATGGCCAGGCCCATGGCAAAGAACGCCAGACCGTAGAT